>Ga0315903_10002536_pt1 | contig 26640 bp, 24 predicted proteins | sample LakEriMetagenome_7_FD_203524 | JGI IMG/M metagenome (GOLD analysis project Ga0315903, IMG submission 203524) | Freshwater fungal communities from buoy surface, Lake Erie, Ohio, United States - Buoy 2 MA119 | ecosystem: Environmental > Aquatic > Freshwater > Lake | place: USA: Lake Erie, Ohio... | reverse complement strand
CCTGAAGCCGTGGTGGCGGTGGGCGTCGAGGCAGGGCGCGTGGCCCTTGGCGCAGCAGACGTCCTCGGTGTGTCCGCAAGAGCGGCAGACCAGGTGATGGTGGTTGTCGCCGACCCGGTCCTCGTAGCGCGCAGGCGAGTCGGCCGGCTGGATGCGGCGGAGGATGCCCTTGGCAGTCAGGACGCCCAAGGCGTTGTAGACCGACTGGCGCGTGATGGCGCCAATCTCGCCGCGGACGCCCTGGGCGATCTCGTCGGCCGTGGCGTGGGGGCGGCGGGAGACCTCGCGGAGCACCGCCAGGCGCTGCGCCGTGACGGGCAGCCGGTGCGCTCGGAGGGTGGCCTCGGGGTCCCGCATGGCTTTATGCAGGGTCAAGGCTTTGACATTGTCAAAAGAAAACACGTCCCCGGCTGATGCCCCGGCGCCGTTGCCTAGAGGCCGTGGCCCTGCGCCTTGCGAATCTCCCCCACATACCAGTTCTCAAGCTTCTCACGCGCCCAGGGGTTCCTGCGCAGGAAGATGAGCGAGGACTTCACCGAGGGGTCGAACATGAAGCAGCGGATGGGGATCTCCCTCGCCAGGCCGTGCCAGCCGTGCCGCTTGACCATGGCCTCGAGCACGGCCTGCAGCGTGACGCCATGAAGCGGGTCGTTGGGATGCTGGCGCATGTCCGGCCCCGGCATGTCAGTCGGCGACCTTGCGCAGGAGGATGACCTGGGCGACCGCCACGATCTTCGGCGGCATCAGCCGCGGGCGGATGTCCCTCGGGTCGGTGGTGTGGTCGGCGACCTCGAAGCGCCCCTTGTAGAACCAGGGCCCACCCTCGGTGCGGCGCACGTAGACGGGCAGGGGGCCGCCGGTCGCCGCGAGCTTCTCGCCCCACTGCGGCTGGTTGTCCTTCCGCCCGACCCAGACCTCGCAGGGCTCGCTCTCAGCGCGGGGGTTCCAGGCCGTGCCGAGGCAGACGCCGACCACGGCGCCGTCCTTGTGGATGACGAAGTTCGGCGGCTTGGGGTCGCCCCCGAGCGCGGCCCGCACCTCGTCGAACCCGTAGGCTTCGCCCACGACGTGCGGAAGCGGGCGGTGAGCTTGGGCGGGCTGGGACATGCGGCCGACAAAGACCCGGCGGGCCGCGGGGTCAATGGCCGAAGGCTATGGGACAATCCGCGTCCGGGGTGGCAGGCGGCCTCGGCCTCCGCTCGAATCCATCCCCCTCGGCATTCTCTCGGGCCTTGCGAGGCCTCGCCGCGCTGCCCATTTAGTCCCATGACCAAGGAACTCGCCTGGACCTGGCTCCTTCTCGCCGGCCTCTTCGAGATCGGCTGGCCCATCGGCATGAAGCTCCAGTCCCAGCCCGCCTGGCGGGTCGCCGGGCCCGCCTTGTCGATCGCCTGCATGGCCGTGAGCATGGGCCTTTTCTGGCTTGCGCTGCGCGGCGTGCCGCTCGGCCTCGCCTACGCCGTGTGGACGAGCATCGGCGCGGCGGGCACCTTCCTCGTCGGCGTCGCCTTCTTCGGGGAGACCGCGCTCCTTCTGCATTGGCTCGGGGTCGCCCTCATCCTGGGCGGCGTCGCGTGCCTCAAGCTGGCCTGATCAGGCCGCCTTGTCCTGCTCAGCCCGCGCCTTGGAGCCCGATCGATTGCGGGCTCTCGCCAGCGCCGCCGCGGCGAGCAGCAAACCCGTGAACCCGAGCGTCGAGGGCTCGGGAATGGCGCTGCCTCCGAAGGTGATGTGTATGTTCGGGTAGCTGCCGGGGACGTTGTTCCAATAGACGTTGTTCCGGAAGGTGTTGAGGGCGACGAACCCAGCCTCCGAGGAGTAGGAGTCGTTGGTCGTGTTTTCCGCGAAGCCTTGGGTGCGCCGGAGGGCAAGGGCCGCGCTCGCATTGTAGACGATGAGCGAGTAGGCCGTGGAGGATTGCATCGTGTACGCGCTGATGTTGGGGATGACCGCGGCGATGAGTTCCAGGTCGAATGGCGTGTTGCTGGGCACTGGCAGGGCGAACGTGACAGTGTCGACCGCCAGCTCGGTCGGCCCGGCGACGGCGGAGTAGGGGGTGGTGTTGGTGGTGTCGCGAAGCGCAACCTTGAAGCTGATGGATGTCGAGGCCGCGAGCGCGCTGGTCAGGTTCAGCCTCATCCAGTCGATGGAGAAGGGGCCGGACGAGCCCGTCACGAAGGCCACGCCGAGGTTCGAGGTATACGAAGTGGACGTGCTGATTGATCCGCTGCCATTCGCGGCGGTGTTCGGCCCCAGGTAGGTCACGGTCTGCGCCTGGGTCGCTCCGGTGACGCCGCACAGGGCGACTGCCGCGATGCGCCAGGCACGGCTGGGATAGTTGGGATGGGCGGTTTGCATTGGAGTCAGGATAGGTGGATAACTGGCTTTAGTTTTTTGACAAGCCAAGTCTTCCCGAACCGTGCCCCCGCTCGCCTAACTGCTAGCGCGCTGGACTTCCCGCAGCCGCCGATGGGCGGATTTGAGGCTGGTCGGGCTCCGCTCAGGCGCAGCTCCGGCAGCGTCCGCCCCGCGGCGGCGCGGCGAGGTCGACCAGCCGGGCAAGGTCGCGGGGCAGGGCGGCCCGCCGGTAGTGGGACCAGCGGCCGTCCTTCCGCGCCGTCACCAGGCCGAGCTTCCGCAGCACGGACAGGTGGCGCGAGACGGTCGGTTGGTCGCGCCCGACCTCCGCCTGCAGGTCGCAGACGCAGACCTCCCCCCGGCCGATCCTCGCCAGCAGGCGCAGGCGCGTCGGGTCCGCGAGGCCCCGGCAGGCGGCGGCGACGGACGGGGCGCGGGGCGGCTTGACTCGCGGCATGACACCCGGATATACATGTGGCTAAGCATATGCAATTCGCAAAGCCCGCCCCGATGACCGTCGCCGAGTTCCGCGCGGCCCTGGGCAGCCGCCCCGGCCTCGGTCTCCGCTTTCGCCTGCCCACCGGCTCGCTGAGCCCCGCCCACGCCCACCTCACCGAGGTCGCCCGGGTCGAGAAGCGCTTCGTCGACTGCGGCGGCACGGTGCGCACCCAGGTCTCCGCCCGCCTCCAGGTGTGGTCGGCCGACGACACGGAGCATCGCGTGGGCTGCGCCAAGGCGCTCGCCATCCTCGGGCGCGGCGAGTCCCTCCTCGGCTCCGACCAGCTCCCGCTCGAGGTCGAGATGGACTTCCCGCTGCTCACCGTCTTCCCCGTGCTCGGCTCGGCGGTCGAGGACGGCGCGCTCGTCTTCCTCCTCGGCGCCACCAAGGCCGATTGCCTCGCGCCCGAGGCCTGCCTGCCTCCGACGGCCTGTCAGCCCGGCTCAGGCTGCTGCTGAGCCCTCTCCCCATGCCCAAGCCGCTCGTCCTCATCCTCTGCACCGGCAACTCCTGCCGGAGCCACCTGGCCGAGGCCATCCTGCGGAAGGCCGCCGGCGACTTGGTCGATGTCGCCAGCGCCGGCTCCAAGCCCGCGGGCTACGTCCACCCCGAGGCCCTCGCCGTCCTCGCCGAGGTCGGCATCGGCGCCGCGGGCCACCGCTCGAAGCACCTCTCGGAGTTCCTCGGTTCGCAGGTCGACACCGTCATCACCGTCTGCGGCAACGCCGACCAGGTCTGCCCGACCTTCCCCGGCCAGGTCCGCCGCCACCACTGGGGCTTCGACGACCCGGCCCACGCCACCGGCACGCCCGAGCAGGTGCGCGCCGAGTTCCGCCGCGTGCGCGACGAGATCCGCCGCGTCTTCGAGGCCTACGCGGCCGGCCTGCGCGACGCCCGATGAGCCCGGGCCGCCGCGCGCTCGCCGAGTTTCTGGGCACGGCGGCGCTCCTCGCGACCGTCGTCGGCTCCGGCCACATGGGCCAGTCGCTCGCGGGCGGCAACCTGGCGGTCGCCCTCCTCGCCAACAGCCTCGCCACCGCGGCCGTCCTCTATGTCCTGATCACGGCCATCGGTCCCGTTTCCGGCGCGCACCTGAACCCGGTGGTGTCGGTCATGGCCTGGCGTGACGGCGACCTCCCCGCTCGACTGCTGCCGGCCTATGTCGCCGCCCAGGTGTCGGGCGCGGTCGCCGGCGCCGGGGTCGCCCACCTCCTGTTCGGCCTGCCGCTGCTCCAGGTGTCGTCCCAGACCCGCTCCGCGCCCAACCTCTGGCTGAGCGAGCTGGTCGCCACGGTCGCGCTCCTGGTCGTCGTCAGGTCCTGCCGGGGCGCAGCTGCCGGCCGAGCCCCGGCGCTCGTGGCCCTGACGGTCGGGGCGGGCTACTGGGCGACCTCGTCCACCTTCTTCGCGAACCCGGCGGCCACGCTGGCCCGGACGCTGAGCGACACCTTCGCGGGCATCCGCCCCGCCGACGCGCCGGCCTTCGTCCTCGCCCAGCTCATCGGCCTGGGCCTCGTGCTGGCGTTCGTGCGGCGGATGCGCTGAGCCGCGGCCTTACCTGCAAACCGAGGTGAGGTTGGGGGGAAATGAAACAGTTGTTTGACTTCACGCTTGTCCGATTCGTCGGCTTGCCCAGCATCGCGGAATGATCCGAGCAATCCTGGCCCTGTTCCTGCTTCCCTTGGCGGCCTCCGCGGCGCCGGAGACCTGGAGGGGCGAGGCCCTGGCCAGCTTCGCGGGAACCTCGACGCTTCACGATTGGAGCGGCAAGGCGCCGGCCAAGCCCTTCTCGGCCACGGTCGACGCGGCCGATCCCAGGTCGCCCCACATCGTCGCCGTGCTTCAGGTGGCGGTCGCGGGGATGGACACCGACGACGAGGGGCGCGATGAGAACCTGCGCAAGGCGATGCGCGTCGACGAGCACCCGCTCATCCTGGGCAAGGTCGCCGCCCGCATCCCGCCCGAGGTTGTCCAAGGGTCGTCGGGCAGGGTGCCCATCGTTCTCGGCCTGCTGGGCAGGGAGACGGCGATTGAGGGGACGATCGAGAATTGGCGGGAATCGGGCAAGGAGGTGTCATTCGACTGCGGTTTCGATGTCTCGCTGAGGGCGAGCGGCATCGAGATTCCCGCGTTTCTCTTCTTCATCCGCGTCGGCGACGGGATCAAGGTCCGTGTCCGCGTCGTCCTCACCCGTCCCTGAGCCGAGCCCATGACCGCGATTATCCACCACATCGCGACGGCGACGCCGCCCCATGCCTACCCCAACGAGGTGCTGCGGGATCGCCTTAGGTCCTGGGTTCCGGATCCCGGCCTGCGCGACCTTGTCGACCGCGTCCACGCTCGCAGCGGCATCGCGACGCGCCACAGCGCGCTGGACGATTTCCGCACGGGCGACGGCGAGCTGTTCCGCACCCTGCCCGGGGGCGAGGCCTCCTCGCCAGGCACGGGCGAGCGCAACCGCGTCTACGCCCGCGCGGCGCGCGTGCTGGCGGTGGAGGTTGCCCGCCGGGCCCTGGCGGGCTGCCCCGGCATCGCCCCCTCCGAGGTCACCCACCTGGTCCTGGCCTCCTGCACCGGGTTCGCCAACCCGGGCCCGGATTACCACATCATCCGCGACCTCGGGCTGCGCGAGGACGTCGAGCGCTTCACCGTCGGCTTCATGGGGTGCTACGCGGCCTTCCCCGCGCTGCGGATGGCCGCGCAGTTCTGCGCCGCCAACCCGCGCGCCGTGGTCCTCGTGGTCTGCCTCGAGCTCTGCACCCTGCACATGCAGCCGGAACCGACCCCCGAGAACATCGTGGCCAACTCCCTTTTCGCCGACGGCGCCGCCGCCGCGGTGGTGAGCGCGCGCGCCCCCGCCCCGGGGCGCGCCCACTATCGGCTCGGGACCTTCCGCTCCGCGCTGGTTCCAGGCAGCGAGGAGCACATGGCGTGGGACGTGGGCGACCGCGGCTTCAAGATGGTGTTGTCGGCCTATGTCCCCGGCCTGATCGGCGCCAACATCCGGGGCATCGTGGGCGACCTGCTCGCCCGCGCCGGCCTCGACGCCGGGAAGGTCGGCGCCTGGGCCGTGCATCCGGGGGGGCGCGCCATCCTCGACCAGGTCGAGCGTCAGATGGGGCTTCCCGCCGACGCGCTCGAGGTCTCGCGCGGCGTGCTTCGGGACTACGGCAACATGAGCAGCCCCACCGTTCTGTTCGTCCTGCAGCGCATGCTCGAGCAGGGCGGCCCGGGCCGGTCAACCACCTGCGCCTTGGCCTTCGGCCCCGGTCTCACCGTCGAGTCGGCCGTCCTTGAGCGCGTTGGCGTCGCCCAGCCCGCCGCGGTCTCGGGCCCCGCCCCCTCGTCCCGATGAGTCCCCTGGAGGTCGACGTGGCCATCGCCGGCGCCGGACCCGTCGGGCTGCTTCTCGCCTGCCTGCTGCGCGCCCGCGGCCTGTCCGTCGCGGTGCTCGAGCGCCGGGCTTCGCCATCGACCTATTCCGCCGCCATCGGGATCACGCCGCCTTCGCTGCGCATCCTGGGGTCCGTCGGGGCCGACCGCGCGGTGATCGACGCCGGGGTCAAGGTTCGCGACTGCCACCTGCACGGCCGCCGGGGTCCCCTGGGGCGGGTCAGTTTCCGCGACATTCCCGACGACCATCGCTACATCCTCTCGCTCCCCCAGTCCGAGACCGCCGCCCTCCTTCGTCGTCGGCTTGGCGACGGCGTCGTGCGCGACGGCTGGGAGGTGACCGGGCTTTCCCAGGACGACGCCGGTGTTGTGCTCATAACCGCGGGCGGCGAGGTCCGCGCGCGCTACGCCGTCGGCTGCGACGGCGCCCGGAGCCGTGTCCGCGAGGCGCTCGGCATCCGCGCGCCCGGCCGCCGCTACGGCTTCCATTTCGTGATGGCGGACTTCGTCGACCGCTCCGGCCTCGGCGACGAGGCCCACCTCTTCTTCAAGCCCGAGGGCTCGGTCGAGTCCTTCCCGCTGCCCGGAAGCCTCCGCCGCTGGGTCGTGCAGACCGAGCGGCGCATCGATTCGCCCCAGCCCGGCCTGGTCGCCGACCTCGTGCGGCGTCGGACGGGCTTCGCGCTCGGCAACGCCGACCAGCTGAACGCCCACGCCTTCACCCCCCGGCGCTTCAACTGCGAGCGCTACCACGACGGTCGCGTGGCCCTCTGCGGCGACGCCGCCCACGGGATGAGCCCGGCGGGAGGGCAGGGCATGAACACCGGTTTCGCGGACGCGGAATTCCTCGCCGAGGTCCTAGCCTCCCCCGATCCCCGGGCCCTTCTGCCCGCCTACACCCGCTATCGGCGCCGTGCCGCCTCGGCTGCCATCTTCCGCGCGGGCTGGGGCATGAGCCTCGGCACCTGGACCGGTCGGCCGCTTTCCGTCCTGCGCGACGTCATCCTGCGCCATGTCCTGTGCCGGGGCCCCATCGGCCGCCGGATGGGTTCCTTCTACGCCATGCTCACCATTCCCTTCAACACCCTCGCCGCCGTCCCCGCCCGGGCGCTGCGCGCCGAGGTCTCCTGACCATGCCTCAAGCCTACGTGCCGACCCTCGAGGGGGCCGCCTCCCATTACGACGACCTCGACGCCTTTTACCGCGAGATCTGGGGCGAGCACGTCCACCACGGCGTCTGGGAGGAAGGCGACGAGTCGGACAAGCAGGCGGCGGAGAAGCTCGTCCGCATCCTCGCCGATCTCGGCGGCATCCGCGCCGGCGACAGGGTCTGCGACATCGGCTGCGGCTACGGCGCCACCTCGCGCATCCTCGCGGAGCGCCTCGGCGCCGAGATGACCGGCCTCACGATCTCCGCCACCCAGCTCGCCTACGCCAAGGCCAACAACACCGTGCCCGGGCGCACCGAGTTCCTGCTCCGCGACTGGTACGACAACCGCCTGCCCGCCGGCCGGTTCGACGTCGCCCTGACCGTCGAGAGTCTCGAGCACATGCCCGACCTGCCCGGCTTTTTCCGCGAATGCCAGCGCGTGCTCAAGCCCGGGGGCCGCCTGGTCGGCTCCGCCTGGATGTCCTGCGAGAAGCCCGGGACCTTCGCCCGCCGCCACCTGATCGACGCCATCACGCGCGAGGCGCAGATCGCGGGCATCCGGCCCGAGAGCGAGTTCCGCGCCGCCATCGAGGCCGCCGGTTTCACCGGCTACGCCTTCGAGGACCGAGCCGACCAGGTGAAGCGCACCTGGCCCCTCTGCGCCTGGCGCACCCTCAAGGGGCTGCTCACCAAGCCGCATTACCGCAGCTTCATCCTCGGCTCGCGCAACCCCAACCGCATCTTCGCCCTCACCCTCTTCCGCATCTGGGCTGCCTACGAGCTCGGCGTCCAGCGCTACGGCATCTTCAGCGCGACCAAGGCCTGAGACTCAGCGTCGGAGGAAGACGAAGACGCCGTGCTTGTTGGCGAGGGCGAGGTCAGGGCGCGCGTCGCCGTCGATCCTGCCCGTCCAGAACTGCGTGCCCACGCCGCTGTCGCCGTCGATCTTCACCGGCCGGTAGCTGGCGCCGCCCTGGCCATCCCTGGAGAGCAGGAAGCCGTAGAGCACGGGCGCGGCCATGGGTTCGGGATCCTGCTTGGTGCCGTGGGCCCACTTGCGCTTGCCGGTCACGATGTCGAGCAGGCCGTCGCCGTCGAGGTCCACCAGCTCGACCGCATGGGGCTGGGTGAAGGAGACGCCGTTGAGGACCTCCTGGGCCGAGGCCCCGAGGATGCGGTGCTCGCGGAAGGCGCCGTCGGGCAGCTGCTCGAACCAGGCGAGGCCGTAGCCGTGGGCCTGGAGGGCGGTGATCACGTCGGGTCGCCTGTCGCCGTTGACGTCCATGACGTGCATCTGGGCGCCGCCCGGTCCGAACTTGGCGGGGTGGAATCTCCAAGGGACGTCGGCCGCGCGGTCGGCCGGCTGCTCGTACCAGCCGTCCTTCACCAGGATGTCGGCCCTGCCGTCGGCGTTGACGTCCCCGGCGCCGTAGCCGTGCGTGTACTTGTGGGCTTGCCGGGTGGGCTCGCTGACGGCCCGGAACCGCGCCTTGGCGAGGGGGTTCTTCCGGTCGACCTCGAAGTAGCCGAAGCGGCCGCCGTTCTCGCCCCGGAGGGTGGTGTGGACGAGGATCTCGGGCCAGCCGTCGCCGTTGATGTCGGCGAGGGCGGGCGACTCGCCGTCGGCGATGTCGACCAGCGCGTGCCGAGCCCAGTCGCCCGGCTTGCCGGCGGGGTTGACGAAGAGCAGGGCGGGCTCGCCCGGGAGGCCAAAGACAAGGAGGTCGGTCCAGCCGTCGCCGGTGAGGTCGTGCGCGAACTGCAGGAAGTAGTCCGAGTAGCCGGTCTCAGGGTTGTAGGGCGTCTTGGCGGGACCTGATTTGTTGTCCCGCTCCGGCGTGTAGGCGACGCGCTGGGCAAAGTCCGGCCCCTGCCAGATGAAGCGTCCGGCCGCGACATCCGGGTGGCCGTCGCGGTTGAAGTCCGCCACGGCGCAGCCTTCCGCGACGAACTCCTTGGTCAGGGTCCGCTTCTCGAAGCGAACTTCCTGGGCCAGGGCGAGGCAGGGTAGGACCAAGAGGACGGGGGCGGCGCGCATGCGGACATGCTTGGCCGGCAGCCGGGGCGGTCAAGCCGGCTCGGGATTGCCAAGGCTCGGTCCCGCCCCAGCCTGCGCGCATGGAGCAGCCGCGCCTGACCGAGGTCGCCGGTCCCGATCTCGGGCCCTGGGTCGACGCGCTCGGGGCCCTGCGCATCGAGGTTTTTCGCGAGTATCCCTATCTCTACGAGGGCGATCTCGAGTACGAGCGCCGCTACCTGTCGGTCTACCTCGGATGTCCCAGGGCCCGGATTGTGCTCGTGCAGGATGACGGGGGCCGCCTGGTCGGGGCGACCACCTGCCTTCCGCTGTCGGACGAGGACGCGGCGTTCCGCGAGCCCTTTGCCCAAGTCGGGCATGATCCCGCGGACTGGCTCTACCTCGGCGAGAGCCTCCTCCTTCCGGCTTGGAGGGGCAGGGGGTTGGGCAAGCTGTTCTTCGACCGCCGCGAGGCCCACGCCGCGCGGCTGGGATTGGGACGGACAACCTTCTGCGCGGTGGCGCGGCCCGACAGCCACCCGCTGCGCCCCGCCTCCTACCGCCCTCTGCGCCCCTTCTGGGAATCCCGGGGCTACGCCGAGCAAGCCACCCTGCAAGCGACCTATCGGTGGAAGGATATTGGCGAGACGGACGAGACCCCCAAGGCTTTGACCTTCTGGACCAAGACATGGACCGCCTGACCCTCGAGCTTCAGACCTTCGACGTCGCCGCCCCCGAGGCCGGGACCACCGACGCGTTCGCCGACCTTGTCGCCCGCCGGGTGGTCGCGGCCTGGGACGACGGGGCGGATGTCGTGGTGCTGCCCGAGCTCCTCTGGGTGGGCCTGTCGAGGTTCGCGGATTCCCCCGACGGCACCCGCGCCCTGGCCGACCTCTTCTGGGGGCGCCTATGGCCGGCGCTCCAGCGGACGCTCCTTCGACCCGGCAAGGCCGCCGTGCTCGGCACGGTTCCCTGGGCCGAGCCCGACGGCACGCTGCGCAACCGCGCGCCCATCGTGTCCGACGGCAAGGTCCTCCATCAGGACAAGATCAACCTGACCCCCTGGGAGTCCTCGCTGCGCGGCGGGGACGTCCTGCGGGTCTGGGATTTCGGCGGCGTGCGCTGCGCCGTCGTCATCTGCCTCGACATCGAGGTGCCCGAGCTCTCGGTCGCCCTGCGCGGCAAGGCGGTCGACCTGCTCCTCGTGCCGAGCGCCACCGAGAACATCCTCGGCGTCGAGCGCGTCGGGCGCTGCGCGGACGCGCGCGCCGTCGAGCTCTGCTGCCACGTGGGCCTCGCGCACCTGGTCGGCGACATCAACTCGAGCCTGGTCGACGCCAATGTCGGGCGCCTCGGCGTCTTCTCCCCCTCCCAGTCCGCCTTCGGCGGATCACCCCGCCAGCGCGTCAGCGAGGTCGTGTCCTCCGGCTTCCACCGCCTCCGCGCCGAGCTCGATATCGCCGCCCTGCGTCGCCAGCGCGACCTCGCCCTCGAGACCAATCCCGCGCGCCTGCGCCCCGGCGCCCTCCGCCTCGACGGCTGACCCTTTCCCATGACCGACCTCATCCGCGCCTACTACCAAGCCTTCAACTCCGGCGACCGCGAGGCCCTGCTGGCCTTGCTCCATCCCGACATCGTCCACGAGATCAACGAGGGCGGCGTCGAGGTCGGCCTCCCCGCCTTCCGGGCCTTCCTCGGGCGCATGGATCGCTCATACAGGGAGACGGTCGAGGACCTCGTGGTCTTCGCCGGCGACCAGCCGGGCCGCTTCGCCGCCGAGTTCTTCATCCGCGGCAAGTACCTTCGCACCGACGAAGGCCTCCCGGAGGCCAAGGGCCAGGAGTACCATCTCCGGGTGGGGGCCTTCCTCGAGATCAGGGATGGCAAGGTCGCCCGCGTCACCAATCTCTACAATTTGGCGGCCTGGACGCGGATGGTGGGCGAATAGCCCGAAACCGGGGTAATCAACCCTGCTTTCGAACTTTCAAACAGGCGTTTGCAGAAAAGATAATCTCTCGTTGCCAGCCGTTCGGATGGGGATAGGATGTCGGCTCACCCCGCCATCCATGAGCAAACTCCAACGCCTCCTCGCGATTCTCGGTCTCGCCACCCTGGTCGCCCTTCCTGTCCGCGCCAGCTGGGATGATGACGACTACGACGATCTCGACGACGATGTCAGCCTCACCGCCGAGCAGCGCCTGACCGAGTCCCAGAAGAAGTCGCTCGAGGCCGCCGCGCGCGCCGCCAAGCTGTCGGCTGCCGCCGCCGAGCGCGCCGCCAAGGTGTCGGCCGCCGCCGCCGAGAGAGCCGTCCGCACCAGCCCCAAGCTCGTTCGCGACGCGGTCAAGGCCCAGGGCAAGTACAATGTCGAGCTGGCCAAGCTGGGTGAGGAGCAGGGTGTGCTCAATTCCCTCACCGCCCTCGCGACCGAGCTCGGCACCGACCTGACCGGTCTGCCCACCGTGCAGGAAATCCTCACCTCCCAGCAAGCCGCCGCAACCGAGGACGCCGCCTTCTACCGCAGCCTCATCCCGATGACCGCTGCCGAGCGCGCCGCCGCCCTGGCCACCCGCTCGATTTCCGACGACGATGACGAGGAGGAGTTCGAGGGCGGGCTCGCTGGCATCGACGAGCTGCAGATGATGGTTATCGAGGCCACGGTCGAGTACGCCGAGGAGCTTGGCGATGTCGCCGAAGCCTACGCGCAGTGGCAGGACAAGCTGGCGCTCTCCCTTCTCTCGTCCGCCGACTACCGCGCCGAGTTGGCTCGCCGCGCCACCATCGAGCGCGCCCGCAAGGCCGAGCTCCTGGCGCTGCCTCGCACCTCGCAGGTCTGGCTGCGCAAGGCTTGGAGCGCCGAGGAGGACGCCGCCGAGGCCGCCGCCGCCCTCGAGTGGATTGGCCTAGACTGAATCGCGACCCAGGCTGCACCGGGCCCGGCTTTTGCCGGGCCCTTTTTTTGGTCCCGCGCACAAAAGGGTGGTCGGTGGAGGCGCAGGGATGTTATCTCGAGCGCGTGACAAGGGCATCCCGAGGTCCGCTGGTCGTTCGGCTCCGCAACTGGGTCGGCGATGTCGTCCTCTCCGTGCCCACGCTGCGTCGGCTGGAGCAGGCTGGATACGAGCTTCACCTGGTTGGCAAAGGCTGGGCCGCCGACCTGCTGGGTGGCTATGGATGGAAGGTCCATCGCCTGGCCCCTGGAAGGCTCGGGGCGATCAGGCAGCTGAGGGAACTGCGCCGCGACCTCGGCGGGGACGCGCGCCTGCTGATTTTTCCCTATTCCTTCGGCTCGGCTCTCGAGGCCCGAGCGGCCGGTTTTTCCGCGGTCGGCTTTGGCGGCCAGGCCCGCGGCTGGCTGCTCGGGCTGTCCGTTCCCCAGCGCCGAGACTTGCACACGCGGGAGGAGTATTGGTCGCTCGGCCAGGCCTTCCTCGGGCTGCGGGAGCCGCCCCCGGCCGAGGACCAGCCTTGGGCCTTCGCTCCCTCGGCCGAGGCCGAGGCCGAGGCGCTTGTCCGGCGCCACGGCCTGCAGCCCGGCTATGTGGTCATTTGTCCCTTCGCGGGCGGCAAGGTCGACGAGCAGCTGAAGCGCTGGCCGCACTTTGCGGATTTCGCCCGCGGGATCGCCCGGGAGGGAAGGTCCGTGGTGATTTGCCCCGGCAGCCCGCGCGAGGAGGAGATCGCCCGCGCCGAGTACCCCGATGCCAAGGTCCTCGCCGGCGTCGGCATGTCGGCCTACGGCGTCCTGATGCGCCGCGCCGCCCTGGTTGTCTCCAACGACACGGGCCCGGGGCATCTGGCCGCCGCCGCCGGCGCCAAGGTCCTCTCGGTTTTCGGCCCCACGTCGGTGGACCGCTGGCGCACGCGGGGGCCGCGCGCCGAGTTCCTCCAGGGCTGGCCGGAATGGCCCGCCTCAGCCGCCGTTCTCGCGAGGTCGCGCTCGCTTCTGGACGCCTGATCCGCCACGCTGGGGGCATGTCCGACGTCCCCGCCGCCCTCGCCGCCCTCGTCATCGCCGAGCACGACCGACTGCTCGCGGATCCGGCCTGGCCGCCCGCCGAGGAGCCGGCGGAGGGTCAGGGCGGGCCGCTTTGGCCTTGGGTTCGGACCAATCACCGGTTCAACACCCTGCTCTGGCGCGAGGAGGACCTTGCCCGCCGCACCAAGGCGGCGGATGCCGAGATTGTGTCCAACAAGCGCGCCATCGACCGCTTCAACCAGCGGCGCAACGACGCCACGGAGCGGGTCGACGAGATCCTCCTGACCTCCCTCGGGTTGGTCGATCCCGCCACCGCCGGCTCGGACGCCCCGGTCGCCAAGGTCGCCCCCGGTTCTCGCCTCAACAGCGAGACCGCGGGCAGCATGGTCGACCGCATGTCGATCCTCGCCCTCAAGGTGCACGCCATGGAGGCCCAGACCCGGCGGACCGACACCGACGCCGCCGCGCTCGAGGCCAGCCGCCGCAAGCTCGCCCAGCTCCGGCTCCAGCGCCAGGACCTCGGGGTGTGCCTTGACCAGCTGCTGGCCGACGCGCGCGCCGGCCGCGCCCACTTCAAGGTCTACCGCCAGTTCAAGATGTACAACGACCCCCGCCTCAATCCCGCCCTCGTGGCCGAGGCCAAGGGCGGGCAGGTCGGGGGCCGCTGAGCCGTCCGGGGCGTCAGGCCTTGCCGGGGACCGGGGGCTTCTCCTCGGGCAGGCTGACCGTGCCCTTCTCGAAGTCCTCGGCGCTGGGCTTGCAGGCCAGGTTGTAGTACGGCGACTTGTCGTTCTTCAGGAGGTCGTCCCAGCGGACGATGTCGCCGGTGTAGGCCGAGATGCGGGCCATGATGGCGGCGAGGGTCGACTCGGTCACGGCCTGCGTCTCGTTGATCGGCTTGCCCGCGAGGACCGACTTGATGAGGGCGACGTGCTCCTGGACGTAGGGGTTGTCGGACTCGAGCTTGACCTCGGGCACCTCGACCTTGGCTCCGGACACGCGGCCGCCGCCGAAGGCCTCGCCCGTGGCGCCGGTGAACTGCTCGCCCACCCTGCTCCAGGTGCCGGTGATCTGGCGGCACTGGCTGTGGATGTGCACGCCCTGTCCGAAGTCGAAGTCGACGCTGAAGAAGTCGAACATGTTGCCGGTCTCGCGCCGGGCGCGGGCGCCGTAGCCGACGGCCGAGATGGGCGGACGCCCGATGAACCACAGGGCCACGTCGATGTTGTGGACGTGCTGCTCGACGATGTGGTCGCCGGAGATCTCGGTGAAGTTCAGCCAGTTGCGGGCCAGGTAGGAGGCGTCCGACTCGCCCTCCTTGCGTCGCTTGATCCAGGGCACGGTGCCGTTCCAGTGGACGGTGCCGCCGCGGATGGGCCCGATGGCGCCGGCGTCGATGCGGGCCTTGTTCAGGAGATAGGCGGCCTGGTGGCGGCGCTGGGTGCCGGCGACCACCCCCAGCCCCTTGGCCTTGGCTTTCTCGCCGGTCGCCAGCATGGCGCGGGCGCCCACCGGGTCGACGCACACCGGCTTCTCAATGAAGCAGTGCTTGCCTGCCTCGACGGCCGCCGCGAACTGGATGGGGCGGAAGGAGGGCGGGGTCGCCATGACGACGAAGTCGCAGCCGCTGGCGATCACCTTGCGATAGTTGTCGAAGCCGCCGAAGGCCTTGTCCGCCGGCAGGCCCAGGCCCTGGGCGGTGCGCTTCGCCGCCTCCTCAAAGGCGTCGCCGACCGCGGTCACCTCGACCGGAATGCCGAGGATCTTCGCCGCGGCCTGGAAGTCGCGGATGGCGCCGTTGCCACGGCCGCCGCAGCCGACCAGCCCGACCTTGAGGGTGGCGGGGCGCTTGCCCGCCTCGAGGCCGAGGGCGGGGGCGGCGGCGAGGGCGGCGCCGGCGAGGGCGGCGGTGGCGAGGAACTGGCGGCGGGGTTGGGTTTCCATGGGACGGGTTTTAGTACCGCCAAAGCCGCCCTTGGTTCCCTGTCGTGCTCAGTCCTCGGACGAATGGCTGGCGGGGCGCCCGGGAATCGAGAGCGTGCGGTCGCCCGAGCTGTCCGTGAGGATCAGGCTGGCGACAAGCCCGACCACGAAGCACGTGGCGAAGCCGACTAGCCCGTAGAGGATGCCGATGACGGGTGCCTCGAGAATCCACAGGGCGAGGACTGCGGCGAATCCGGCCACCGCCCCGACCATGGCGCCCCGGCCGTTGGCCGCCTTGGTGAAGACCCCCAGCGCGAAGAGCCCGCCCATCGACCCCGCCGTCAGGCCGATCAGGGTGTTGAAGGTCTGGAAGGCCGAGCTCACCCCGCTCCAGGCCATCGCGAGGGCCGCGCCCACCGAGACCAAGCCGGTCACAACCACGAAGATCATGGCCGACCTGAGGTAGTGGGCGTCGGGGCGGCCCGGCCGGAGCAGGCGCTCGTCGACATCCTTGATGAACGAGGTGGCGAGGCTGTTGAGGGAGGACGAGATCGTCGACTGCGAGGCCGCGAAGATGGCGGCGATGACCAGCCCGACGACGCCCACCGGGAGCTGCTGCAGGATGAAGTGGGGCAGCACGGCGTCGGGAGCCGCCATGGCGGGGTCGATTCTCTCCGGATGGGTCTTGTAGAAGGCGTACATCGCCGTCCCGAGCAGGAAGAAGACGAGGGAGCCGGCGAGCGACATCCAGAGGTTGATGCGCATCGAGCGGCGCGCGGCGCCCAGGTCGGGGGTGGTGACGTACCGCTGGACGACGTCCTGGCTCGAGGTGTACGAGATCAGCGAGTTGAAGCCGAAGGCCAGGAAGATGACCCAGAACGACGCGGTGCCCGCCGTCAGGTCCAGCCCGCCCCACTCCAGGTTGCCCATCAGCTTGTTGTCGGCCTGAGCGATCGCCCAGGCGCCCCCCACGCCGCCGTCCACCTGCGCCACCGCCAGCACGAGGCAAAGCACGGCCCCGCCCATCAGGACAACCGCCTGGATGGCGTCGGTCCAGACCACGGCCTGGATGCCGCCCATGACGGTGTAGACGATGCAGAGCAGCCCGAGCACGACGATCGAGCTCATGATCCCGATGTCCGAGACCGAGGCCAGGGCCAGCGCCGGGAGATAGAGCACGATGGCGATCCGGCCGAGATGGAGGAGGAGGAACGAGGCGGCCGCGAAAAGGCGGCACTCCAGGTTGAAGCGCCGCTCGAGGTACTCGTAGGCGGAGGTCAGGTCGAGCTTCCGGAAGAAGGGCAGGTAGAAGGCGCCCACGATCGGCACCACCGCGAGCAGGGCGAGCTGGCCCACGTACCAGGTGATGTCGCTGTGGTAGGCCTTCGCGGGGACGCCCATGAACGTGAGCGAGCTCAGCATGGTCGCGAAGATGGAGAGCCCGGCCACCCAGACGGGCACCGACTTGCCGCCGCGGAAGTAGGCCTCGGTCGTGCCAGCCGCCTCGCGGCGCATGAAGAACCAGCCGACGCCGATCATCCCGCCGAGGTAGAGGACCACCACCGCCCAGTCGGTCGCGGCCATGGACGCCTTGTTGGGCGAGGCCTCGACCGTCAGGACCTGGGTGGTGCGGACGGCGGGGCGGCGCTCGCCGCCGGGGACCCGCCAAGCCCCCTTCCAGTCGATCGCCGTCGTCACCGCCGGCGAGACGGTGTCCGCCGGCAGGCTCGCAACCTCGGCCCAGGTGTCGGTCACGGTGTCGTACTGCAGGATGCCCCGCGGGAAGCCGGGATGGTCGCCCGGGGGCTGGAAGCCCACCTTGCTGCCGTCATCGCCGCCGATGAGCAGCAGGTGACTCTTGCCAACCGTCGGCGCGGGGGAGGGGGCGGCGACTGCCGCCCTGGGCATTTCGGCCAGGCGTCGCCAGCCCTTTTCCGGTTGGTAGCTCCAGGCATCCCTGAGGTAGGTCCGCGCGGGCTTGCCATCGGGACCGGGGGCGAGCGAGGCGCCGGAGAAGACGAACAGCTTGCCGTCGCGCACGGAGACAACAGGGAGAATACGCCCGGGAGCGGGAATCGGCTCGAGGCGTTCCCAGCCGCGTCCCGGGTTGGCCAGGTCGAACACGAGCAGGTCCGCCGACGCGCGGGTGGCGTCGGGTCGCTCCGTGCCGCCGATGACGTAGACCTTCTCTTCCAGACGCGCCGCGGCGGCGTAGGCGAGGGGGCTGGGCAGCGGTGCCATCTCCTCAAACGCGACCAGCTGCTCCCTGGTCACGAGCTGCCCTCGACGGCGGAGCAGGAAGACGTCCGGATAATGCCGCTCCGCGTCGGCGCCGCCGATGCAAAGCACGCCGCGACCTGTCCCGACCTGGGTGCCGTGTCCGATCGGGCGAGGCAGCCGCCCGATCTTTTCCCAGGCCCCCTCGGGTTGCTGGAGGAAGTAGACCTCGTCATGCCAGGCCTTGGCGCCCCCCTGCCACGGCGGGCCGTCGGGAAAGTTGGTGCCGCCGGCGAAGACCAGCCCTCCCTCGGCGACGCCGACAAAGGCCGCGGCTCGCCCGTGCTCGATCGGCATGTCGGGCAGCCGGGACACCTCGAGCGCCGCGAAGGAGGTCGCTGCCCAGAGCATCGTGGAAAGGAAAGCAGCCTTGGCCGTGGTTCGCATGGTGCCGCCATCGTCCTGCTCTCCGCGGAATGTGCAACTGGGGTTTTCCCATGGCCGCCGCGTCTCCCTCTGCCCAAGCCCAGGCTGGCTGTTTTTCCGCAGATGGAGGGGCGCTTTTGGCTCTGGCTAGTTGAAATTGCCAAGTGTCGCGCCTGGTCTCGGCACGGGGAACCCCCTCGGTGCCCGACTGTCGTTCCCTTCATGGCTCACCCCCTCCTTGTCCTATCCCTCGCCGCGCTGACGGGTTCCCTCGGCGCCGGCGAGGCCACCTGGACCGCCTACGTCGGCACCTCCGGCCCCGGAGCCCTGGGCGTGCACGCCGTCACGCTCGGTCGCGCCACCGGCAAGCTCGGCCAGCCCCGCCTCCTCGCCGAGGCCAAGGGCGCCTCCTGGGTGACGCCCCATCCCAAGGGAAGGGTGCTTTACGCCACGGGCGAGGGCAGGGAAGGGCGCGTCCTCGCCCTGCGGCTGGTGGGCGAAGGCAAGGCCGAGCTGATCAACGCCGAGTCGTCGGGCGGCGCCGGCCCCTGCCACCTGGCGGTCGACCCCAGCGGCCAGACGTTATTGGTGGCCAATTACGGCGGTGGCTCGGTGGCCAGCCTGCCCCTGCGACCCGACGGCTCGCTCGGCCCCGCCGTCTCCGTCATCCGGCACCAGGGATCGGGTCCGAGCGAGCGGCGCCAGAAGGGACCCCATGCCCACGGCGTCCACCTGGATCGCGCCGGACGGGTCCATGTGCCCGATCTCGGCGCGGACCGGATCTTCGTCCACGGCCTCGACCCCGCCACCGCCCGCCTCGCCCAGGATGCGGCGCCGGCCGCGGTCGCCGCGCCCGGCGCCGGCCCTCGCCACCTCGACTTCCATCCCTCGGGGCGCTTCGCCTATGTCTGCAACGAGCTGGACCTGACCGTCACCGCCTACGGGGTCGATGCCGCCACGGGTGCCCTCCGGGCCCTGCACAGCCTGCCGACCCTGCCCGCGGGGGCCTCGCCCGAGGGCGCCTCGACGGCCGAGATCCTCGTCCATCCCTCGGGAAAGTCGCTGTACGTGAGCAACCGGGGGCACAACTCCCTCGCCGTCTACGCCGTCGCCGATGACGGTAGGCTGAGCCTCCTCCAGCACCAGCCCGGGGTGCCCGCCAAGCCCCGCGGCTTCGGCATCAGCCCGTGCGGCCGGTGGCTCATCTGCGCCGGTCAGGATGCCGGCACGCTCCGAACCTACGCCGTCGCCGCCGACGGGCGCCTCTCCGACACCGGGCACGAGGTGGCCGTCGCCGCCGCGGCTTGCGTTGTCTTCGCGCCCGGCCCATAAGTCGGTCGCGATGCGCCTCCACCTCCTCGCGCTGGCGCCGTTGGCGGCCGTTGCGGCCCCGGTCGACTTCGCGCACGAGGTGATCCCCGTCCTCCGCAAGCACTGCGCCGAGTGTCACACCGGCGAGAAGAAGAAGGGCGGGCTCTCCATGAACACCTTGGCCGAGCTCCTCGAGGGCGGGGAGAACGGACCGGTGCTCGTCCCGGGCAAGCCCGCGGATTCCAAGCTCCTCGCGGTCGTCGTGGCTGATCCCGACAGCGAGGAGCGCATGCCGCCCAAGGGCAAGGGGTTGGACGCGCGGGAGGCCGATCTTCTTCGCCGCTGGGTGGCCGAGGGCGCTCCCTGGACGCCGGGTTTCGCCTTCAAGGCCCCCGCCTACGAGCCCCCGCTCCGCCCCCGCCGACCCACCCTGCCCGAGGCCTCCCGGGGCAGGGTTCACCCGGTTGACCGGGTGGTCGACGCATGGCTCGGCGCCCGCAAGCTGCCGCTGCCCGCCGCGGCCGAGGACTCGGCCTTCCTGCGCCGCGCGCACCTCGACCTCGTCGGCATCCTGCCCACCGCCGAGGAGGCGAGGGCCTTCCTCGCGGATTCCAGCCCGGACAAGCGCGAGCGGCTGGTGCGGTCCCTGCTCGCGAGGGACGTCGACTATGCCGACCATTGGATGAGCTTCTGGAACGACCTCCTCCGCAACGACTACGCGGGCACGGGCTACATCGACGGCGGCCGCCGCCAGGTCACCCAATGGCTCCATCGCTCGCTCCTCGAGAACCGCTCCTACGACCGGATGGTCCGCGAGCTCGTCAACCCCGTGCCCGGCAGCGAGGGCTTCGCCAGCGGCATCCTCTGGCGCGGCAGCGTGAGCGTCGCCCAGGGTCGGGAGCTGCAGTATTCCCAGTCGGTCTCCCAGGTGCTCCTGGGGATCAACATGAAGTGCGCCTCGTGCCACGACAGCTTCACCGACCGGTGGAAGCTGCGCGACGCGTACGGCCTCGCCGCCATCTTCGGGGAGAAGCCGCTCGAGCTCGTCCGCTGCGACATCCCGACCGGGCGCACGGCGGTCGCCGCCTGGCCCTTCCCCGAGCTCGGGCAGGTGGACCCCGCCGCCCCCCGTCCCGAGCGGCTCCGCCAGCTGGCCGAGCTGATGGTCCACCCGGACAACGGCCGCCTTCGCCGCACGGTCGCCAACCGCCTCTGGCACCGCCTGATGGGCCGCGGGCTCGTCCATCCCGTCGACGCGATGGAGACCCCGCCCTGGAGCGAGGAGCTGCTCGACGTGCTCGCCAACCGGCTCGCCGACAACGGCCACGACCTGCGCGACCTGCTCGCCTTCATCGCCACCTCCCAGGCCTACGGCGCGCGGGCGGAGGTCCTCGACCCGAGGTCCGCCGACTCCGCGGCCTATGTCTACCGCGGCCCCCGCGCGCGGCGGCTCACCGCCGAGCAGTTCGTCGACGCGCTCTGGCGGCTGACCGGCACCGGGCCCGACAAGGTGGACGCGGACGTGGCCAGGCTCGCCCCGGGCGCCGCCGAGCCCCGGCTGGCGGCCAAGGCCATCTGGTCCGACGACACCCCGGCGGGCGCGCTTCCGGCCGCCGGCGAGTCGCGCGTCCTGCGCCGCCGCTTCGAGCTCGCGTCAGCCCCCTCGCGCGCCCTCGCCGCGGTCACCTGCGACAACGCCTTCGAGCTCGTCGTCAACGGCCGTTCCCTCGGTTCCGGCGGCGAGTGGTGGGAGCCGCGCGTCGTCGACCTCGCCCCCCATCTCCGCGCCGGCGCCAACGAGATCATCCTCCTCGCCCGCAACGCCGGAACCGGCCCCAACGGCGCCGCCGCCTGGCTCCAGGCCCACCTTGTCCTCCCAGGCGGCGCGACGCTGACCCTGGTCACCGACGCCGGCTGGGAGTGGTCGCAAAAGGGCGAGGCGGGCGCCGCCTGGAGGCCGGTGCGGGTCTTCGCCGACACCGCGGGCTGGGAGCGCGGCGAGCGCGCCCTGGCCGCGCAGCTGGCCGAGGTGCATGGGACGCCCCGTGCCTCTGCCCGCGCCTCCCTGGTCAAGGCCGACCTCCTCCAGCGCTCGCTCGGGCGCCCCAACCGCGAGCAGATCGTCAGCGAGCGCCCGAACGAGCTGAGCACCCTCGAGGCCATCGACCTGTCCAACGGGCCCGCCCTCTCCGCGCTCCTCGCCCGCGGTTCCCGCAACCTGCTCGCCCGTGGGTGGAAGTCGCCGGCCGAGCTGGTTGACTGGCTTTGGCTCTCCGCCCTCTGCCGGCCGCCGTCCGAGACCGAGCGCCGCGTCGCCCTCGGGCTGCTCGGCGAGCAACCCAGCGAGCAGTCGGTCGCCGACCTCGTCTGGTCCGTCCTGATGCTTCCCGAATTCGCAACCGTGCGCTGACATGTCGCCCCTCCCGCTCGATCCCTCCCTGCCCGCCCCCCTGGCCCGGCGCGAGTTCCTGCGCCTCCTCGGCGCGGCCGGGCTCGCCACGCTCGCCCTTCCCGCGCCGCGCCTCCGGGCCGAGCCCTCGGCCAAGCCGGCGCACCCGAGGCCCCGGGCCGACGCCTGCATCCTGATCTGGCTGGCGGGCGGCATGGCCTCGCCCGAGACCTTCGATCCCAAGCGCTACGCCGCCTACGAGAAGGGGATGTCCTACGACCGGGTGCTCAGCACCTTCCCCTCCATCCCCACCGCCGTCGACGGGCTCCGTTTCTGCCAGGGCCTCGAATCCCTTGCCGCCGTCATGGACCGGTGCGCCATCATCCGCTCGGCCGTCCAGCCCGACCTCGGCAGCATCCTGCACTCGCGCCACCAGTACCATTGGCACACCGGCTATGTGCCTCCCCAGACCGTGCACTGCCCCCACCTCGGCGCCTGGATGGCCAAGGTGCTCGGTCCGCGCAACCCCGTGATGCCGGCGTTCGTCAACATCGGCCAGCGGCTGGAGGGGGTCGGGGAGAGCGAGGAGCTGAAGGCCTTCACCACCGCCGGCTTCTTCGGCGGCGAGTTCGGCCCGATGAACCTCCCCTATCCCGACCAGGCCGCGGCCGCGGTGCGTCCTCCCCGGGGCATGGACCCCGGGCGCTTCGCCAACCGCGACCGCGAGTTCCGTCGGCTCGTCGACGCCTCGCCCGACCGCGCCCGGCTCTCGGACCACCACCAGCAGTCGATGCTGCGCGCGATGGACAACGCCCACCGTCTCCTCAGCGCCAAGGAGCGCGCCTCGTTCGACCTCTCGCTCGAGGACGCCGACTCGCGCCGCGGCTACGGCGACTCGCGCTTCGCCCAGGGTTGCCTGCTCGCCCGTCGCCTCGTCGAGGCCGGCACCCGCTTCGTCGAGGTCACCACCGAGTACGTCCCCTTCCTCCATTGGGACACCCACGGCAAGGGCCACGAGACCGTCGCCCGCATGCACCGCGAGGTCGACCGCCCCATCTCCCGGCTCATCCTCGACCTGGAGTCCCGCGGCCTGCTCGAGCGGACGCTGGTGGTGGTGGCCAGCGAGTTCAGCCGCGACGCCATGATCGAGGGCCGCGTCGGCTCCGCGGCCAAGGACCAGTCCTTCCACAAGGGGAGCACGGTCGAGCATCCCGACCATTACGGCCTGCACCGGCATTTCACGGGCGGAAGCAGCGTCCTGCTCTTCGGCGGCGGCGTCCGCCGCGGCCTCGTCCACGGCGCCACGGCGGACGAGAGGCCCTTGGTTGCCACGCGCGACCCGGTGTCGGTCGAGGACCTCCACGCCACCCTGTTCACGGCCATGGGCATCAGCCCCAAGACGGCCTTCGACATCGAGGGAAGGCCGTTTTACGCGACCATCGACGGCAAGGGCGTGCCCGCGCCCGTCCTCGCCTGAGCGTTTTCGTTGGCAGGCGTCGCCGGGCGGCCCATATTGCGGGACAAGGCATGACCCCAGCCTCGTCCCCTCCTGCCCGCCGCCCCGGCTTCGCCCTGGTGCTCGCCTTGGTTGTGATGTCGATGATCGTCCTCGTCGTGCTCAGCCTTGCCGGCTTCCTGCGCATCGAGAGCACCCTCGCCTCCCACCGCCAGGCCGACCTGCTCGCGCGGCTCAATGCCCTGGCGTCGCTCCGCCTCGCCCAGGGCGCCCTCCAGGAGCGCTTCGGGCCGGACACGCGCGTCTCCGCCCCCGCCGCGATCTTCGACGACCCGGCGGTCAGCTCGGCCACCACCCCGGGCGCCGACCCCTTTGAGTACCCCATCCTGGGTTCCTGGAGGAGCTGGGAGGGACACAACCACGACCGTCGTCCCGGCAGCCGATACGCGGGCAGGCCGCATGCCCCGGACTATGTCTCCAAGCACCGTCCCTACGCCGCCGCCTCGCCCGAGACCGGGCGCTTCCTTGGCTGGATGGTTTCCGCCAGCTGGGGCTACGGGGTTCCGCCCCCGATTGCCTCGGGTGGCGCGCCGCCCTCGCCGTCCCGCCCCCCTGCGCCTCCCGCATCCGCTGTCTCCGCGGCGGCGGGCACGGTGCCGCTCGTTGGCGCCGCCTCCGCACCGCAGCCTACCCAGCAGGTCCACCTTTCGCCCAGCTCGATGCTCGATGGGCAATCCCTTTCGGGCGGAGGCGAGGGCCCCATGGGCGGCTTTGCCTGGTGGGTCGGCGGCGAGAACCAAAAGGCGCGCATCAGCCCGGCTGACGCAGCCTCCCCGTCCGGAAGCGCGCGCCAATGGGCCGAGCGAGCCAAGACCTTCGGGGCGCCCGACCTCGAGGCCCTTGGCTTTGCGGAGATGTCCGCCGTCGCGCCCGCGGGTCCCGCCACCCGCGCCACGCTCGACCTTCTTCCGGCCCCGGATAGCCCGGCCCGACTCAGCTTAGCCCTGTCAGGCGCAAGCCCCCCGCTTTCCCGGGCCGGCTTCCACGATGTCAGCCTCCACGCCGAAGGCCTGCTCACCAACGTCGCCACCGGCGGCCTGCGCAAGGACCTCTCCCTCTTCAGCGAGACCTGGGACTGGATGAACACCCTCGATCCCGGGCGGACCGGCAAGATGCCGCTGTTTCGGGTGAGGCCGGCCACTGAGCGCCGCCATTCCGGGGATCCCGGCCATGACCTGGTGTTTCTCCGGCCGCTGCCCGACGCGATGTTCCCTGCCGGCGGCCTCGGCAACCGTCGCCGCAACACCCTGCTTTACTGGTGGGCCGACTATGGGTCCCTCGGCGGCACCTCGGCCGGCATCGCGAGCGATGGCGGGACCGTCTTCGGCGGTTACACCGGCGGAGGCCTGTCGTCCTTCCCTCCCGTCCGCAGCTGGGCCTACCTGACCGACCACCTCCTCCATTATCGCCGCTATGTCCTCGCGCCCGACCCCTCGCTCTCCGGCGAGGTCGCCATGGCGCCGCCGCAGCCGGTCAACGCCGCCCATGCCGGCGACCTCCACAGCTACTATGAGCGCGTCCACCGCCACCCGCTCATCGCCCGCTTCCAGTTCGTCTTCGCGACCGGCGCGATCGGTTCCACGCCCGCCGTGCTGGTCCAGCCCGTGGTGACCCTTTGGAACCCCTACAATGTCCGGCTCAATGTCCCCTCCTTCAGCGCTTGGTACATGTGGTACTCGATTCCGGTCGGCTTCGAGGTGACCGACACCGCCGGAATCTACCCGACGACGCGCCGGCTGACACGCGACTGGGGCGGCGGGCTCAATCTTGTCTTCGGCAACTCGACCATCGACCTCGGCCCCGGCCAGACGCGCGTCTACTCGCTCGCCGGCAATGCGCCCGTGCCGGTCAACCTCGGGGCCTCCCTTCCCTCCCTGACCCTCCAGCCCGGCTATGTCGCCGGAACCCGCGCGGGCCTCCTGCTCGGCATGGGCGGCGCGGCCGACGCCCGCTCCGTGCTGCGCTACCGCCTTTACAAGTATCTCGACGGCGCCAACGCGCGCAACGGCATCTACCTCGACTACTATCCCGCCAACTACAAGTATTCGCCCGTCCGCTACAGCTTCGTCGGGCTGTCCGACGCGCAGTTCCGGCTGCTCTACGGGGAGGACGCCCCCGCGCCCTTTGACCAGGCCTTCCCTGAGGTCCAGCTCGGCCCCCGCGCCTTCTCCACCTTCTCCTTCGGCCTCCGGCTCTCCAACGACGGCCTCCTGCAGAACAGCGCCCGCACCGGGGTGCGCACCGCCTCCAAGGGTTTCCTCCAGGCCAACCCCTTCACGACCTACACCGAGCTCGGCGGCAAGTGCGCCATCCTCATGACGCCTTACCGGTATGCCTCGGCCGACGTCACCAACTCGGCCGGCGTGGCCGTCGCCCCCCAGACCGAGCCGGGCTCGGGCGTCCAGTACTCCGGAGCGTGGAACCTGGTCAACGCGCCCTTCGACATGTATTTCCTGCCCCTGACCGACTTCGCCGGCAGCAACGCCCCCCAGTGCGACCCGCTGAACGGCAACGGCTTCGTCCTGACCGGGCTCGACGCGGCCAGCGGCCTCGGCCGCGCCGTGGTCAGCGAGCTCCCGGTCAAGCCCGTGCAGTCCCTGGCCAACCTGCAGTCGTGCGACATCCGCGCGACCAATCCCGTGCCTCCCTTCCACTACAACCTGATCGGCAACGCCGACGCCTCGCCCGTCCTGCCGCCCGACGACGCGGTCGGCCGCTGGGTCGAGAACAGCGGCGTCGTCCAGCCCCGGGACATGCTCCCGCCCTCCTGGATGCAGTACGACGACAGCTACTGCCTCAACCATGTCCTCTTCGACGACTGGTTTGTCTCCTCGGTCACGCCCCGTCCCCAGGATTGGCCCTCGCTCCGCCCGGCTCCCGGCGGGGAGTTCAGCTGGAACCCCGACGTGCTCGCCAGCCTCAGGGCGCGCTGGTCGGAGTTTGTCGACGGCCAGCCGCTCCCCAACGCCTGCTACCTCCCTCGGCCCGGCGCGGCCGCCTTCGATCCCGGCGTCACCGGCACCGCCTACGCGGGCAATCCCCCCTTGCCCGCCGCCTACCAGCGCGTGGCCGCCCACCTGCGCGTCCCCGGCCAGTTCAACGTCAACAGCACCTCCGTTCCGGCCTGGCGCGCCCTGCTGGGCAATCTCCGCGAGACGCGCGTCCCCGTCCTGCGCCCCGCGGCGACCGCGGCGACCGAGACCGTCGCGCGCAACCCCCTCGTCCGCATGGACGTCTCCCACGAGGGCGCCAGCTCGGGCGGCGGCAACTCGGGCGCCGTGCTCGGCTTCGCCGCCCTGACCGACGAGCAGCTCGACCTCATGGCGGCGGAGATTGTGCGGCAAGTCCGCCTGCGCGGTCCCTTCCTGTCGCTCGCCGAGTTCGTCAACCGCCGGCTGGCCCCGGCCGACGGCACCGAAACCGACCCATCGCTATCGGGCGCGATCGGCATGTCGCTGCGCG
>Ga0315903_10002535_pt1 | contig 26640 bp, 22 predicted proteins | sample LakEriMetagenome_7_FD_203524 | JGI IMG/M metagenome (GOLD analysis project Ga0315903, IMG submission 203524) | Freshwater fungal communities from buoy surface, Lake Erie, Ohio, United States - Buoy 2 MA119 | ecosystem: Environmental > Aquatic > Freshwater > Lake | place: USA: Lake Erie, Ohio... | reverse complement strand
GCGCCGCGGCGGCCAGCGTGAGCTTGCCCCAGAAGCCGGGCAACGGCGGGATGCCGGCGAGGCTCAACAGGAACAGGGCGATCGCGAACGCGGCGACGGGGTTCGTGCCGGAAAGGCCGTCGAGATCGGCGACGGTGGTGATCTCCTCGCGCGGTGGCCGCGGGCCGCTGGCGGCGGTCCACTCTGGCCAGCGGTGCCCGAGGTAGGCCAGGGCACCGAAGATGCCGATCGTGGCCAGGGCGTAGGTGACGAGGTAGAAGACGGCCGCGGTCATGCCGCCGAGTTCGAAAACCCAGCGGGTTTCGATCCCGGCCGCGTCACCGAGCGGCCGCGTTGCCTGCGTCGCGGCCGCGGCCGCAGCGACCGCCACGCCCACCAGCAGATAGCCGGCATGGGCGATCGACGAGCAGGCCAGCAGGCGCCGCAGATTCTGCTGCATCAGCGCCATCACGTTGCCCACGGTCATGGTCACGGCGGCGAGCACCGCGGCGAGCTGCCAGAACAGGTCGAGGTGGAACTGCGCCGCCGGGCCCGCCGGGGCGGCGACCGCGTCGGGGGCGATCGCCAGGCCAAGGACCCGGGCCAGGACGACCAGGCCGGCCAGCTTGGGGAGCGTGGAGAGCACCGCAGCATTGCCCGGGCTCGTGCCTTCGTAGACGTCGGGCGCGTAGAAGTGCATCGGCACGGCCGCGAGACGGAAGGCGGCGCCCACGATCGCCATGCCGAGCCCCGCCGGGAGAAGGACCGTCGCCATGCCCGCCACGTTCGGTTCGGTCGACCGCAGCCGGGCGCCGATCGCGGCGAGGTCGGTCGAGCCGCCGAGGCCGTAGAGGCAGACGGCCGAGTAGAGGAAGAAGGCCGAGGCCACCAGCGAGAGGAAGAAGTACTTCAGGCTCGCCTCCTGACCGCGGGCGTCGGTCCGCTTCAGCGCCAGGAGGATGTAGGTCGGGATCGAGACGAGCTCGAGGCCGACGAACAGGAGCACGAGATCGCCCGCCACGCCCACCAGCGACAGCCCGGCGAGGAGCAGCAGGAACGTGCCCGCCTCCTCGCAGGTGCCGCCGCGCCGCAGGCCCGGCCCGCGGCTCACTGCCGCGGCAAACAGATCGCCGGCCTGCACCAGGGCGAGCAGGCCGCCGAGGCCGAGCACCGTCCAGCGGACGAACGTCGAGAAGCCATCGACGCGGACGCCGCCGCTGGCGACCACGGCCCCGCCGGCCGGCTGGCCGCCGGCCAGCGCCAGCGCGAACGCGATGCCCGCCAGGGCCACGATCCAGCCGCTCCTCACGCCGAGAAAGGCGGCGCCGAGGAACGCGACCAGCGCCGCCGCGACCAGGGCGATCTCGGGGGCGAGCAGGGCGAAGGTGTCGAGGGAGGTGGGAGGCATCGTCATGGCATGCGGACAACCTGGTGGGCGGGGGCGGCCGACTCCTGCATCCGCGCGGCGAAGGCGACGGAGGAGGCCTGCGTGGACTGGCGGATCGCGGCGGCGGCCGGCGCGAGGAAGGTCGCCGGGGCCAGGCCGATCCAGAGCACGAACACGGCCAGCGGCGCGAGGGCGGCGAACTCGTGCCACTTCAGGTCGCACCGCTCCACGGCGGCGTGGCCCTGACCATGGCCGTGTCCATGGCCGTGCGCGGCCTCGCGGGGCGGCTCGCGGGAGCCGCCGAAGAACACCCGCTCCACCGCCCACAGCATGTACCAGGCGCCCAGCACCACGCCCGCCACGGCGAGCAGCGCCATCACGAGGTAGGCCGCTTGCCAGGCGGCAGACACGCCGCTCCAGGCCCGCTGGAAGGAGCCGGCGAGGATCATGAACTCACCCACGAAGCCGTTGAGGCCGGGCAGGCCGATGCTCGAGAAGGTGAAGAGCATGAACAGCACCGTGAGCCACGGCGCCTTGCTCGCGATGCCGCCGAGGCTGGCGATGTTCCGCGTGTGAAACCGCTCGTAGATCATCCCGACCAGCGCGAACAGGCCGGCCGAGGAGAGGCCGTGATTGACCAGTTGCAGGTTGGCCCCTTCGAGGGCCAGGGGCGTGAGCGCGAACAGCCCCATCACCACGTAACCCATGTGGCTCACCGAAGAGTAGGCGATCAGCCGCTTGAGATCGGTCTGCACGAGGGCCACCAGCGCCCCGTAGACGATGCCGGCCACGCCCAGGCCGAAGAGCCACGGGGCGGCGGCGGCCGTGGCGTCGGGCAGCATCGGCATCGAGAAGCGGAGGAAGCCGTAGATGCCGATCTTGAGCAGCACACCGGCCAGGTCCACCGAGCCGCCGGTGGGGGCCTCGACGTGGGCCAGCGGCAGCCACGTGTGCAGCGGCACGATCGGCACCTTGACGGCGAAGCCGGCGAGCAGGGCGAGAAACACGATCATCTGCAGCCAGCCGCCCGACGCGTCCATCGGCAGCGGATGACGGGCGAGGCCGGCCGTCAGGCCCGCGATGTCGAAGGTCACCTGGCCGGTGTGGGACGCGTTCCAGAGGACGATCGCCAGCAGACCGAGGAAGGTGAGCACGCTGCCGGCGAGGGTGTAGATGAAGAACTTGGCCGCGGCCTTGCGCCGCTCCTCGTGCCCCCAGATGCCGATCAGGAAGAACAGCGGCACGAGCGTGAACTCGAAGAACACGTAGAACAGGATCAGGTCGCGGGCGGCGAACACGCCGAGCATCGCCGCCTCGAGCACCAGCAGCAACACGTAGAAGCCGACGGCCCGCTCCCGGATGGCGTCCCAGCTGACGAGGACGGCCGTGAGCGAGAGCAGGGCGGCGAGGCCGAACATCCACAGCGACAGCCCGTCGAGCCCCAGCGACAGCCGGACGTTGAAGATCCCGCCGGTCAGCCAGGGCACGTCGATCGTGGCGAACGGGCCGCCGGCCGCCGCCTCGGGGCTGGCGAGATACCGCATGATCAGCCAGCCGGCGAGCCCGAGCGTCACGCCGGCCGTCACGGCCGCACTCTGGCGCACGGCGGCCACGCCCCGGGAGCCGATCACCCAGGCCACGACCGCGCCGAGCAGCGGCGCGGCCAGGACGAGCAGCAGGTGGGAGGCGGGAGAAAAACCGTTCATGATGGGCAGGTGCTCGCGGTGCGTGTCGGTGTCAGCGGAGGCCCCAGGCCAAGGCGAGCACGATCAGGAGCGTGCCCATGACGCCCGCCAGGGCGTACCGCTGCAGGAGGCCGGACTGGAGCCGCCGCACCACGTTGCCGACGATGCCGGGCAGGCGGCCGATGCCGTCCACCAGGCCGTCGACGACGTGCCGGTCGAATGCCGCGGCGATCAGGGCCACGACCTCGAGTGGCTTGACGACGAGTGCGGCATACAGCTGATCGATGTAGAACCGGTTGGCGAACAGGGGCTCCAGCGGTCCGAGATACCGCTCCATCTGAGGCCCGTCGCTCCTCCGACCGAGGTGGCCGAGCGCGGCCAGCGCGATGCCGATGGCGGCCGCGAGCGTGCCCTGGACCGCCACGTCGAGGTGGAAGGCGTGGGGCACGGCCGTGTCGGCGACGGTGGGGCAGGTGAGGGACGGGGTCGAAGCCAGGAAGCTCGCCAGCGCCTGGGTGCGGAACAGCCACCAGCCGCTCACCGCCGATGCGGCGGCGAGGATGACCAGCGGCAGCGTCATCACCGGCGGCGACTCATGGGCGTGATGGCCCGCCTCCTCCGGCACCCGGGTGGGGCCGGTGAACGTCATGAACACGGCGCGGAACGTGTAGAAGGCCGTCAGGCCCGCCGTGACCAGCGACATCCAGAAGAGCAGTTGCCAGGTGCGCGGGGAGTCGAGGCCGCCGACGGCCGGGGCTGTGGCCGGGGAAGCGGCGGCCCGCGAGACGAAGCGGATGGCAGAGGCGGGAGCCCCCTCAGCCCGGCCCGCTCCCCACCGGAGAGAAGCGGCAGCAGGATGCTCGCCCGGAGTGACCGTGAGCGCGGCATGGCCGCTGGCCGGCGCTTCGTGATGCTCGCCGTGGGCGCCGGGCCAGCCGCGGCCGTGCAGCGAGGCGAGGATCTCGTCCTTGCTGAAGAACCCGGCGAACGGCGCCACGCCGGCCAGGGCCAGCGAGCCGATCAGGAACGTCGCCGCCGTGATCGGCATGATGCGGCGCAGGCCGCCGAACCGCCGCATGTCGATCACGCCGCCCATGGAGTGCATCACCGATCCGGCGCCGAGAAACAGCAGCGCCTTGAAGAAGGCGTGCGTGACGAGGTGAAAGATCGCCGCCGTGAAGCCGAGCAGCGTGCCGGTGCCGAGGCTGGCGAACATGTAGCCGAGCTGGCTGATCGTGGAGTAGGCAAGCACCCGCTTGAGGTCGTTCTGCACCGTGCCGATGAGGGCGGCGACGAGGGCCGTGGTGGCGCCCACGATCGAGACCGCCGTCAGGGCCTCCGGGCAGGCCACGAACAGCGGTGCGCAGCGAGCCACGAGATAAATGCCGGCCGTGACCATCGTGGCGGCGTGGATCAGGGCGCTGGCCGGCGTGGGGCCTTCCATGGCGTCGGGCAGCCAGACGTGCAGCGGCAACTGCGCGCTTTTGCCACAGGCGGCGAGCAGCAGGAGGAGGCAGATCGCCGTGCCGACGGCGCCGCCGACGTAGCCGACGGCGTCGGCGAGGCGGACCTGGCCGAGGATGCCGGGCACGATCGTGCCATCGGCGGTGAGCGTGTCGTGGAAGTTGAGCGTCCCGTAGGTGATCCACAGCAGGAAGGTGGCCACCGCCAGGCCGAAGTCGCCGATGCGGTTGACGAGAAATGCCTTCTTCGCGGCCCGGGCCGCCTCCGGCTTCGAAAACCAGAAGCCGATCAGCAGGTAACTGCAGGCGCCGACCGCCTCCCAGAACACGTAGACGAGCAGAAAGTTGCTCGCCGCCACGAGCATCGTCATCGAGAATACGAACGCCGCGACCAGCGCGAAAAACCGTGGATACCCCGGATCGTCATGCATGTAGCCGATCGAGTAGATGGCCACGAGCAGGCCGACGCAGGTGATGATCGCGAGCAGGGTGGCGGTGAGCGGATCGAGCCGCAGGGCGATGGGGATCGAGAACGCCTGCGGCACGGCGCCGCCGGCCGGCGTCGCGTCGGCGACGTCGGCCCACTGCCAGAGCGTGTTCACCATCTCCACCGGCCGGCCGGTGCCGCCCGAACCCACCTCGCGGCCGAGGCCCACCAGCAACGACACGGCCACCGCCGCCGATGCGGCGATGGAGGCCACGGCCGGCAGGTGGGCCCGGGAGCCGAGCACGCGGCCGAGGGCGACCGTGAGCACCGCCCCAACGAGCGGTAGCAGCGGCACGAGAACCAGGAGGGTGGCGGGGGTCAGGTTCGGCATAGGGTGGCGTGCAGGAGTTTCAGACGTGCTCGCGCTGCAGGAGGTCGTCCTCGTCGGCCGCGGGCAGGACGCCCGCGGGGGTGAGCCGCGGGAAGACGGGGGGCACGATGTCGACCGCCGGCAGTTCGCGATCGACGGACCTGGACAGGGTGTCTTCGCGGAGCGTTTGCCAGGCGGCGGCGTCGAGCCGGCCGGTGCGGGCGAACGCCTGGAGCACGAGCACGAGGGCCACGGCCGCCTCACAGGCAGCGACGGTGAGCACGAAGATCACGAGCACGTGCCCGCCCCAGTCGCCGTGAAAGCGGCTCCAGCCGACCAGGCTCACCGACACGCCCTGGAGCATCAGTTCCGCCGACAGGAACATGACAATCAGGTTGCGGCGGGCGAGGATGCCGACCAGTCCGAGGGCGAACAGGGCGGCGCCGACGAGGAGGGCGTTCTGCAGGAGTGCCAGAGGGTTCATCGCGACCTCCCTGCCGCGGTCAGTTCGCCGGACGGATCGCCGTGCCGCGACACGATGGCGATCGAGCCGATGAGGGCCACCAGCAAAAGCACGCCCGCCGCCTCGACGGCGAGCAGGTGCCGACCGAAGAGCTCCCCGCCCAGTCGGGCGACATGGTTCTCAGCCAGCGGATCGGCCGTGGTCGCGGCCGCGTCGGCAGCCGGCAGGGGAGCGGCCGCCTGGCCCGAGGTCGTTGTCAACGCCGCCCCGCGTGACGGCACCCGGCAGCAGGCGGGAGTTTCGGCGGACAGCCGGCCCACGAACAGCGACAGCAGGCCGAGCAGCACCGCCCCGGCTACGGCGGAGAGGAGGGGCTCGTTCGAGACGCGGTCGTACGGGGCCATGCCGCTGGGCTGCGCGAGCATGAGCACGAACAGGAACATCACCAGGATGGCGCCGGCATAGACGACGATCGTCGCCACGCCGAGAAACTGGGCGCCGAGCACGAGGAGCACACCGGCCACGCCGGCCAGGGCGAGGGCGAACCAGATCGCCGCGTAGACCGGTGACCGCGAGACCACCGTCGCCGCCCCCGAAATCACGGCCACGAGCGACACGACGAGGAACACGGCGTCCTCGCCGAGCCCGCCGAGTCGCCGACCGGTGGCCACGAGACCGGCGAGGGCCACCGCCCCCAGCGCCAGGCCGAGCCAGCGGGCGAGCCTGTTTTCGGCGCCGCGCGGCAGCAGCAGCCACAGGCTGGCCGCCGCCGCGGTGACGGCGGCCGCCAAGAGCAGGCCGGGAGAGAGCATGCCGGGAGAGATCCAGGGCAGGGCCGCGACGATCACAGCGTGCCTCCCAGGGCGGCCGACTTCATCGGCTCGGCATCCTTCGTCATGTCGTAAACGCTGAGCAGCTTTTCCTTATCGAAGATCATCTCCTCGCGGCTCTTGCCGGTGAGGTCGAGGAGGCTCGTGAGCTCGATGGCATCGACGGGACAGGCCTCCTCGCACATCCCGCAGAAGATGCACCGCAGCTCGTCGATGTGGAAGCTCTCCGGATACTTCTCGCGGTCGGGCCACGGGCTCTCGGCGGCCACGATGTCGATGCAGTGGGCCGGGCAGGCGGTGGCGCAGAGGAAGCAGGCCACGCACTTCACGCGGCCCTCGTCGTCGCGGTTGAGCCGATGCACGCCCCGGTAGATGAGCGGGTTGCCCACCTTCGGCCGCTGCTCGGGGAAGCTGACGGTAACCTTCGGGCTGACGAGATGCCGGGCGGTCGTCGTCAGGCCGCTGACGAACAGCGGCAGGTAGAGCCGCTCCGCCAGGCCCAGCGGCTTCTCTTCCAGCCACGTGATCGAGGGGTCGGTCGGCTTCATCTCACACCTCCACCAGTTCGTGCTCGATGTCGAGCGGGCCGTGGGTGCGGATCGGCGTGTTGTCGGTACCCGAGGGCGTCAGCATGCCCGCCGCAATCCAGCCCAGGAAGAACACGGCCCAGGGAATGGCGACGGCCGCCACCTGGGCCCCGGTCGCCCCCAGCGCCGCCGTGAGCTGCGGCCGAAACTCCTCCACCGCGGCCACCGTGACGAGGTTCGCCAGTCCCAACGGAAGCATCACCTTCCAGGCGAGGTTCATCAGCTGGTCGAAGCGGAACCGCGGCCAGCTCCAGCGGACGAGCATGAAGAACAGGATCACGCCCAGAATCTTCGCGGACAGGACTCCGAAACGGATCAGGCACTGCACCCAGGTGATGTCCTGTGCCGACCCCGTCACACCCCACAGGTGCCAGCCGCCGAGAAACATGATCACGATCAGAAAGGCCGCCGTGACCATGTGGAGAAACTCAGCCACCAGGAACAGCAGGAGCTTGATGCCCGAATACTCGGTGTGGTAGCCACCCACCAGTTCCTGCTCCGCCTCGGGGAGATCGAAGGGCAGCCGGGCCGCCTCGGCGAAGCTCGCCACGAGGAACACGACGAACCCGAGGGGCTGGGCGAAGGCGTACCAGACGCCGCTGTCCGCCTGGGCGTTCATGATCGCGTCGAGCTTCAGCGACCCGGCGGCGAGCACCACGCCGAGGAGGCCGAGGCCGAGCGGGATCTCGTAGGCCACGAGCTGGGCACTGGAGCGGAGGCCGCCGAGAAAGCCGTATTTGTTGTTGCTGGCCCAGCCGCCGAGCAGGACGCCGTAGACGGCGATGCTCGACAGGGCGAAGACCCAGAGCACGCCCACGTCGAGGCCGGGCGCCACGAGGAACGGCACCGGGTCGGGCAGGCCGGGGATGCCCAAGGGCGGCAAGACGCTGCCGAAGGGGATGGCGGCGAAGATCGCCAGCGACGCCGCGAGGATCACCAGGGGGGCCGCCGTGTAGAGCACCTTGTCGACGTGGCGGGGCGTGAAGTCTTCCTTCAGGATGATCTTCAGGCCGTCGGCCAGCGGCTGGCCGAGGCCGAAGAGCCGCACCTTCGTCAGCGGGATGCCGACGCGGTTGGGGCCCTTGCGGTCCTGCACCCAGGCCGCCATCCAGCGCTCGACGAGCACGAGATACGCCGCCGCCGTCATCAGCCCGCCGACGAGCAGGCCGATCTTCACGAGCGCCGCGATGGTTTCCGGGGAGGGCAGCAGGTTCATGTCGATGCAAGCTGGTAGATGCGAAGGTCAATGCCGACCGCCGGGACGTCGCCGGCCAGGGCCGCGAAGGCGGCCGACGACTCGGCGATCTGCCGGCGCACCGCGGTCGGTTCATAGAGCCCACGGCGGCCGAGCATGTTCCAATACAACCGGCCTTCCGGCCAGACGCCGGCCGGGGCACGGATCGCGGCCTCGAAGCACTGGGCGCGGTGGGCCACGTTGACCCAGGTGCCGGCCCGCTCGGCGAAGCCGGTCGCGGGGAGCCGCCAGGTGGCGTGGGTCGTGAGCGGGGAGTCGAAGAGATCCTGCACGACGAGGGCCTTCAGTGCGGCGAACATTCCGGCCGTGACGTCGTCGAGCCAGGGCGTGGGATAGCCGCCGGTGATCCAAGCGGCATCGGCCTGCCCGGCGGCGACGTGGGCGAGGAGGTCGCCCCACGACCGGCCGCCAGCATTGAACTGGGCGAGCACCCCTTCGACGCCCCGGCGATTGGGGCACTTTTCGCCGCGGATCGTGAAGCCGCCCGGGAAGGTTTCGTCGTCGCCGGCGACGGGCACGAAGCCGGGCGCGAGGAACGCCTCGGGGTCGATCGAGCGGGCGATGCCGCACAGCATCCACGCCTCCTCGACCGTGAGAAACGGGGAGACGGCCACCGCCAGCCGGCCGGCCTGTTTGAGGTCGGACCGCAGCCGGGTCACGACCTCCGCCCATTCCACGGGCTCGAACGCAGCCTGCGGACCGCGGCGTGCATGGTCCGCGCGGCGGCCCGCCTCCAGCACCCGGGCCGGGTCGTGGAGATGGTGCCATCCGTAGCGGCCCTCGTCGCACATCCACCAGGTGTTGACGTGTGGGTTCTCCCGCGGCTTGAGCCGGTAGACCGTGTCCTGGTTGTGCTCGGTGTGGATCGAGCAGCCCGCCGCGCAGCCGCCGCAGACGTTGGCCTCACGCTTCAGGAACCAGACCCGCTGCTGGTAGAGGAAGTCCTTGTCGCCGAGCGCGCCGACGGGGCACAGATCGACGACGTTGCCCGCCAGCTTGTTGTCGAGCGGATGCCCCGGGAAGACGTCGATCTCCTCCTTCGCGCCCCGGGACGTGACCATCAGCTCGGCCGTGCCGGCCACCTCGCGGGTGAACCGGACGCACCGCGTGCACATGATGCAGCGGTCGACGAACAGCGTGACCGTCGGCCCCACGTCCCGCTTGCGGCTGCTGAAGGGGTGGAGGTCGGCCCGCCGCTCAGGCTGGCCGTGCTGAAAGTGGTAGTCCTGCAGCAGGCACTCGCCCGCCTTGTCGCAGATCGGGCAGTCGATCGGGTGGTCGATGAGCAACGCCTCCTCGACCCGGGCCCGGCTCGCCTTGACGGTCTCGCTCTCGGTGACGATCACGGTGCCGTCCTTGACGGGCGTCTGGCAGCCCGGCACGAGCTTCGGCACCATCGTGATCTTGCCGGTGGCCGCGTCGCGCTGGCCAGTCTCGATGAGGCACATCCGGCAGCTGGCCACCACCGACAGGCCGGGATGCCAGCAGTAGTGCGGGATCTCCTTGCCCGCCCGCCGCGCGGCCTCGATGCAGTTGAGCCGCTCGTCGGCCCCGATCTCGATTTCTTGTCCGTCGACGATGACGACCGGCATCAGTGTGCTCCGACGATCTGCAGGGCGGGCACGGGATCGGTGACCATCCAGCCCGTGGGATTGGTCCGCTTGATGGTGTCCTCGAACTCGCCGCGGAACTTCTTGATCGCGTTCTTCATCGGCCAGGCGGCGCCGTCGGCCAGGCCGCAGATCGTGCTCCCTGGCATCATGCCCATCGTCTGCCCGAGCTCGAGGAGGATGTCGAGATCCTTGAGCCGCCCCTGGCCGGCCTTGATCCGCTCCAGGATCCGCAGGCTCCAGCTCGTCCCCTCGCGGCAGGGCGTGCACTGGCCGCACGACTCGTGGGCGAAGAACCGGGCCGAGTTGTGCAGGAAGTCGACGATGCTCGTTTGATCATCGATGACGACGACGGCTGCCGTGCCGAGGCCGAGGCAGCCCACCTTGCCCGGGCCGGCGAAGTCGAGCGGCGTGTCGAGCTCGCTCTCGGTCATCAGGCCCATCGAGATACCGCCGGGGATCACCGCCTTCGCCCGGCGGCCCTTCCACACGCCGCCGCCATGGTGTTCGATCAGTTCGCGGGCCGTGATCCCCAGCGGCGCCTCGTAGCAGCCCGGCTTCTCCACGTGGCCCGAGAGACAGTAGAGCTTCGGCCCGTAGGAGCCGGGGTCGCGGGGATTGTTCGGATCGGCCGGCACGCCGATCGACTTGAACCAGTCGACGCCGCGGCGGGCGATCTGGGCAACGCAGGCCATCGTCTCGATGTTGTTGACGACCGTCGGCTTGCGGAACAGGCCCTCGATCGCCGGAAATGGCGGCTTGATCCGCGGCCACGCCCGCTTGCCCTCCAGGCTCTCGATCAGCCCGGTCTCCTCGCCGCAGATGTAGGCGGCCGCGCCGCGGTGCAGGTAGATGTCGAGCCCGAAGCCGGTGCCGCGGATGTTCTTGCCGAGGTATCCGGCCGCGTAGGCCTCGTCGATCGCCGCCTGCAGCCGGTGCCAGCTCTTCGGGTACTCGTACCGCAGGTACAGGTACGCCGTGGAGGCCCGCGTGGCGAACGACGACAGGATGATTCCCTCGATCACCTGGTGCGGGTCGTCCTCCATCAGAATCCGGTTGTTGAACGTTCCCGGCTCGCTCTCGTCGGCGTTGATGCACAGGTAGATCGGGCCGGGGTGATCCTTCGGCAGGAACGTCCACTTGAGGCCGGTCGGGAAGCCGGCGCCGCCACGGCCCCGCAGCCCCGACGCCTTCACCATCTCGATCACGTCGGCCGGCTGCTTGGCCGCCAGCGTGGCCTCGAGGGACGCATAGCCGCCGCGGCTCTTGTAGCTGGCGATCGTGTGGCCGTCGGGCACGCCGACCGCCTCGAGGAGCACGGGCTTGAATGGCTGCATGGTCAGGTGGCCCTCGCCCGCGGCTTCTTGAGTTCGGCCTCGGCCGCCTCGGGGGTCATGTTCTTGAGGAGGTCGTCGTTGGCGAGGATGCACGGCGCGAAGTCGCAGGCCCCCAGGCACTCGGCCGGCTCGATCGTGAGTTCGCCATCGGGCGTCGTGCCATAGGGGGCGATGCCGTTCCGCCTGCAGAGGTCCTCGAGCAGGTGGTCGCCCCCGCGGAGCGCGCACGATACCGATCGGCAGACGAACGCCCGCACCTTGCCGTGCGGCTTCTCCTGATGGAAGAACTGGTAGAAGGTGAGCGTGTCCTGCACCTCCGCCGGCGCCAGGCCGAGCACGGCGGCGATCTCGACGACGGCCTCGAGCGGCACGTGCCGCAGCTCGGCGTTGACGATGTGCAGGGCGGGCAGCGTGAGGGCGCGGCGGTTTGGGTACCGCGGCGCGAGCGCCTCGATCTTGGCCACCATCTCGTCGGTGAGGATTTTGCGCGGGGCAATCATGTCATGCACGGTTCATCAAGGGGTGCCGGACGGGGTTGCCCGTGCCACCTCGTCGGACGTTCGCCTCGGCCCTCCAGGCCTCGGCTCTCTGCATGTCCGCTTCGCTCCGCCATCCTGGCTGCGCTCGCTCCCATAGCCCGCTCGGCGGCACGGGCAACCCCGTCCTCCCTGCTGCGTTGCTGGCCGGCGACGGCGCGGGCAGGGTGGGCCTTTCTGGCGCGAAAGGTGAAGTGGTCATCATCGGTCGAGCTCCGCGGCGATGATGTTCAGACTGCCGAGCACGGCCACCACGTCGGAGAGCGTGTGGCCGCGGATGAGCTGCGGGAAGAGGGCGAAGTGGAGCACCGACGGCGGCCGGCAGCGGGCCCGGTAGGCCGTCTCACTGCCGTCGCCCACGACGTAGAAGCCGAGCTCTCCGTTGGGCGCCTCGATCGCGGCGTATGACTCCGCGCACGGCACCTCGAAGCCGCGGTTGGCCATCGAGAGCTCGAAGTGGGAGATCGTGCCCTCGATCGTCGAGTAGACCTGCTGCTTCGTCGGCCGCGCCACCCGCTGGTCGATGCCCACGTTGACGTCGCCCGCCGGCAGGTTTTCCAGCGCCTGCTGCACGATCTTCAGGCTTTCGCGCATCTCCTGCATGCGGACGAGATACCGGGCGTAGCAATCCCCGGCGCTCGCACAGCAGACCTGGAACTGGAAGTCCTCGTAGGCGAGATACGGCTCGTCCTTGCGGAGGTCGCGGGTTACGCCGCTGGCCCGGGCCACGGGGCCGGTGGCGCCGCCGGCGATCGCCTCTTCCTTCGCGAGCACGCCCACGCCCTTGGTGCGGTCGACGAAGATCCGGTTGCGGGTCAGGAGCCGCTCCATGTCGTCGAGGGTCTTGGGGAAGGTCTTGAGGAAGGTGCGGATCTTCTCGATCACCAGGGGCGTGAAATCCTGCGACACACCCCCGACGCGGGTGTAGGAGTTCGTGAACCGCGCGCCGCAGAGCGTCTCGAAGATGTCGTAGATCACCTCGCGCTGGTAGAAGCCGTAGAGAAAGAAGGTGAAGGCGCCGGTGTCGAGGCCCACGGCGCCGTTGCACAGCAGGTGATCGCTGATCCGGGCGAGCTCGGCGATGATCGTGCGGATGTACTTGCACCGCGGGGTCAGCTCCAGCCCCAGCAGCGTCTCGACCGCGTGGTGCCAGGCGACGTTGTTGGCCATCGGCGAGATGTAGTTCATCCGGTCCGTCACGGTGACGTACTGGTTGAACGTCAGGTGCTCGCCGATCTTCTCGAAGCCCGAGTGCAGGTAGCCCATCTCGGGCATGGCATCGACCACCCGCTCGCCCTCGAGCTTGAGCACCAGGCGGAGCGTCGTGTGCGTGGCCGGGTGCTGCGGGCCGAAGTTCAGCGTCCACAGGTAGTCCTCGGACCGGGCGCCCGCTTCGGGGCCGCGCTGCGTGACGTCGATTTCCGGCGGGGCGAGTGACATGGGTCAGCTATGGTCCCGCGTGATGACGGGGAAGTTGTGGCGTTCGCCGCGGCCCTGCAGCGGATAGTCCTTCCGCAGCGGGTGGGCGGCGAACTCCTCGGGCATCATCAGGCGGCGGAGGTCCGGGTGGCCGATGAAGCGGATGCCGAACATGTCCCAGACCTCGCGCTCCAGCCAGTTGGCCGCTGGCCAGATCGGCACGACGCTCTGGACCGCCGGCTCGGGGTCGTCGAGGAACACCCGCACCGTGAGCCGCTGGTTGGTGGCCGTGCTCGCCAGCAGGTAGACCATGCCGTAGCGGCGGCGGGCGCCGCGATATTCGAGGTAGTCGACGCAGGTCACGTCCACCAGCAGGTCGAAGCCTACGGCGGCGAGATGCCGCAGGACGTCGAAGGCGTCGCCATCCGCCACGACGAGCTGCGTCTGGCCGCGATACGCGGACGACTCGACGGCCCCAAACCGCTCCGTGAGGGCGGCGAGGACGTCGTCGACGGCGGGGGGAACGGAGGGCATGGAGCGGAATGCGGCTGGCGGGTCAGGATTGGTGCCCGGTCGCGGCGGCGGCGAGCTGCCGCTGGAGGACCGGATTGCGGGCGGCGTCTACGGCCAGCGGGTCGGCCGCCTCGACGAGCGCCCGCTTGCGGAGCTGGCGGCCGGCCGTGTCGAACTCGCGGCCGGTGATCGTGCCCTCGCGCTGGATCTTGTCCTGCAGGTCGATGATCGCCTGAATCAACTGCTCGGGCCGCGGCGGACAGCCGGGCACGTACATGTCGACGGGGATGAAGCGGTCGATGCCCTGCACGACGGCGTAGGTGTCGAACACGCCTCCCGTGCTCGCGCAGGCACCCATCGAGATGCACCACTTGGGCTCGTGCATCTGCTGCCAGATCCGCTGCAGCACCGGCAGCATCTTCATCACCACGCGGCCCGCCACGATCATCAGGTCGCACTGCCGCGGACTGAAGCGGAACACCTCGGCGCCAAACCGGGCCAGGTCGTGCTTGCTGGCACCGGTGGCCATCAGCTCGATGCCGCAGCAGGCGGTGGCGAAGGGCATCGGCCAGAGGCTGTTCTTTCGGCACCAGTTCGCCAGGGAGTCGAGCCGGCTGACGAACACGTTCTCCGGCAGTTGCAGGTCGTTCATCGCCATCGGAACACCCCCTTGCGCCAGTCGTAGGCGAAGCCCACGATCACCAGGGCGATGAACGCCATCGCCCCCGCGAACACCAGGCCCCGCGACGCGACGAGCCCGCCCGTCACGGCGGCATCGACACCGGCCGCCGAGCGGCTCGCCACCGCCCATGGATAGAGGAACAGGAGCTCGACGTCGAAGACGAGGAAGGTGATCGCGACGAGGTGGAATCGGACGTCGAACCGCCGCCGCGTGTCGTGAACCGGGTCCATGCCGCTTTCGTAGGGCATTTCCTTGACCGCGCCGCTCCGGCGGGGGCCGATCAGCTGGGCCGCGACCACGAGGCCCACCGATACCGCGGCCGCGATGGCGACGAACAGGAGGACGGGAAGGATGGCATCCATGGCGTCGGCCGGGGGCGTCGGGGGGCGGCTCGATTGCAAAAATCGGCCGCAGGAACGGACTTCGTGAAATTCGTCACGAAGTCGGCCCCAAAAAAACCGGCACCCCATGGGGGGCCGGCCAGCCGTCACAACCGCTCCAGTTATACAAGGTGGCCTGGGAGTCGGCGAGCCGGGACGGTTTTCCCGGCCGGGAGTCGCTGTCGGCGGCCCGTCAGCCGCAGCGGGCGAGATGCTCCCGGATCAGCGGCAGGGCTTCGGGATGCCGGCGGCCGAGCGCGGCGATCACCTGACCGAGGTCGAGACCGTAATGATTGACCCGGAACAGGCCCACCTTCACGAAGGGGATGCCCGCTTCGAGCAGCCGCAAACAGGCTAATTCGCTGGGGTTGTGGGGCATCCTCCGGCCTTTCTTCCACAGCCGCCACGACCGCCGCGGGTCGGCAAGCGACAGGTGGGGCCGGAGCTCTGCGAGTCGCATCGGCCCCTGCGTGCGGGCGTCGTAAAGGCCCGCGATCCGCAGCCCGGCCTGACGACAGGCCACGGAAAGGCCGAGTTCGTACCGGTCCACGACCTGCTCCTTGTCGGGCACCGACTCGACCCCCTGCCAGAACGCTTCATAGACCGGTGAATCGAGCAGCCGGCGGCGCATGCCGAAGAACCAGGATTGGACATGTGGGCAGCGGCCGCCGCGGCGGCGTGTCGATTGCTCGGACAGCACCATGCCCCACAGGTCCGCGTCGGCCGTGCGCGGATCGCACAGCGCGGGCCCGAGGTCGAAGAGCGGGCCATAGACGCTGTCGTTGACGCACAAAATCTCGTCGAAGTCGGCCGGGCACAGAGTGGCCAGGCCGGCCTGCCAGCTGCCGAAGTCGTAGCCCACGTTGGCCCGCGGCACGAAGGTATCGACGACGCCGCGGAGCGGGGCGGGCAGCCGCGCGGCGGTTGCCGAGACGACCACGAGCCGGGCGGCATGCGGCCGATACCGGCGCAGCGACTCGACCACGTGCGGATCGAAGGTGTCGTGTGGGTCGAAGTGGGCGAACACGATCGCCCGGGATGACAGGTCTGGCGGCGGGGATGACGAGGCCGTTGGGTGGGGCATGGGCAGGGCTTGACGGGCGGATGCGTCAGGCGGCACGGCGGCCGGCACGGGAGATGCGTGCCTGGAGGGCGGCGAGCCGCCGTTGGACGATGCCTGTCGGCGAGTCGGCCGTGATCAGCCGCATGAGGGCGGGTACATGCGCGACGGTGGCGGCCGCCTGATCGATCTCGCCTCGGGCCAGCAGCCGCTCCGCCGTGCGGAGTGCCGACGCCGCGTGCCAGCGGGCGCTGGCCTCGGTCGTGCCGCGGCACGACTCGGGAAGGCATGCGGCGTTGAGCTCGATCGCCCGCAGGACATCGGGCCAGACGGCGCCGCTCTGGAAGAGCCGCGTTGTCTCATTGGCAGGGTGCCGCCGGTAGACGGCCAGGCAGCGAGGCTCGTACCACACCGGATAGGCAGCGGCGATCCGGACCCACATTTCCCAGTCGACGGTCTGGCTCAGTTCGGGCCGGAAGCCACCGAGGGTTTCGTACGTCAAGCGGCGCACCACGGCTGCCGGCGTTTGGATGCGCTGCCGCTCGGCGATCGCCGGGAGCCAGTCGGGAATGAGGCCGGCGCGCCAACGCAGCCGCGACGATGCCTTGATGGGCCGGCCCGCGCCATCGACGATCCGGCTGCGGCAGAAGGCCATGCCGGCTGCGGGCGCCGCCCGGAATCCACGGTCGATGGCCGCGTAAAAGTCTGGCCGCACGTAGTCGTCTTGATGCAGCAGGTGCACGAGTTCGCCACGGGCCAGCGCGATGGCGCGGTTCCAGTTCCCGGCGAGGCCGAGCCGCTGCTCGTGCTCCACCACTTCCACCCGCCCGTCGGGATCGGCCGTCCGTACCAGCCTGCGGGTCAGGCTGGGCGCGGAGGCATCGTCGACCACCGTGATCTGCATCGCCGTCGGGGGCAGCGCCTGAGCGAGCACCGACCGCAGCGCTGCGAGCAGTTTCTCGTCGGGCGCGAACGTTGGCAGCATCACGGAGAACCGCGGCGCCGCACCGGGAGGACGCGGCGACACCTCTGGGGCAGGGGTGGGCGTGGCATTGGTGAAGAGGCGGAGCATGGCCGAACGGCGGTTGACGAACGAATCTCCCGGCGGGGAAATACCAGTGCGGGCAGGTGCGATGCCAGACCGCTTCCCGGTCCCCATCGGCAGCGACGGCCCACCGGGATCGCCCCCCCGTCCCCCTTTGCGCACCCTGCCCAAAGGGGGGGCAGGCAAAAAGCTCACGACGCGATGTTGTGCCACCGGACAGCCACCGCTGTTCCGGGAGATCGTCTCCGTGGCTCCATGGTTCCGCTCCCTTTGCCCTTGAAGCCCCGGGCTTCCGCCGGGGGCTTTTTGTGCCGTTCGCGCGTGCCGAGCCGAGAGCAAGACCGGGGAACGCGCAACACCAAAACGTGCGCTTCGGGCTTCCCGGCAAACGGGCACGAACTGCCGGCCAGCCGCCGCGTGAGCGGCGGCCACGGTCGCTCGGAGGTGCGACCGCCTGGCCGTCCGGCGAACCCTCGGCGTTCGCCGCGACGGCCCAAGGCTGTCGGGGCCATGGATGGCCCGACAGCCGTGAACTCAGAAATTGCCCACGTTGAAGTTGACCCAGGCTCCCCACGGGCCGGCGCTGACGCTCATCCCCGAGCCCTTGACGTCGGAAAACGGCGGCTTGCCGCCACCCTGGCCGCGATACGGCGACATCGACACCCCGCCAGATTGCATCCGCGCCGCCGCTGCGTTCGAGGCGGCGGCCGTGGCCTGCCGGGCCGCGGCCGCCCGGTCGACGAGCTGTCGCCGGCCCTGATCGAACGCTGCCTGCTGCTGCTGCAGCGCCGCGCGGCGCTGCTCGATCCGTTGGATCTCCTGCTGCAACTGCCCCGAGGACATCGTCACCACGTCGGGCACGTCCTTGAGCACCTCCGCCCGCTTTTGGTCGGACATCACCGACAGATACTGGCCCACCCAGTTGCGGGCGTCCTTCGCCTCGGGCGTGTCGAGAATCTTGAACTTGGCGTCGAGATCGTCGAGCAGGTAGTCGAGCTCGTAGGACGACATTCCGGCGACGCGACGGTTGAAGTTCGACTTGATCCGGCGGACCTCCTCCGGCGTGTAGATCTGTTGCGCGGAGAGCCATTCGCTCAGTTCGAAGATCGCCCGGCGCCAGCGTTCGCTGTTCATGATCTCAGCCTTGCGGGCGATGTCGCCCGGATCGGTGGCCGTCGTCTGGACGTCGGCAGGGGCTGCCGGCGCGGCGGCGGGCTCGGCGGCCATGGCGGTCCAGGCCGCGATGACGGTGGCAACGAACGGCACCAGCAGGAACCAGCAACGGTCAATCACGGCTTGCCTCCCTTGCGGATCATCGTCAGGTTAAGCGGCGGCGTGTGCTCGCCGCCGACGTGGGTGGGCAGTGACCGCCAGGCGCAGCGGTCCTTGCCGTCGAAGGTGTAGATGTTGAGCGACGACGTCTGACTGCCGTCAGGCAGTACGGCCGTGGTGCGGGCGACCCAGGAATCCCCGTCGCGGGACCATGTCGCCTCGCCGTGGCCGCCGTCGGAGCTGAAGACCCAGGAGCGGAGCTGGCGGGAGAGGGGATCCCAGCCGATGCGCTGGGTGACGTGGAGTGCCGCGGCGTCACCGCCATCGGGGGCGGAGATCTTCACGTCCCGCAGCAGGAACGTGCGATTGGCGTTCCAGCGCACCGACATCTCGATCGGCGGCTTTGCCTGTTCTCCGGCCGCCGGCTTGCCGACTCGGTCGTCGAGGATCACCCAATCGCCCACCATCCAGTCCAGATCCTCGAGCGTTGCGCCGCCGGCGGGAGCGTCGAGCCGGTCTTCACGCAGCGCGGCGATCTTCCAGCCATCGGCTTCCCGGACCCAGGTGGCGGAGAACCGCCCCATGAGCGGCCGGGTGAGCCCGGGCACGGACACCTCCACCGTCCCGTCCTCGAGGGCGACGGCATCGGTGAGGAACCGCAGTTTCGTGTCGGTGATGCGGAAGGCCGGCCGCGGGGCGTCCGCCGCCGGCGGCACGGTGGCGGCCACCGTCGTGCGGCCGCCCAGGACGGTGCCCTGCTCGTCGACGATATCGCCGTCGGCGGTCCACAACGCGGCGAGGGCCTTGCCGTCGCCGCGGTCGAGGGCCTCGCGATACCGCTGTGCGGCGGCGCGGAGCCCCTGCTCGTCGCGGCCCGTCGACTCACCGCAGGCGAGTGACGAGAGGCACAGGCAGGCGGTGAGGGCTGCGGCCGTAGCGGAGGAGCGTGATGGCGCTGGCATGAAAACCTCGAACGGGGAGGGCAGTTCGGACACCGGCCACTCCATCATACATCCCGCCCGCCCCCTGCCGGAGGGCCGGGAAAGGAGAGCGGCCGTTTGGTAGGGTGTCCGCATGTCCGCCACCGCCGCCACGCTCGCCGACCTTGTCCGTCGCCCCAGCGTCAACCCCATGGGGCGCGATCTTTCCGGTCCGGAGTACCTCGAAGGCCGCGTCACGGACTATCTCGTGCAGCGGTTCACCGCGGCCGAGATCCCCTGGGCCCGGCAGCCGGTGACGCCGGGCCGCGACAACGTTGTGGCACGACTGGAGGCGACGGTTCCCGCCGCGCCGACGATCCTCTGGGACGCCCATCAGGACACGGTCCCTGCCGAGGGCATGACGATCGAGCCGTTCGCGCCCCTGGTCCGCGACGGCCGGATGTACGGCCGCGGCGCCTGCGACGTGAAGGGGGGCATGGCAGCGATGCTCGTGGCCCTCGACCGCCTGCGGGCCTCCCCGCTGCCACGGCGGGCCACGGTCGTGTTCTCGGCGACCGTCAACGAGGAGTTCGGCTTCAGCGGCGCCCGGGCGCTGACCCGGCTGTGGGGCGACTCGGCCACGGTGCCGACCGACGTCGCGGCGCGGCAGCTCGGCGGCGGCCGGCCCGTCGCCGCCGTCGTCGCGGAACCGACCGACCTCGACCTCGTGACGCAGCACAAGGGTGCGGTCCGCTGGCGGATTCGCGTCCGCGGCCGCGCCTGCCACAGTGCGTTTCCGGAGCGGGGGAGCAACGCGATCTATCCCGCCGGCCGGGTGATCCTGGCGATCGAGGCCCTGGCGGCGGAATTGCTCGCCCGGCAACCCGACCACCCGTGCGGACCACCGACGCTGAATCTCGGCACCATCCGCGGCGGCGCGGGCGTAAACCTCGTGCCCGATCTCGCCGTGCTCGAGGTCGAGCGCCGGGTGCTGCCGGGGGAGTCGCCCGTCGCGGCCCGCGACGAGGTGATCGCGCGGATCGCCGCCGCCTGCGAAGCGGCGACGGTCGAGCACGATCCGCCGTTCCTCGAAAGCGCCGGCCTGGCCGACGCCTCCGCCGACCGGGCGGCGGCGGCCTGGATCGAGTCGCTGGCCGCTGCCGTCCGCGTCGGCGGCGCGGCCGGCCGGCGGACGGCCGCCCGCTACGGCACCAACGCCAGCGTGTTCGCCGAGGCGGGCGTGCCGAGCGTGGTTTTCGGCCCCGGATCGATCGCTCAGGCCCACACCGCCGACGAGTGGATCGAACTCGCCCAGGTCGATGCCGCCGCCGCCGCCCTGGCGGCGACCGTCACGGCCGGGTGATTGGTACACCATCACCAACCGCATCATCCCCGCAGGAGCCCGCACCTATGGCAGGCAGGATCAAGGTCAGGGGACCGGTCGTCGATCTCGAAGGGGACGAGATGACACGGATCATCTGGCAGTTCATCAAGGACAAGCTGATCCTTCCCTATCTCGACCTCGATATCCGCTCCTACGACCTCTCCATCCAGAACCGCGACGCCACCGCCGACCAGGTGACCATCGACGCCGCCAACGCGATCAAGGAGTGCGGCGTGGGCGTGAAGTGCGCCACGATCACGCCCGACGAGGCCCGGGTGCAGGAGTTCGGCCTCAAGCAGATGTGGAAGAGCCCAAACGGCACGATCCGCAACATCTTGGGCGGCGTGATCTTTCGCGAGCCGATCATCATCAAGAACATCCCCCGCCTCGTGCCCGGCTGGACGAAGCCGATCGTCGTCGGCCGCCACGCCTTCGGCGATCAGTACCGGGCCACCGACACGCGGATCCCCGGCAAGGGCACGCTCATGCTCACCTTCACGCCGGCCGACGGCTCACAGCCGATGGAGTTGAAGGTCTACGACTTCCCCGGCCCGGGCGTGGCTCTGGCGATGTACAACCTCGACGACTCGATCCGCGACTTCGCCCGGGCGAGCTTCCGCTATGGCCTGGCACGGAACTACCCCGTCTACCTGTCGACCAAGAACACGATCCTCAAGGTCTATGACGGTCGCTTCAAGGACATCTTCCAGGAGATCTTCGAAGCCGAGTTCAAGGCGGAGTTCACCGGGAAAGGCCTGACCTACGAGCACCGGCTGATCGACGACATGGTGGCCTCGGCGCTGAAGTGGGAGGGAGGCTACATCTGGGCGTGCAAAAACTACGACGGCGACGTGCAGAGCGACATCGTGGCCCAGGGCTTCGGCTCCCTTGGCCTGATGACGAGCGTGCTGATGACGCCCGATGGGAAGACGGTGGAGGCCGAGGCGGCCCATGGCACGGTCACGCGGCACTACCGGCAGCACCAGCAGGGCAAGCCCACGAGCACCAATCCGATCGCCTCGATCTTCGCCTGGACCCGCGGCCTGGCGCACCGCGGCAAGCTCGACGGCACGCCGGATGTGACCCGGTTCGCCGACACGCTAGAGCGGGTGTGCATCGCGACGGTCGAGGAGGGGAAGATGACCAAGGACCTGGCGATCCTCATCGGCCCCGCTCAGCCGCACCTCACGACGCAGGACTTTCTGGCGGCGATCGACGCGAACCTCGTCCAGGCGATGCGGGCGTGAGGGCCGGCGCGGGCCCGGGGTTGCCGCAACGAGCATCACCGGGCGGCAGCCTGGGGACACCGGGTTCGAACGCCACCCCGCTCGCCAGGCACCTGCGGCGTCAGCCGGGACCGGCAGCCCAGACCTTCATCACCTCGAGCACGAGGATGATCGCCACGCCCATCAGGCTCTCGCCGGCGATCAGCCCGCTCGACACCGGCACCGTGTAGGTCTCCGCGAGCCCCGGCCGGGCTTTGGCGAAAGCCCAGGCGGCCAGCGCCCCCGCGAACATCGCGAACGAGTTGAAGGCCGGGATCACGCCGGCGATCCCCAGGCCCGTGGTCGACGGGAGCCAGGGCCGCCAGGCCCGCGGTCCGAACTCCTCCAGCAGCGTGAGCACGATGCCGATCAGGCCGCCGATCGCGATCGCCTCCACCGCCCCGTCCGGCAGGGCGTCGATGCCCTTGGCGAGGAGTTCCGCCACCCCCGCCCACACCTTCGCCGACGGTGCCGGCAGGTCGGCGGTGCCGAGCCGATCGGGAGCCCGCTGGACGACGAACAGGTAGGCCGGCACCGACACGATCGTGCCGGCGATGACGCCAAAGAGCTGCGAGATGGTCTGCTGGCGGGGATTGCCGCCGAGCAGGTAGCCGCTCTTCAGATCGGTGAGCAGGTCGGCGGCGTGCGAGGCGGCGCCGGAGGTGATCGAGGCGGTCATCAGGTTCGTCGTGATGTTCTGCGGGGCCACCACGCCGTACATCAACTGCGTGATCTTTCCCATGGCGCCGATCGGCGTGATGTCGGTCTCGCCGGTGGCCCGGGCCGCCACGATGGACAGGAAGAAGGTGACGAGCACCGCGAGGATGCCCATCCACCAGCTGATGTCGAACAGCCAGTGGCCGAGGAGCACGCAGGCCGTGCCGGCCGTGAGCGTGCCCGCCACGAACCAGCTCGACGGCACCTCGACCCGGGCCAGCGGGTCGGCGCCACCACCGGCCGTGGACCCCACGAGCCGGCCGAGGCCGCCAAAGGCCCGGAGCACCGTCCGCCACTTGAGGCCGAAGGCGAGCAGGCCCGAGGCCACCATCATCGCGGTCGAGGGCCAGAGCACCCATGACACGATCCCCCGGTACCCGGGCTGGGCGATGCCGCGTTCGACGAGGATCGGCCCTATGATCCCGTAGAAGATGATCGATCCCACGAGCATCGAGGCGGCCACCCGCATCCCCATGATGGCGCCGGCTGCCACCATGATCAGCGAGCCCTCGATGCCGAGCGTGTACTTCGCGAGCAGGTCGCGGGCGAGCGGGAAGGGGCCGAAGGGAATCTCGGCCGGCATTGCCCAGGCGGCGATCGTCTTGATGCCGGCCACGAGGTCGCGCCACACCGCCACGACCGCGCCCAGGCTCGCGGCTCCGAACAGCGCCCGGGCCTTGACGACCGCCTCGCCGCCGGAGCCGTGCATGCTGGCGAGCGTTTCGGCGGTGGCGATGCCGGAAGGGAAGGGGAGCTGGTCGACGTTGATCAGTTGCCGCTTCAGCGGGATCGCCATGAACACGCCGAGCATCGAGAGGGCGGCGAGCCAGAGGCCGATCTCCCACCACTCGAGCAGCCGACCGGTCGTCAGGTAGAGGGCGGGGATCGCGGATACGAGTCCCGCGCTCGACATGTAGCCGGCGGCGCTGGCGGCGCTCGACATCGTGTAGTTCTCGAGCGTGGAGAAGGGCCGCGTGCGGTAGGCGGGCACGACCTGCTCGAGAAACTTGAAGACCGCGTAGGCGATGATGCAGGCGGTGATCGTGACGCCCAGGCCCCAGCCGGTCTTGAGGCCAACGTAAAGGTTCGAGACCGACATCAGCCCGCCGATCAGCATCCCGGTGACCACGGCCCGCGGCGTGAGCTGCACGGCGTCGTCACCCTGGTAGACCCGCTCGAGCCATGCCCGGTCGCGTTCGTCGGGCGGCAGGGCGGCGAGGTCCACGGGCGGGCGGGGAGGCGGATGGTTCATGGCGGCAGGATACCCGACGCGGGCGGCTCGGGAGACGTTCCGTTTCGACGCCTGCCGGGGTCACGTGACTGAGGCCACATCTTCACCGCCGGCCGCTCGGGGTCACCCCGCCACGTCGCCGGACGTTCGCTGCGTCCCATCCTGGGCTTTGCTCACTGCGTGTCCGCGGCGCTCCGGCATCCTGCCTGCGCTTGCTCCCACAGCCCGGCTCTCATGGCTGTGGTGACCCCTCGCTACGCTGCTTGTCGGTGCCGAATGCCGCTGCCGAACGGAGGTTTTTCGTCCCGAAGATGCGGGGCATGGGCAACGGCTGGCGCCAGGGTTCCACCTCCCAAATGCCGGGCATCCAAGGCCACATCTTCACCCGTGGCCGTTCGGGGCTGCCCACGCGCCATCGCCGGACGTTCGCTGCGGCCTTCCGGGCAATCCTGTTCGGCACGGCAGATGCAGGGCGGATTGATCTACGTCTTGCGTGGCTCGGGGCTGCCCATGCCCTCTCGCCCGGACGTTCGCTGCGGGCATCCGTGCCCTCCGCTCTCTCGGAGGTGTCTGCGCTCTCGCCCTCCGGGCTTCGCTGGCCACCTACGCCGGCTCGAGGGCATGGGCAGCCCCGCCCTCACCGTTGTTGCCCAGAAGAGGTTCGTGCGCGAGGCTCGAGCGTGAGCCGAGTTACGGTTCGGGCTTCCGAGCAGCGGCATGTGTCAAGCATGTGCGTCCCTCGCACGCAGCGGCCGCAGGCCGCGCCGCGTGCGGTGGAACGGGCACCGACGGTCAGAGACCGCCGCTACAGGTTGCACGCAGCGGCCGCAGGCCGCGCCGCGTGCCGCGCCCCAACGCGGCTCGGGTCGACGCTTCGTCGAGCCGCCGCGCCGCCGCAGCGGAGCTGCGGCCAGGCTCGCCTGGAGGGCGAGCCATCGCCCGGCTGGTCGCACCTTGGCTGCGACCACGCCGGGCCAAGCCTGCGGGGGCCATGGATGGCACCGCAGGCGTGCATTCAGAACACGTCGAGGTGGAAGTGATGGCCGTGATGGTAGCGGCGCGACTTCGGGTAGTAGTTCTGCCATGCGCGGTTGTAGACCGGCACCCGCATCTCCTGCGGATAGCGATGGTAGAGGTCATTGGCCGACTGCATGTAGCCGTCGGAGTAGAAGTTCTGCGGATACCAGACGTAGGGGTAGTGGTAGAGGCGGTTCCAGTCGGTGGCGTTGTAGGAGTGGCCCCACTGGCGGCCGTAGGCCTGGGTGCCCGCGAAGGCGGGCGGCTGCGCGTTTGCCACGCTGGCCGCGGTCATGACGATGCCGGCCAAGGTGGCGGCGAAGAGGCGCGAGTGCATCGGTGAGTCCCCCCGTGAAAAACCGTCTCGGAAGGAGTATCGGCCGGCCGCACGACCGGGCTTTACGGAAAAACCCGCACAGCTTCACGCCGGCAGGCGGCCCTCGGCCAGTTCCCGATCCCACTCCTCGATGAGCGGCCAGTGGGGGGCGCAGGTGCCGAAGTCGGCGAGCGTCAGGTAGCCCCGCAGGCGGGCGATCGTCTTGGTGAGCAGGGCGTTGTCCTTGGCAAAGATCGGCCCGTGGCTGGGCAGCAGCCACTTCACATCGCTGGCGGCGATCCGCTCCAGCGAGCGGATGAAGGCGGGGATGTCGCTGCCGTGATGCGCGTCGATCGCGCCGACCGAGCCGTCGCGGTAGATGTTGTCGCCCGAGAGCAGGAGGTCGCCCATGCGGAAGGCGAGCTGGCTGTCGGTGTGGCCCGGCGTGTGCCAGACCTCGAGCGACCGGGAGCCGATCTCGATCGTGTCGCCGTCGGCGATCACGCGATCCACCTTCACGGTCGGCATTTCCATGTGGACATTCTGCGCGGCGATCTCGGCGAACGTCTTGACGCGGTCGCCCGACTCCAGGGACTCGACCGCCTTGGGGTGGGCCAGGACCGGCGCCTTGAGGATTCCTTTGGCCTTGGCCAGCCCCTGGATGTGGTCGACGTCGGCGTGCGTGGCGACGAGCGCCTGGCACTGGGACAGGGGAAAGTCCATTTGCCGGATCATCTCGATGATCTCGTCGACCGTTTCCTCGTAGCCGATGTCGATCAGGCCCCAGGACCGGTCGTCGTGGATCAGGTAGACGTTGCAGCCGATCCGCCACCCGGCCTGGGTGTTCATCTCGATCACGCCGGGGAACACAGGACGACGTGCGAGCATGGCGATGCCGGATGGGGGGCGGGATTTGCGGGGGATTCCCGCGGAAGACACACTGGACGCGGCCACGACGGCCGTGTGCGAGAGTGTAGAAGGCCGGTGGATGACCGGCAATCGGCCAGTGGGAAAAGGCAGGAGCGCAGGCGTGGAGCACGACGGGTCGGCCACCGCGGCACCGGGCGGGTTCATGGCCTGGTCGGCCAGCGTGTCCGAACTCTGCCGTCTCGTGGAGACGCTCGCGCCGACCGCCGCGGCACTGGGTGCTCCCGATCCGGCGGCCACCCCGTGGCACGGCGCGCTGTTTGGCAAGCTGCGGCCGCAGGTGTCGCGCACGCCCCTGCTCGTCGTCGCCATCTGCGGCGGCACCAACACCGGCAAGAGCCTGATCGCCAACACGCTCGTCGGTGCCGAGATCAGCCGCTCGCTACCGGAGGCGGCGCGGACCCGCCATCCCGTCGCCAGCCTGCCGCGCGGGCTCGCGGGTCGGATCGACCTGGCGGAGCTGTTTCCCGGATTCACGCCGGTCGCCTGGGCGGACGAAGACGACGCGCTGGCGGCCACCGACGAGGACCGCCTCGTGTGGCGGGAGGAACCGACGGGCAGCC
>Ga0315903_10002534_pt1 | contig 26646 bp, 30 predicted proteins | sample LakEriMetagenome_7_FD_203524 | JGI IMG/M metagenome (GOLD analysis project Ga0315903, IMG submission 203524) | Freshwater fungal communities from buoy surface, Lake Erie, Ohio, United States - Buoy 2 MA119 | ecosystem: Environmental > Aquatic > Freshwater > Lake | place: USA: Lake Erie, Ohio... | reverse complement strand
TCACGAGCTGGACGCACGGGTGAAGCTGAAGGAATTGCTGAAGTCGATCAGCAAGGAAGAGATTTTGTGGGCCATGAGGCTGATAGAAGAGGAGAAAGATGATGAATAATTGGTTATCGAAGAAGCTGTTTGCGCTGGCGGCGTGGCTGGACTGGCGCGAGGTTGTGTTCAGGTCACTGGCCGTTCTGATGATCGAGGCCGCAGAGCGGCAGGTTATCAAGCCGAAGCGCAAGGTTGGTCGTCCTCTGGGCAGTAAGGATAAAGTGCCGCGCAAGCGTCCCGTCCGTAAGGTGCAACCATGAGAGAGCTGGACGCAGGGGACGCAGAAGAGTTGCTGACTGTGCTGGATTTGCTGGTCACATCGATTGATGAACACGTTTACGGCGATGATAGCGACCACATCGATCCATCGCTGTGGGATGATTACTACACGGCGTTTGATACGCTGGTTGAATATGGCGTGAGAGAGCCGAGGGTCAAACGATGATCGTGGCCCTGAGCATGGTTGGCCTGTTGGCTGCAATGGTATTGATTGGAGGGGAATTATGAAACCGCAAGAGATAGAGGAGCGGATCGTGCGCAATGCAGTGCATGAGCTGCTCGATCATGGCTTCACGCTGTCTGTGGACAATGGCGGGGATGATTACGAGATTGACAGGAGCGTTGATGCTGAAGCTGTCATTGCCGAGTTGATGAACACCGAAGAGGATCGGTTGCTGGCTCGTACTGGCGATGTGATCAAGGGCTGGGTGCATTTCGTTTACGGCAATGACGGATATGACGTTATCTGTGACATGACAGTATCGCTTGAGCCATATCTGCCGGACACAGTGGCTCTGGCTGAAAGCTATTCCGAGATTTACGGATGAAGCCCTACGCGAACAGGAAGGGCGATAGGGATGTGATCCCCTTCGAGGTGGTGGAGATGATATCCAGCATCACGCTGGTTGTGCGCGACATGATTTGCGATCTTGATTCGACGTTCAAGCCACACCTGTTCATGGGCCAGTGCCTCAACAACGAGGATCAGTCCTGGTCTATCGCGCCAGACCCTGAAGGATTATCCTTTAGAATTAGATACTTAAAGAGTGGGAGATGGAAAGATGCGACAGGAAACTATTACGAGCTTGCCGAAGAGCCAAAGCGGTGGCATCAATTCGGTTTACTCTGAATCAACCGACCAAGAGTTTTTCAGCAAGGCTGCTAGTCATTTCGCGGAGCGCGATGCCCTTGAGGCACGGCTGCGTGAGGTGGATCGACAGATCCGAGATACTGCGTTGGCGTTTGGTGACAGGGAAAAGATGTGGGGTGTGAACCCTACGATTCTGCGGCGTGAGTTAAAGCTGCGCGGCTTCGGTGTTTGACGACACCACAAGAAAGGAGTAAAAGATTATGACCGGAAATTATGGTAATGTCCAAGGCGACCCGCCTCAAAGCGGTGAACCCAAACGCCATGAAGCTGGACGGCAGCGTGCACCCTTTCCGCGCCGCTCTGGTACGTCACAAATCCGGTCACCCATTTCAGCGATCAAGGATCGCTTGACTCCGTCACATATTGAAGCGCTGTGCAAGGCTTGGTTGCCGGATGGCAAGCGGCAGGGTGCGTGGTTTGTTTGTCGCTCCCCGTGGCGCGAGGATCGCAACGCTTCTCTGGGGGTTTCCCTTACCACTGGGCGTTGGAAAGACTTCGCGACTGGTGAGCATGGCGACATGATCGACCTATCGATGCGCCTGTTTAATGATAGCTTGGCTGATACGATTGACGGCTTTGCAGATATGCTTGGAATTAATAATGCGTAAAGTGGATTTAACCGCTGTCACGCCTGTTGATATAACGGAATCACCAAAGCTGGTTGTTCCGATGCCTGAGCCAATTGAAGTGCCGGCATCGCTAATCAAAAGCTTAGGCCAGCCCGAACAGATGTGGGTGTATCGAACGGCTGACGGCTCTGCCTATGGCGCAGTCGCCCGATGGAACCCTGAAGGCAGCAAGAAAGAAGTGCGGCCTATCGTTTGGGATGGGAAGAAGTTTGTAACGTCTGGCTTCGGGCCTGATCGGCCGCTGTTCAACAGTGATATGCTGGCCGCACGCCCGATGGCGCCTGTGTTGGTGGTCGAGGGCGAGAAGGCTGTCGATGGCGCTGCACAGTATGTGCCTGATGGCTGGGTCGTGACGACATGGCAGGGCGGTAGCAATGCGTGGCAGAACACAGACTGGTCGCCTCTGGCTGGGCACAGGGTTGTGATCTGGCCTGACAATGACTCGCCCGGTGTCAATGCTGCCGCTGAGATACAGGCAGTGCTGGCTGCGCTGAAGGTTCCGACTAGTATGGTTCAGATCAGCTCTGCCTTTCCCGATGGCTGGGACTTGGGCGACGAGCTGCCTGAGAAATACACAGGCAAGCAGATCACGGCGCTGCTCAAGAAAGAACTGAAGGCGGCGGTGCTGGTGGATGTGGAGGACACAGGCAGCGATTTGATTGCGCCGACAACCGCAGAGAACGAAGATCCAGATCAAGACCCTGCGCGCAAGTATCGCCCACTGGGTTATGATGAGACTGGATATTACATCATGACCGATGCAGAATTTCTGATTAGCAAGCACAATGCCAACACGCTGATGTCAGAGCGCGGGCTGGTTACGATTCACGGCGACCGCGAGTTCTGGGCGTCGCAGCAGTATAGCGCAGGGAAGCGGATCGATTGGATCGGGGCTGGCCTAAACGTGATGAACGAGTGTCGTGCGATGCACATCTATGACACCGGACGTATGCGTGGGCGTGGTGTGTGGATGGACAAGACAAAGGAAGGCGGTGACCGCGCCATGCTGCACACGGGGCGCAACCTATTTATCAGCCGACCAAATCAGGAGCTGAAAGAAACATCTTTCGTGCGCGTGAAGTCGCCTTGGATTTACACCAAGCGCAAAGAACTTATTCACGATGCGGAATACAATGTATGCGCGACTGATGAAGAGGGGCGGCTGATTCGTGAGCTGTGCCAGCAGCCGCGCTGGAGCAGCGATCTTTACGGCGACCTGCTGGCTGGCTGGATTGCGACGGCGATTGTCTGTGGTGGTATGGACTGGCGGCCTCACCTGTGGGTGACGGGCAATCATGGCACAGGAAAATCAACCATTATCGATAAGATCGTGAAGCCCTGCATGGGTAAGGCGGCATTGTATCCCAAGGGCGCAACGACTGAGGCTGGTATTCGTTCTGCACTACAGAGCGATGCTATCCCTGTAGCCTTTGACGAGAGCGAGACGGAAGAGAACGCAAAGGATCGGCTGCTCCAGATCTTGTCACTGATGCGTCAGGCTAGCTCTGAGGGCAATGGTGCCATCTTCAAGGGTAGTGCGAACCATGTGGCGCACGAGTTCAACATTCGCTCGTCCTTCATGCTGGTATCTATTGGCGTGAACATGAAGCAAGGCGCAGACCTTAGCCGTATCGCAGTGCTGTCGCTTCGTGCGCAGACTAGCTTTGCTGTTTCAGAAAAGAAAAGGCTTGAGGAAAGATGGAACCGGCTGTTGGATATCAATTCCATGCTGCCGCTCGACCTGCCGCAGAAACTAATCGCGAGGCAGACACGCAATCTGTTCGCCCTGCGCCACAACATTGCGGTCTTTAAGCAAACGATCAGCAACATGATGAACAGCCCGCGCCTTGGCGACCAGCTCGGTACGTTGTTGGCTGGATCGCACAGCCTGTATTCCACACAGCGTCTGAACGAGAGTCAGTGCGAGAAGTATCTGGCGAGGCACAACCTGAACGATTTTACTGAGGTGAAGGAAGAGCAGGAAGACTTAGCTCTGCTGCGTCACCTGTGCGTGCAGATCATCCGCGTCGAGACGACGCATGGGGTGCAAGATCGTGCAGTTGGTGAGCTGCTGCGGATTGTGATTAACAATATGGAGTTCGAGGACGTTACCTATCGTAACGCAGTTAACACACTGGCGCGCTATGGCATGAGGGTTGAGTCCGAGGGCAAAAGGAAGACAGGGATTTGGCTTGCAAACAAATGGCCGCCGCTGGATCGCTTGGTGCAGACCGCGCAGTTCTCTCAGGGCTGGGTGAATATCATCAAGCGGCATCATCGTGCGAGGCAGAGCGAATCTGCACTGCGCTTTGGTGGCTCGACGAGCAGGGCGACCCTGATCCCAGTTGAAGAATGGCCATTGGAGGAATCATGAGGAAGAACAAGGAAGCATCAAACCAGATGGCCGCTAAGATGGCCTATAACTGGAGCGATGAACACCTCTTGGAGAAGACACCGGCGGATCTTGTGCGGGCTTATGGATGTAGCATTGACACCGCTAGTTATGTGCTTAATAATGAATTGACACGAAGGAAATTGCGCCGATGAAGGTGCAATAAGGAGTTTAAATAATGTCGTTTAAGATTGAAAAGAATCATGTTGTTCCCGCGTCAGTAGACGGACTTGGTCGTCGGGAGAAATACCCTTGGTCGCGGATGGAAGTTGGCGATAGCTTCTTCGTTGAAAAGGGCGAAGTCAGAAAGATTGCAGGCGCTGCGTGCCATGCCGGACGCCGAGCTAACAAGAAGTTTGTGGTTCGGGTTGTCGATGGTGGCGTGCGTGCGTGGCGCTATGAGTGATATAGTCGAGGCCCAAGACATTGACGGGCAGCTGTATGTGTCCGCCCACAATCTGCCGGAGTTTCTTGAGCGTGCTATGGAGCGCGGCGCAGAGATCGAGCGCGCCCGCATCGTGGCGTGGCTACGGAAGAACGCCAAAATTAACCCGCATATGCCCGAAGCACAGGCGCTGGTTATTCTTTTTTCCAAGGCCATAGAGGATGGCGCACACCTAGAGGAGCAAGAGAAATGAAAAAGTTAGTGATTGGATTCATGATTGGGTTGGCTGCAGGCGCAGCGGTTCCGGTGGCAGCGGCCACCATTGTTGGCAGCACTGGCTACTTGATTGGCTGGAGCGTGACCAAGGACGGCGAGGACATTTGCTATATGCCATTCATCTGGACGGGAACCCGCGAAATTGAGTGCGATTAATGCCAATAGTAAGACAATCCACAATGGTCTGGACGCCTGAGAAGGACGCAGAGCTGTTGAAGTATTACGAGCACGGCCTGAGGGCGGCATACATAGCCGAGCAAATGGGGCGCACGATTGCTTCGGTGGAGGCGCGTTATCACAAACTAAAGAGGGCGGGAAAGACATGAGCAGCAGAAACTTGCCGCACCACCTGTATGTTTATGTGAACAGCGCCTTCATCCGCAAGGAAGGCAGCGGCTTCGAGCCTGCCGTCTGGTTTGCCCTGAGATCAGAGCCTGACCGAGCATGGGGTTGCCATGTGATGCTGGAATGCGGCGCTGTCTATCGCAACGTCCCGCCGCACGCACTGGCGTTCAGCAAAACGCCGAAGGCCCCTTGGACACTGCAGCAAGCGCAGGTCTGGGACTGTTACGGCACGGAGTTCGACGTGATCCGCTATGACTATCTGGCAAACCTTGAGGCGCGTTACGATTACAGCGATGACCGGGCGACCTGTCTGTTCACCGTTTGCCCGCACAGCGATGGGTTCAGCGCGTCACCTGACCAGAGCAAGGAGTTCATGTTCATGCGAACGGAAGGCGACCGATTGCTGATTCGACCGACCAACATGGTTCTGTTCGAGGAGCGCAGCTTCACCGAAGACAGCGGCTGGCCCAGCGACATCAAGACATCCACGCAAGTCTGGCGTGCGGAGTGAGGGGGAAGGGTTATGACGGACGAAGAAATCAGGCAAACCGCACGGGAAATCTGCGCCCTGCAAGCGTGGAAAGACGATAGCGATGCATCACAGAATTACCTTAATGGTAATTACGACCACACCATCTGGATGCGCCTTGTTGAGCAAGGCATCCGCAAGGGCATTGAGATAGGGAGGTCGTTGTGACCCTGCGCCAGTTCCTGCACGACAATTTCGGCTGGGACATTTACGACTGGGCCGACGGGGAGATCCGATTTTGAACGACGATAAATTAAGATACATGAAATACCGGATCAGGGTTTTACCTAAGCAGTTAGATTTAGCTCGTCGCAAGGTTCAACATCTTGAGCGCGAGGCGCTTCGCCTCAACCTGCATCACCTGCTGGGAGAAGAAAGCCTGCCACACAAGGACACATATGATTCAGCTTAGAGACTACCAAGAGATGTCCGTTGAGGCAGTGCGTGATAGCTATCGTGCAGGCAAACGGCGGACGCTTCTGGTTCTACCAACAGGCGGCGGCAAGACTATATGCTTCAGCTACATAGCCGCTGGGGTATCTCAGAATAAAAAGCGCGTGCTGATTATCGCTCATCGTCGTGAGCTGCTGCGCCAGATTAGTAAGGCGCTGACCTCTGTCGGTGTGCCGCATGGCATGATGATGGGTGGCAGCACTGGTATCCCAAAGGCGAATGTGGTCGTGGCCTCTGTGTTCACGCTGGCCAATCGCCTCAAGCATTTCCCTGAACCTGACATGATCATTGGAGATGAGGCTCATCACTTCACGCCTGACTCTTCGTGGGGCAAGGTGGTCAAAGCATTCCCCAGTGCCCGTGTGCTGGGCGTAACGGCCACGCCTGAGCGTCTTGATGGCAAAGGGTTAGGCGTTCTGTTTGATGACATGGTCGTTGGCCCCACAGTGGCGGAGCTGACCGAGCAAGAGTATCTCTCACCGGCCGATGTCTATGCGCCAAGCAAGCCTGATATGAAGGGCATCCATACTCGCATGGGTGACTTTGTGAAGTCTGAGCTTGAGCAGCTGATGGACAGGCCGTCGATCACCGGCAGTGCAGTCGCCCACTACACCAAGCTGGCGGCTGGCAAGAAGGCCATCGCATTCTGTGTCAGTGTGAAGCACGCCCAGATGGTGGCCGAAGACTTCCGCAACGCAGGCTATGCGTCTTTTCATATCGATGGCGGCATGAAAGAGAAAGAACGAGACACGGTTCTGAAGGACTTCGAGGCTGGGAAGATACAGGTTCTGACGAGCTGCGATCTGGTGAGCGAGGGATTCGACCTGCCAGCAGTGGAGGTGGCAATACTGCTACGCCCGACGCAGTCCCTGTCGTTATACCTGCAGCAGTGCGGACGCGCGATCAGGCCGGCGCCGGGCAAGGAGAAGACGATCATCCTTGATCACGCTGGCAACACCGCCCGTCATGGCTTCATCGATGAGCCGAGGGAATGGACGCTTGATCCAGACATCATCAAGCAGCGCCGTGCTGCCGCAAAAGAGAAGCCGCCAGAGGTGCGTACCTGCCCTGAGTGCTTTGCCGTACACGCTACGTTGCCGGTGTGCCCCAAGTGCGGGCACGTTTATGAGATCAAGGGTCGCGAGATCCTTGAGGTGGACGGTGAACTGGTGCAGGTTTCCAGCGCCAATGAAGCGCGGTCTGCTGCTGAGGAAACGGACTGGAAGCGCCGCTTCGATGTGTTATCGATGGTCGGCCGCAAGCGAGGATACAAGTCACCGCAGAAGTGGGCATTCAATGTAATCTGCGGGCAGGAGGCAACACGACTTGCCAAACTACGCAATGCCAATCAAACAACAAATGGCCTGACACTGGAAGAGAGGCAACGGATATGGAACATGACAATGGGGAAGACGGCAAAGGCGTAATCGTCCCACTGTCCCTGATAAAAGCGTTGTCTGAGAACATGCTTACAACGATTGATCAGTGGCATGAAGAGCGCAACATCCATTGCTTGGATATGGGGCAGTGCATCGTTGCCATGATCGCTGCCATTGATGCTGTGACTGAAACAATAAACCAATATCCAGATGGTTCTACCCTGCAATGAGTAGCGAGGCAGTCATCCAGCAACAGATCAGGCTGGCACTTGGTATGCGTGACGACATCTTCATGTTCCGCATCAACGTCGGGGTGTTCCGTCCCATGCATGGCGACCAGAAGCGTGCAATTCGGTCAGCACCAGACGGCACACCCGATCTGCTGGGGGTGAAAGCTCCCGGCCAAGCGTTCGGGATTGAGGTCAAGGCAGCCAAGGGTACGCAGCGCGAGGCCCAAAAGAACTGGCAGAAAGCGTGGGAAAAGCGCGGTGGAATCTACATTCTGGCACGCTCTGTTGAAGATGTTTATAAAGGGCTTGACATATCTGTTGACGATAATGCATATAGTCCGCAGCAATAATGCTGCTTATAATATACCGGAGAAAGTAACATGGCTATTACCCCTGTGCGTGACGAAGCGCATTGGCACGAACTGCGTGCTGCAAATATCGGCGGCTCTGACGTAGCTGCCCTCCTTGGCATCTCACCATACAAGTCCAAGTGGCAACTGTGGATGGAGAAGACTGGCAAGCTGGAAGCAGAAGACCTGTCTGCCAACACCGCTGTGCAGGCTGGCACCTTCCTCGAAAGCGGCATCGCCAACTGGGCATCGCACCGCTGGAACATGGATCTCAGCAAGGTGACCGACTATTACACGGCTGATGATGTCGCCGGCATGGGCGCGTCGCTGGATTACATCACTCAGACTAGCAAGCCTGTAGAGATCAAGTGGTCTGCGCGTGGTCACGGCTGGCAGTATGATGGCGACAAGATCATCGAGGCGCCTGAGTATTACCTGATTCAGGTGCAGCACCAGATCGCTTGCCTCAACGCCAATGGTATCGACGCTGACTCTGGCTGGCTGATTGCACTGATCGACAACGAGCCACGCCGTATGCTGGTGCCGCGCCACGATGGCGTGGTCGCTGCGATTCGTGAAGCTATCACCGGCTTCTGGGTCAGTGTCATTGCCAGCCAAGAGCCTGATCCAGACTTCTCTCTTGATGGCGATGCTATCGCTCGGATGTTTGGCACGCTGCCGATGGCTGAGGTAGAACTAGACAGCGAAGCTGCGCCGTTGTTCACCAAGTATCTTGACGCTGCTGCTGCCGAGAAGCTGGCCAAGGAAAACAAAGAAGCCCTCAAGGCCGAGCTGATGTACCTTGGTGCGGAGAAGCTGAAGGGTAGCAACCAAAGCACCGAGAAGGCCATCATCCGCTGCGGCGATCACAAGATCAGCATCAGCACCGTAGCCCCTAACTTTGGGACTGAGGTAACGCAGGAGATGGTCGGCACACGCATCAACACCCGTAAGGGATATCAAACCGTGAGGATCAGTTGATGGAAACCGTTATGATCCGTATCGAAAGAGCGTGCTACGACAGGCTCAAGGAAGTGTGCAGTCGCCACCCCCTGAAACCCACCATGAAGGCGTCGCTTGAGCGCGCCATCCAACTTATGATTGAAGACTTTGAAGTGGAGATAGAGAATGCAAAACAATAACGCTGTCGCAACTGTCAGGCCGATTGATCGGTTCAAGCAGGAACTTGTCCTTCGCAAGGAGATGATGGCTCCCCTGCTGCCGAAGACAATCAACTTCGACAAGTTCCAAGCCATCGTCATAGCTGCCGTTGGCAGCAATCCTGAACTTCTGGAATGTGATCGTGCATCCCTGCTCAAATCCTGTATCCAAGCAGCCGAGCTGGGCTTGTCGCTGAACCCGACGCTGGGTGAAGGTGACATCCTAAAGGTGTGGAACAACCGCACAAAGAAGAATGATGCGCAGTTCCGTCCCCGTTACATGGGATTGATGAAGCTTGCTCGTCAGTCTGGTGATGTCACGAAGATCGAGGCAGAGATCGTGCGCGAGAACGATGAGTTCCTCATCCAGAAGGGTGATGAGCCTCGCCTTGAGCATCGTATCAAACTGGGTGGTCGCGGTGATATGGTCGGAGCATACTGCATCTGGACTCTGAAGGATGGCACCAAGCAGTTCGAGGTAATGGATCGGGATCAGATCCTCGCCATTCGTGATCGCTCGTCAGCCAAGACCAAGGAAGGCAAGATCGTCGGCCCTTGGGCTACGGATCAGGAAGAGATGTGGCGTAAGACTGTAGTTCGCCGTGCATCCAAGTATATGCCGCGCGCGACCGATGCTTTCTCCAATGCCGTTGCTTTGGACAACCTGCTTGAGGTAGGACATGAGGTAGACATCAAGGATGGTGAGGTGATCGATGTCACCGCTGATGTCGTGGCCCATGATGCCGAAACTGGTGAGATCTATGAAGAGGTGATTGCCGCTCCGGCCACCAGCCAGATGGATCGCATTGCTCAGAAGGTAGCCAAGCCTGAACCAGAACCAGAGGTCGAGATCACCGCGCTTCAGGTTGGTGTGGACTCAGATGGCGATGAAGACTGGGACGGATGGGTGGCCAATGCCATCAATCAGGTCAATGCTATGTCGCCCAACAACAGATCTACATGGAGAAAGTTACACCTCTCCATGATTGATGAAGCCGAGCTTATGAACGCCCGCGATCTAAGCAAACTAATTACAATCCTGAAAGGATAATGCACATGGGTAAAAAGTATGATCTTGTCGTCAAGGTTGGCGAATACACAGATAACCAAGGCCAGACCAAGGGCCGGTTCAAGAACGTCGGCGTCATGATGGAAGGCGATAAGGGCCCCTACATCCTGCTTGACCGCACGTTCAACCCAGCTGGCGTTGGCGGGAACGATGGCCGCGAGAGCATCATCGTATCGCTCTATGAACCGAAGCAGGAAGGTGGCCAGCAGGCGCACTCAGCAGCTAAGGCGAACGCCTATCAGCCTGCATCGCGTGACCTCGACGGGGACGACGTTCCGTTTTGATTATTCGGGGAAGGCGGTTTCAATTCCGCCTTCCTCTTCCTCTTCTTCTTCCTCATCCATAAGATCAGGGAAGTCCTCTTCCCCACTGAGCAAGAGATCGCGTCGGGCATCAAGGATTGCCGCACGCTTGAGCTTACCATAGTTGTTTATCCGCGTTTCAGGATACAGATCGAACATCACGGCTTCACGCAGTGCTTGGCTGCTGGGAGGCTTCACGCCATCTGCCAGATTGCCGCTCTCGATGTCCTTCTGGAACTGCTCTGAGATGACTTGAATTTCGTTCTCAAACTCTGCGCGAAGCTTGTCGGCACCAGCTAGATCACCCTTCTGTTCCAAGCGAATTGCATCAGCCATTAGCTTGCCAAGGCGGCGAGTGTTGTTGCGCTCTTTACCTGCGGTGGAGGTATTGATTTCCTCACCTGCACGCTTGGCGCGAACGAGGCGCGCAATGTCTGCGCTTTGGAATCCGAGAACCCGAGCGAACTGCTCACCAGCACTGATGTCATCAGGCGATTTGATATTACTACCAAACTGCGTGCGGTAACCTTCCTGCGGGAAGACAACCAGACCCTTCATCACATCCGTTACGCCCTTGCCCATGACAGGTGAGAGCAGTGCGGTGTATGCGCCAATCGGCTGGTCAGGCTTACGGTTCTTATACTCTTCAATCTTGCCGAGCGTACCGGACAGAGCTGGTATCGCTGTGATTGGGTTGTTCAACTCTGGCAGCATGGACGAGAAGCCGATGCGCTCACCGATGTTCAGGCCAAGCAGTGAGCGGAACGGACCATAGAGCAACGCCTCTGCATTGCGCTGCGCATCTGGGCCTTCACCGAACAGATCGACCAGCATCTGTTGCGTCTCAAGGCGGAAGTCCCGCTTCTTGCCGGTGATCTTTTCAGTCAGCCATTCAAAGATGTTGATTGCGTCATCGCCAAACGGAATCGCGAACAGCAAGCCAGACACCGAGAACATGGTCAGCAGCGTGAACAGGCCAGCCTGCTTGCCGCGCGGCCCCATCTTGGCGAAGTTCTGATACATTAAGAACGCCATCTGCAACGGATACTGCGCGAACTGGAACGCCACACCGCCAGCGCCGCGAAGGATCGGGGGCTTTTCAATCTGACCGCCGATGAACGTAGTCGTCTCCGTCATGAACGCAGCGACATCGCGTGGGTCAGAGCCTGCTTCCATAATGGCCTTAGCGCGCTCGTTGTTTGCGAACGCCTTCTTCCAGTTTGCCAGCGCCTTCGGATCTTTGGCATACTTGTACGCAGTCATGAACGCAGCGACCTTGTTCATCTCTTCGGTCACCGACACCACGCTGGCGCCGATGTCGAAATAGCGCTTCATCGATTCGCCAATCTTACCGCCCTTGGTCTTGAGCAGACCGGCGTCCATGCCCATCAGCTCAGGGTTAATCTGCGCACGCACAGTCCCAGTCTTGTACGCCCAGTTCAGAGCCTCGCGCTCATCAGGGCTCAGGCCACGGATCTTATCGACATTGATATAAGCGCCGATGTTCTTGTCCAAACTCATGGCGCCAATCATCTTGACCGAGTTCTTATACATATCGCGCGCAGCTGCACCCGACATCACATACATCTGCGGCGCGACCACAGTCCACATGGACATGGCGTTGACCATCGATGACGAGAAGCTGCCCCACATGGCGTTGTAGAAGCCAACGGCCCGTGCGCCGCGCCACACCACATGCTCAGGCGTGTCGGCACTCTTGTCCCATGCCAGTGCATAACGCAGCGCAGAAGAGCCCGGAGCGTGATTACGGACCATCTCATCCTTCGCCTTGGAATACTCAGGCTGATAGCGGCGATGCGAGATCGTGGTGGCAACGATGCGGTTGTAATCGAACAGCTTGTCAATCAGGTTCGTGTCGTAGCCCGGAATGTTCTGCGACTGCTTCATGAAGTTAGAAGCAATCTGCTTCATTAGGATTTCGCGAATCTGATCAGGCCACTCCGAGATATATCCCTTGGCCAACTTCTCAGCATAGGCCTTGGAGTATTCGTCCAACTCGCCGGTGTCGATCAGACCAGCCATCGTGCTGTCGAAGTAATCCTTGATTGACTTGCCGGAGTTGGCGTTCATCAGGCTGACCAGCTTGTCCAGCGTGCCAAGATCCTCAAGCTGCAGCTTGTCATCAATATTACCAGCCAGACGGGTATCAACCACAGTGTAGCCTTGGCTTTCAGGATACTTCTTCTTGATCTCAGCAAGGCGCTTGTTGAACGCATTGTCAGGCACGGCGCGGCCGAGGTTGGGGCCGACAATCTCACGTAGCCACTGGTTGCTATCGAGCATGTAGAAGGCGGCCAGTTCCGTCTTCTCCTTGCCGTTAGCGTCAGTGGTCTTCTGCTTTACGATGACGCGAACATCGCCGTCACGCATGAAGGGGATGTATGAGGTAACGCGCTGCGACTCGATGGCATTGTACAAGCGCAGCAGGCTGTCGCGGCGGCTGATTTCCTTGGCGGTCCCAGCAGGCAGAGACTGAATGCCTTCAAGAGAGTACACGCCATCGTAGCCCACAGCCTGTAGGATAGACTGGGCGTTCAGCGTATAGGTCTCATCAAGATAGTCGCGGATTCGATAGAGGATTGCTGTCTCTTCTTTGTTCAGCTTCAGAGTGTCGCCCGGCTTGGACAGCGCAGGTGCAACATACTTGTTGTCGCGGAACAACTTCTCGGTAGTGATCGAGAACTGGTCAGGCTTCTCCTTAATCGGAGTTGCCGACAGACGCAGGTATTCCATGACCTGATTGAGCTTGTCCTTGCTCTCCTGCGGCATACGGGTGATCTCAGCGAACAGCTTCTCAGGCCGGGACATGAGAAGGTTTCGATAAGCCAGCTTGTCGTTCATGTTGTCGAACATGGCGCGGAAGTATTTGTTCACGCGGGCCAATGCCGACGCCGGGGTGAATGACCCGAGCATACCGATATTGCTGATCGCATCCACAGACGGAGACGTGGGAGGCATGACCTGACCCTGCTTGGCCAGAGCCTTGGCCGAGAACTTGGGTACAGACTGGCCTTCCGACTGCAGATCGAGGCGCGCCTCATTAATCTGCTTGATTGGCTCGGCTGATTCCGAAATGATCTTATCGCCAGTCTCGCGGTCGCTGTTGGCGATGTCAGCCACAGCTGCGTCGGTGACAGCCTGTGTGTCTCCAACGGTCTGATAATTTATTTGGACAGACCCGTACTCGCTCATCAGCCCGGGCAGTTTGTCTGCGTAATCATAGCTGATTGGAATGGCATTAAAGGCAAATTGCATCTTGCGATTGTTTCGTCCTTTGCCGAAATCCTCAGGATACAATTTGACAAGGTCTTGAGGCTTACGCTGCTCGCCTTTGTAGAAGCCCAGAACGACAGGAGCATCAGTGATACCCGCAGCCTTGAGCGCCGCCATGCGATGGCGTCCTTCATGTCCAATAACTTGAAGACCGTTAGGCGTTTCTTCAACCGACAGGAAGATTGGAGTCGGTTCTCCACGGAGCCTTTCCAAATCAAGGTTGCCAGCCTCTTTGACGATCTCTGCCTTATGCTTTTGATCAGTCGTGGTTAGATCAAGAAACTCATCTGGTGTCATACTGACAGCAAGACCCTTGGTCTTAGAGCTGTCCATTGAGTAACCATATTCGCGAAGGTAATCCTTAATCCGCTTATCGCTCCATTCCGCAGACGCCTGCTTGCGCGATGGCTCCTCACCAAACGTAGTAGCTCCGACACCCGGTTCTTCCGGCGTGGTTAGCGTCTCAATCCCCTCCTCAGACGGAAGCGTTGGCGCGGGAGCGGTCTCGCCAACTCTAATCAGACTTGCGTTGCGCTGCTGCTTCGCGGAGCTTTCTGGAATCACTTCTTCAGTAATTTCAATCAGCTTGCGGAGACCATTGGTATCCTTTTCGCTGAGGCCAAGCATCTTACCGATGGCGCGAATGAACGCGGTGAAGCCGTTCACTTTCTTCACCTCAATCTGCTTTAGCAAATGCTGCATCCGCCAGTCGGTCAGGCCATATGTGAGCAGCTCGTGTTCGTTCGTAAATGCATTTTTAAACTGAAGGGGTGAAATAATTTCTTTGGTCTTCGGTGAAGCTACGATGGTGCCATTCATGACGCCATTAAAATATGTCTTCGCCTGCCTTTGAAGAACTATCATATCACCGATAGCCTTGCCGACCCTGCTGTTCTTATCGATCCGGCCTCTCCGATACTGGTCAATTAGACCAGCCGTCACCGCATGAATGAACTCATGCGTAGCTGTGGCTTCGTTAGCTCCACTCTGCGCATTGGGATATCCATAATCCCGCAAAAGAATATCCGAACGGTTAAAGCCAACCGCATCTGGATAAGTAGTGACTTGACCGAGAATACCCTTACGCGCTTTAAATGTTTTAATAGTTTTGGACAGCTGAGGATCGCTTACCTTCGTCGTCGGCGAAACTACGTTAAAGGTGAACTTGTAACCCATTTTTTGCAGGGCACCCATCATCCCTGAGATGTTCTTGTTTATGTCACGGATATAAGCAGACTTTGCATTGTTCTTCAGGTACTCAGCCGCACCAAGCGGATTCTTGCCTTTCAAATTCGCTGCTAAAACAGGGTTAGGTGTGCGTGCAAATTCACCTTCATCCTGTGTGAATACATCATCCGCCGCTTCTGGTGGGATCTGTTCGCCCGGTTCGTTTGCAGGCGGCGCGCCGACAGGCGCAGCACCAGCAGCAGGCGGAACTGAGACAGGAGGCGTAGCTAGACCGGGCTCCGCGACCGGCGTCGTGGGAGAGGGTTCCGTCACATCAATCGGAGGTGTGCCACCTACTGGCGGGGTGGTGAAGGGTTTGCCAGTAGGTGGCGTCCCCACAGGTGGAGCCTCAACAGGTGCCGCACCTACAGGCGGAGCTTTACCGGGAGGAGTGGGGCCCGGCGTTGTTCCAATAGGTGACGTGGCCGGAGGCGTTTCTACCGGCGGAGATGTGATAGGCACTTCACCAACTGGCGGCACTTCACCAGCTGGCGGAGCTGCAACAGGGGCGGCGCTGACAATCCCTTCAAGCGATGCGGGATCGGTGAAGTACTGACCGCCGTTCGGATCAACCAGAATGACATGGCCTTCGTCTGACAGACCGCCAAACGTATAAGGCGTGGGCGTGCCATCTTCATCAACCGTGACATCCGTTCCGGGCTGGCCAAGAACTGAGATCAACCCTTCTGATGGTGGAGCCGTAATGACAGGCGCTATGAATACAGGAGCCGGCGGCTGCGTCTCTGGCGGAAGTGGAGAGGTGGGCTCAGCTCCTCCACCAAATGCCGCAGAAGCACCAGCACCAGATACTCCACCAAGAACGGCAGCGATACCAGCCTGCGAGCCGACGCCTTCCAAGAGTGCCTGCTCAGGATTAATCTGCTGCATGGCGATGTTGGATGCCAGACGGCCACCGCCTTCTTCGCCAGCTTCCTGCGCAGCTTCGCCCGCGAAGCCCTTGCCGGTGCGAGACAGAAGGCCTGAGCCAGACAAGGACTTGCTCAGCACTGCTTTTTCAAATGTAGCCGGAAGAAGACCAGCCGTCACCGCAGACACACCGCCAGCAGCAACGGCACTCTGACGCGCCACGCTGAGGGCCATGTCTTCCTTGACCTGTGTGGGATCTTCACCTGCCTGCACCCGTGCCAAGAACTCTGGATTCTGCGACCACACCGCATCAGGCGTTTCCATTGCGCGCACATATGCGTCGGTGCCAACATCAGCGCCTTGCTGCACTGCACCAAAGCCAACACCGCCAGTCAGGGCCGCACGCTGCACAGCCCTTTCAGCGGCGGTCGCACCAAGATTAATGGTCGTCCCAGCTGCGGTCGGCGTAGCCGCCAGAGCGGCGCGTTTTGCAGCCTGCTCAGCAAGCTCGCGACCAAGGATTTTCTTAGCGCCAGTGGAAACCAATGCGCCAGCCCCGGCAGTACCAAACAGCGACGGAATAGTTTCAGCAACGCCGGATGCCAGCAGGCGTGGATCGGACAGATATTCGGTAATGCCCGCGCCAAGCCCTGAGAAGAAGCCTTCCTTGTCAGCCTTTTCGATGCGTGCCTGTGCCGCTTCTTCGCGTGCCTTCAGGCCGGGTGACTTCATGTCTTCGCCGTACTTCGTAACCGAACTGGCCATGTCCCCGATGGTCGTCTTGAAGTCGCCAGTCGCCAAGCCGTAAACCTGCGCCGGGAGTTCGAGAAGCTGGCCAACGCCGGAGATTACCGACGCAGCAGTATCCTTTAGGAAATTGGTGTCGTTGACATTTGCCTTGGGTTTCTGGGCAGCAGTACGAGCTGGCTGAGCCAGTGGAATATTGGTCTCTGCGAATGCAAGTATCTGCTGTTGAGAGGCGCCGTCAGGTGCTTCAACGACGTAGACCCTGCCATCCGGCCCCTGAACGCGATATTTGCCCATATGTTAAGCTGGTCCTAGAACTCTAAACCCTGAACCCATACCAAGATTTTGTTTCTGTAGCGAGCGAACATAATCAATTGTTCGAGTATTTGCCTGCATACGCGTTCTTGCGGTATCCTTCTCAGCCCTAGAGGCGATTGGATTTTCAAGGATTGCTGCATAGGTTTTGTTTTCAGAGACAAGACTGTTCACGACTTGCCCCGCATTTTTTAGGTTTATCCCACCGCCTGTACCACCACTCCGAGCAGCTCTTTCAGCCCGCGCGCTCTGTGCAGCACGTTCGCCCATTATGCTGTAAGTATTTGCGATATTCGCCCGAGTTTGCAGGTTACCAAGACGCGCACTCTCAACAACATCAGCCGCAGTCTGCTCACCAAGAATGCCAGCAAGTGTATCCTTCTGAAGCGCAGCATCAGCAGCGGCCGCCTGCTTGGAAGCCTGCCGTGCAGCGATGGCATCCTTCACAGCCTGAGCGCGCAGATCAATGGCCTTCATGGCCAGCTCTTCTTTAGCGTCCTGCAAGCGTGCCTTCTTCTCAGCTGCCTTGGCCTTGGCTTCACTGTAGCCTTCTATGCCGGCTTCCATCCCGCTTGCCAAAGCCTGCATGAAATAAGGCGATTGGCTCTGCGCCATCTTCATGCCAGCCTGAGCAACGGCCATCCACGTAGCTTGCTTCCGATCCTTGTCGGCTTCAGTAATCTGAGAGCCATAGCGCTCAAGACGTTGATTAATCAGATTCTGAGTTTCGGGATCGATCTTGGCATTACGCGCAATCTCGACATTTGCTTCTAGCTCTTCAGCTATCCTTTCCTTTGTGACGTTGCGAGCCATAGCTGCGTAATCTACGGGCTTACCTTTAACCGCTACAGGAGCTGGGGTCTCTGGGTTAGCTGTTCTAAACGCAGCTAACGCAGCCTCTTGCGGGTTCATATACTCCGGCTCAGGCGCAGGCGCAGGCTCAGCCACAGGCGCTGGAGCAGCCATTGGAGCTGGTGCAGCGGCAGCAACGGGAACGGCGGTAGGTGCAGCTTCAACAGGCGCAACAGCGGCAGCAGGAAGGCCACCACTGCGTCGGATCAAGTTCACCGCATCACTCTGCGGCACGCCCTGAAATTTATCCCGGTTCTCCAGATAAATCTGAATTGCGCGACGTTGATCCATCATCAGCTTAATCCTTTAGCCAGCCAAGACCGTGCTTAGCGTTCTTCGCCTTCTTCATATTAACGTCACCGCCATCCTTTAAACCAAGCCAGCCGCTCTTTCCGAATGCTCCGGTTGCGCCAAGAAGACCAATACCCCCGGTGATGGCTCCAAGAACCTGACCTGTTGTTGACGGTCTGGGTGCTGTAGTAGACACAGTACCAGAACCCTGCGCAGATGGCTGGCCACCAATTGCAGCCAATCTCTGCACCTGTTCATACGGATATTGCTGCTGATTGAGGAAGTCCTGATAGGCCAGATCAGCAGAACGCTGACCAAGCTGCTGGCGCTGTGCACCAATCTGCTCAAGACCAGCAAGGTCCAAGTTGCGTTGCGTCTGCGCTTGGGTGCCAAGCGCGGCCATATATGGAGACGCTGTAATAAGACGATTCTGCTCAGTGTTGAACTGCTCCATGCCGCTGGTGTAGCCCTTCTGAAGAGCCTCGTTCTGGGCCGTGAGAGCCGCAGCGTTTGCATCGCGAATCGCGCGGGACGTGAACTCAGCGCTACGGCTACCGCCAAACGTGCCCCCCCCGATGAACGTGCGGTTCACCTGAGGCAGTATATTCTCATACAGATTCCGACCGGCTGCAGCACCAATCCCAGCGACGACGTTCTGGGTGTATGGGTTCATGTACTGAGCTGCAACGCCCGGAGCAGTAAACGATCCAGTACCACGCTGAAGGCCTTGAGTTGCAGCTTGTAGATAGGGCTGATACGCACCCATCGATGACTTAAAACCGCTGAACGCCTCCTCTTGCTCAGGTTGGAATCCAGCAATACGTGGAGCGCCATAGGGAGTATACGGCTGTGCCGTAGCGGAAGTTGCCTTTGACAGAATGTCCTTGGCATACTGAGTGTACCACTCTGGGAGTACCGTCTCAACTTGGGTTGTATTTGTGGCCATTAGACCGAACCTCCTACCGCTTTCAGCATGTGATCAATCCCCCGTTGCGGTTTAGCAATCTTCTTTACATCTTTACGTCCAGCGCGTCTACGCACCATTTGTCTCATTTTATCAAGGCGTCGAACACCTTCATCTGTTGAACCGTCACCAAGATCAGCAACATCTTGCGCACTCCAGACATACTCACCATCCGAGAGCCATGCCGGAATCTTATCTTCTTGGCCACTACCAATACCCTTAACCTGACCGGGACCAGTGTGGCCGCCGTTTTTGTGATAAGCGATTAGGTGCGAAGCCATGTCGTCGTTTATTTCACCGCCTTCAGCAAAAACATTACTGGGAGGTACATATCCCGCCGGAGCAGCGGGCTCATTTGCAACAGGTGTAGTGATAGGCGCAGGCGCAGACTGCAATAATTCTTGGCCCGTTACAGGATTGCGTGTGAAGAACATAAACTCACCCGGTTGATTGCCAGTTGCCTGACCATATGTGAAAGGATCAAACTTAATAGTCGCAAGACCCCGCGTGCCAAAGACGTCTGAACGATTAGGGTTTACGTCATACGTACCACCACTTGGAGCCAGCGGCCCACTATCGCCACCACCGGCACCACCGGCGATGCCTGCGATTATTGGAAGAACTTTAGTTGCCACACCAGCGGCGTCCTTGATTTTATCCAGAGTGGATTTTTCTGGCTCAGGTCCAGTTTGCGTTGGATTAAGCGCACCGGGAATTATTGCAGGGATAGCTGTCTCAAAGCCCGGTATCGGCGGGGGAGGCGCAACTGCTTGTGGGGCGGTGACAACGATAGTGTCATCTGCAGGAGCAGGTTCTTCTGGAGGTGTCTCAACTGGTCGCGTGGCTTCGACAACGACAGGCGCTACAGGACCGCCAATACCAGCGACTTCAGGAACAGGCTCTTCTATAGTCTGCTCTACAGGCCTCGTAGCAACAACGTCGATAGGTGCATTGGGATCAAACGATGGAATAGCTCCACCAATTCCAGATACCTCAGGAACAGGAGTGGGAGTGATATCGGCCTTAGGAGCGTTTACAACTATCGGTTCCTTAGGTTGCTGCTCTACTACAGGCTGCTCAACAGGCTGCTCAACAGGCTGCACGGGAGGCTGTGCAGGAGGAGAAATATCTGCGAATCCACCTGCAATTCCAGCCGCTGTCTCCACAATCGGATTGGCCCCAGACACAACTGTCGTGACTGGGTTTGCCGTTACGACAATCGTTGGGTCTGCTGCTGCCGTCGCTGCTGCTTCATCAACTTGATTGAGGAGAGTTTCTGTCTCTGGGCTTGGCTGATAATCAGGCACAACTTGTCGAACTGCATCAACAACTGCCCCACTAACAGCTGATGACACAACTCCTGTAGTCGCTGCATTAGCAGCTGCATCCAATGCCGCCTTAGTTGCTGCATTGACAACAATGTCGCCAGTAGCTGCATCAACTGCCCCTTGTCCTCCGATGCCACTTATGATGTTACCGACCTGAGATTCGACACCAATATCCTTCAGAACGCCACTAACAGCTTCCGAAACCTTTCCTCCGACATTGGTGCCTGACATTGCGCCAGCTGTTAAACCAGTCACGCCGGCCCTGATCAATGTCTCCTCAACCGAACGACCCTGCACGGCGCTCGAAACAGCAGAGCCCAGAGCAGCAGCACCAGCTGTCGCGGCAAATCCAGTTGGGCCAAGGACAGCTGTTGCAATTATTGGATAAGCAATGTCAGATACGTTGACGCCAGCCGCGCTTGCACCGGCAGCGATTGCTGCGCCTACCGGGCCACCAATGATAAAGCCAAGGGCGGCGTCCCCAATAATATCAAGTGCCTCATTAAAAATGCTTTTGTTTCGTTTCTCATTCGCAACAGTCTTGAAGGTGTCACCAAACACCAAGTCCCCAGAGCCGGGATTCTTAAATTGGCCGGTTTGAATCTCCCAGTCAGCCTTGTTTCCACCAGCCTTGGTCAGTCCCGCAGCAAGCTCAATTGCCTTTTCGGCAGCTTCATAGCCAGTGCCTTGGAAGACAACCTTTTTAGTTCTCATGTCAACAAGGCGGATTGGCTGGCCTTCAATCAAATTGAACGTGTTGTCTTTTTTCGCAACTGTGGAAGTTGGATTGCCTTTGTTAGACTTAGGTGCCTTGAAGGTTCTGAAATTACTTGTGTAATCAGGATTTGTTATCCCAAAGTTGCCGAAATTTAAGTTGCCAAGATCTAGTGTGGCAAGCGAAGCCATAGCTTCATTCCACTGATCCCTTGTTAGCTTCATGGTCTGAAGATCGGTATCGCTTGGCGAGTAATCATTGGCGTTTATGACTTGCAGGCCAGTATCAGCCGCAGCCACTGGCTCAGCTATCGCAGTCTCAATAAGCGATGGAGCCGCAGGTGCTTCAGCAACAGCGGGCGATCCGATACCCATGATAGGCGCAGCCTCGACAGTCATCGGCTCTACAGCTGGCGTATATACCGGCTCTGGCGTGTAAACTTCCTCAGGAATATAACCTATGCCCGGCTGATAATAATCATACTCACCGCCACGACCGATACCCGCTACTGGTTCTGGTGCGTAATATACGGGCTCTGGCGGCGGCGCATAATAAACCGGCTCAACGGGAGGCGGAGAATACTGCTCCACTGCAGCAGCAATGGCCTGTTGAAAAGCGGGGCTATTGAAATAGTCGGCATTGAATTCCGGCTGGTAATAATCTTCAAACATTACGAACCACTCCCGCCGCTATCTAGCAACTGTATAAACCGCATTGCCCAATCTTTCCAGTCATCAAACTGATATGGATTAGGAGCCCCAATCTCAGCTATTCCGCTCAATGCCAGCAAGCCAGCCGCCCAATCCTGCCAGTTCGCACCGGGCATCATCTGCGATATAACGCCAAATTGCTGTAGATCAGGATACATATAATCAGCCCAGTCAATGAACCGATCAATCCCGCGAGGATCAACGCCAATCATGACTGGTATCTGCCATCAGCGACTTCGATGTGGACAATAATCTGCCCCATCTGATAGTCTCCGCCGACCGTGTTGGAGCCAAACCTAAAGCGAAGCTCACGCCGCTGCTCCTTGAAGAAGACCTGCTGCTCGTAACTTTCGTTCGGAACATCCGGGAAGAACTTAATCGGGCCATTCACCTCAGGTGCGCGGGCGTTGATACGGCCAGTGATCTGCACCGACATATCGCCAGACTGCACAAAGTCAGGCTCAATCATCTCAACGTGGATCGAGCGGTTGCGAGGGCTTTGCATCGTCAGCATGGAGATGTCGCCAGTCTCAAAGAAGCTCTCAATGGCATTCACAGACGAGCCATCGATTTCATCCACGCCATATTCGTGACGCCAGATCTTGTAGGTGATGGGACCATTATCCACGACGCGAGTGTCGCCAATCTCAGTGATGCGCGTGTCTGACGCCTCAGTAATGCGAACAGCGGGGTCCATTGGAATGGCTGGATCTACGCCTGCCAAGATTGGCGATGGGAAAACCTGAGCGTAAAGGCCCGCAGAACGCCCACCATTGGGAAGCTCGACATCGTACCACGTTTCCTCACGGACATTGTAAATGATGGCGTGCGTGCATTCTGTGGCCTGACCACGCGGGTAGCACCACCAGATTTCACCGAAGCGCGGAACTTTATAGGCGAAGATCTTGTTGGCGTAATTGGTGTTCAATCCGTCGAAGAAGTAATTGATGTTCATGTTGTTCGGCACTTCGCGGACAACGCCGTTATAAAACATGAATCGGTCGCGCCCGATCCAGAAATACAGACCATCATACTCAATCACGCTGTTCGCGGCGAGAATGCTGATCTGAGAGCTGATCGTATCAAACGCAAAAACATCAGCGCCGCCCGTGTAATAGGCGCGAATCAGACTGTCTAGCGACCAGAAGAGGCCGGCAGGGTTCTGACCGCCACCACGAAGGGGAAGACCCTTGACGATCTTTGATGAAGTTACGAACGCATCACCTGCGTCCCCAGTCGTAAAGTTGGTGGGATCGTTCGCATCAGACCACCGGATGTATCCGTTTGCGCAATAGACGAACAGATACGGGTGCAGCACCACGATACCGCCGCAGGTCGTTACGCCCGGGATTGCCGTCAGGGCTGACGTACCGTAAATGTCCCCGATGTATATAGGGTAGTTTTCCCCGCTAGTGATGTCCAAGAGCGTTTCTGTGGCGTTTGCTATGATAACCGTGCCGCTGCCAGCGCCGTCATACATGGCATCGAACATCCAGTTATAATCGTCGTTGTCCGTGAAGCCCACTGGTGTCCGCGTGATCGGAGCAGAAGTGTTCCCATCCACATCAATCGTAAAGCGCTGCACGCCCTTCTGATGCCCGACATGGGTATAAGCAAAGTTGTTCAGACCTTGCGTGTGAAACTGCCGGACGATCCCATTTACATAGGAGCTGATTTGCTTATAGCCACCGATCTTACGCGGCAGCCCGCGCTGAAAACGCACCCACTGGCCGTCAACATAATAGTCACCCTCAAACTTGGTGCCATCACGCTTGATGCCAGCTTTTGATTGAAGGTTGACAGGAACCAGCATTAAAACGTGCCGCCGTTCACATTCCCAGTTTGTGCCGGGCCTAAGTCAGCCCATACGTTTGCCGTTCCAGCTGCGGTGAAAATGGCAACGCCAAGAGATGTGCCGCCAAGATTAACGAGCGCCGCGTTTGAGGTCGTCGCCCCCGTACCGCCCTGAGCAACCGAGATTGGTACAGAAAGGCCGCCAGTGTCAGCCGCAACAACATTCGTTCCATTACAATAAAGGATCGAGCGTGCACCCTGCGTGATAGCCACGCCAGTGCCAGCTGCAGTCTTCACGGTTAGCGTGTAAGGCCCGGTCGTATTGTTAGCGACCCAGTATTGTTGCACCGTGGTAGGGACGATGATTTGCATGTTCGCAGTCAGGATACCGCTGAACTGATAAGCAATTCGATTTAGCTCTGCACCGGAAAGAGAATACGGGCTCGACTGCCCAGTGAGGACAATTGAGATAAAGTCGAATGTGAATTCGGCTGGCTGCCCCAATCCAAGCGTAAAGTAATCCGTGCCATCGCAGACGATAAACGCGCTGTTTGCGGGGTCCATAATGAGGCTCACGGCACCATCAATGGTTTCACCGCCCGGACCAGAAATAGTGACCGCACCAGTACCGCCGTTACGAACCTGACAGAACCAATCGTTCCCAACCACCGAAGCCGAAGGCAGTGTGAAAGTCCCTGCGCCGCCCGTCCAGAGAAGCATACGCGATCTATCGGCAGCACCGATGGTGTAATTGGAATTGAGCGCATCAACGGCGATAGACTGGTTTAGCGTCGTGCCAATGGCCTTGATGCCAAGACCGGCCAGTGAGCCAGCATTAACCGACGACGTGCCTGTGCCATAAGCCAGTGAGCGCCACGATCCATTCACCGTCGAATTTGCTGTGAGATAAATCTGCCAGCTCTGACCGGCGGCAACAACCACAATGGTGTTCCCGCTATTATCAGCAACCGTGAAGGAAGATGCGCCGGGATTGAAGAACAGGATGGTTTCGCCGACGCTTGCCTGTGAAGCATTCGGCATGCGGATCGTGAAGCCAGCGCCTGTTGGCGTGACATCCATGATCGAAGCTGTCGTGTTCGTGTCTGTGGCGAGTTCTGTTGGCCACGTCAGGGTGACGTTGGCAGAAAGCGATACCGCCCGGTAACTGACGTTTGCCGGATAGACGACCGTGCCCCCGAACGTATTTATAAAACTGGTCACGATCAATCCTCCCTGCGAATAATGCCGCGATCAACGATCTGGCGAATATCCTCACCATTAAGCGCCGCGACGGCACGGTCATAAAAGCCCTGCCAAATTGGGATAATCTCTTCGTTCTTCAGGAACGGAGCAGCTTCCATAAGCGAGGCATAGAGCAGCGCGTTAGGCGCGTATTCCGTGAACCAGTTCGTCTGAACGTCATCGCCAAGAAGCGCCGGCAGCTCATAATAAATCAGCTCATAAGGGAATGCCGCAGACGGCGTGGGCGCAAAGAACCAATGCTGATAGTCATAGTCAGCATAGAATCTCGGCGTCCCCGTGAGGGTCTGATTCGGCCAATACTGCCGCATATATTCGTATGCACGCGGAAAGACCTCCCGCGTCGTGTTGTAACCAGTTCCAGTTCCGATCCTTATGCTGACGGTTTCACGCCAGCGGTCAGGCTTTGGATATGTCGCCTGCCCCTGAATCATCGTAGAATTGACGACAGTGACAAGCCCTTGGATCTTTAATTCTCTCGCGAGACGACGTTCAGCAAGCCCCACAAGACTTGGAAGCTGCACAAAAACTGAAGGGTCAGTCGCCAGCGTAGCTCCACGCTCCAGATAATTCCGGAGGTCGTTGAGCAAGCTGGTATACGTCATCGCGGTAGCCATAGACTGGTCCTTACATCAATTCAGAAACAGCCGCAATCAAAGCTGTAATAGCAGCAACTGCCACCGCCAGCCTTCCCTTGATGTTCATCAGCTTTGCCATCAGCGTCAGCTTTGGCGCGTCTTCCATCGGCAGGATCTTACCTACGGCTTTCTTCGCGATTGCCTTCTCGGCCTCTTTCTGGATAAGTTTTTTCAGATTAAGCATAACTCTTCTCCTTACAACCAAGCAGCGTACTTCTTGGTCTTCAGTTTGCGGTCATCGAGGCCGTGCGTGCCCCCATTGATCCGCTTGGTGAGCTGCAGGATTGCAGCGTCATTGATGCCCTGATCGCAGATTGACCATAGCTTGTTTGCGTCAAAGAACCACAAGGCGCTTTCAAAGCCAAGTTCTGTGGCAACGAGGTCTGGGTTGTCCAAAATCTCTTGCTCACGTCCGATATACTTACCGAATGCGCGGTAGTTGTTCTTGCCCGTCAATTGGAGGGGGCCGCGTCCTTTGTACAGAAAACCTTCGCCCGACGCTTCATCGCCGTTGCCCATGCGATTAGCATAGACTCGGTTGGCAATCTTCATCGGCTGACGCTCGTAAGCCTTGGCCAGCGCATCGGTTGGGAAGTACTTGCCAAAGATACCGCGCAGGCCCTTCGCGCCGTAGTTCAGGTTCTCGCTGAACGCTTTGAAGTTGCCACTCTCGTGCGCGCACTGAGCAAAAAAGTGGGCAGCGCGATTCTTGTTCAGCTTGAAGTAGGATGCGGCGGCCTTCAGCGTGCCGGGGCCGAAAGCCCCGTCAGCCGTTACGCCAATCTTTTTCTGAAGTTCTATCATGCTCATTTGCCAGCACTCCGCCAATCTGGAAAGTCAAGTTCATCGACAACGCCGTCTCCGTTTAAATCATAGCGCATATCGTTGCGGTACTTCTCCCAAGGCTCCATGTCGTCATCATCGTCGTCTTCAGGCTCGTCGATAAATACTGT
>Ga0315903_10002528_pt1 | contig 26671 bp, 26 predicted proteins | sample LakEriMetagenome_7_FD_203524 | JGI IMG/M metagenome (GOLD analysis project Ga0315903, IMG submission 203524) | Freshwater fungal communities from buoy surface, Lake Erie, Ohio, United States - Buoy 2 MA119 | ecosystem: Environmental > Aquatic > Freshwater > Lake | place: USA: Lake Erie, Ohio... | reverse complement strand
CATACCAAAAGAACCCAGCTAACTTGCTGTTTGCAATGGAGTACGCCGACGCAATCGGTGTGCACCCCATGACAGCAGTGCAATCAATCCACGTCATCGATGGCAAGCCGTCAGCGTCAGCGCAGCTAATCGCTGGCCTTGGTCGACGTGCGGGCCACATCGTCCGTGTCAAGTTTGACCGCAAGACGATGACCGCCACCGCTGAGGTGATCCGCAAGGATGATCCTGATTACACATTCCAATCCGTATGGGATATGGACCGTGCACGTTCCGCAAACCTCACAGGTAAAGCAGTGTGGAAGCAGTACCCCGATGCGATGCTTAAGGCACGTGCAATCACAGAGGTAGCTCGTGACGCATTCCCTGAAGCATTGTTTGGTGTGGCATACACAGCAGAAGAACTTGGCGCTGATCGCACAGACGAGGATGGTGCGCCAATCCAGGAAGCAGTTGTCGTTGAGACACCAGCAATTGGTCCAGCCGAGTTTGTTTCCACTGAGAATGTCGAGCGCTTCAAGCAGGCTTGCCTCAAGGAAGGCTTCGACCCATTCATCATTGCTGACTTCGCAAAGGTTGACCTCAACAATCTGCGTGAGGCAGACATGCCGCAGCTTCGTGAGGAGTTCAAGCGAGCACAACGTCAACGCCCCGAAAGCGTCATGTTGAAAGAGGAGGATTATGCCGAGCCGGTCACCCCGGCTGAAGTCAAAAGTCGCCCTCGCAAAACTACAAAGCAAGATGACGAACCAGCAGTGGAAGTATCAGAGGAAGTGGCGGTGGTAGAAGATGAGTGATGACATTGTGACCCGACTACGGGATTCAAAGTTGGACTGCGATTATTGCGATTCATGGCATATCAACGGTCAAGCCGCTGATGAGATTGAACGCTTGCGAGCAGAAGTCGCCCGTCTCAGTTCTTTCATTCACCCTATTGGGACAGTTATAGGCAGAGAGGCGGTGCGTGGTGCCAGCGCGTAGAACCGTTGACCCTAACGGTGTCGAGCGCACCACCGAGATGGTGGCGCTTCGGCTTACCGAGTCACAACTAACAACAATCCTGACGATTGCTAAACAGCGTGACAAGAGTGTGTCGTATACCTTGCGCTCACTGATTGCGGAGGAAGCAGAAAGGATTGGCCTTGTCGAAGAACAGACAGAAGGGGACAGCGTTTGAAACGCAGGTGGTCGAGGTGCTCAAAGCAAATGGGTTTCCATACGCTGAGCGCCGAGCCCTGCATGGCACCAATGACAAAGGTGACATCACCGGCACTGGCCCGCTTGTTTGGGAATGCAAGAACCATAAAGAAATGAAGTTGTCAGAGTGGCTAACCGAAACAGAACAAGAACGTTTGAATGCGGTTGCCGAGCACGGCATACTTGTAGTCAAGCGTCGAGGTAAAGGCGACGCACTTAAGTCCTACGCCGTAATGGAGTTGGAGCAGTTAATCACCTTGCTGCGTGAAGCCGGATACGGTGCAGCAATAAACAAGGAGAGCAAATGAATCAGATCAGCATTGTGGGCAAGGCCGGACAGAACCCCGAACTCAAGTTCACAAATAATGGCATGGCAGTGTGCACCTTTTCGGTTGCCACAAATCGCAAGGTCAAGGACGAGAAAGAAACAACATGGCATGACTGTGTTGCTTTCGACAAACTCGCCGAGAACATTGCAGGCAGCATTGCAAAAGGCAACGAGGTCATAGTCGTTGGTCGTCTTGAGAAGCGCAAGTACGACAAGAAAGATGGAACCAAGGCAGAAAAGGTGCAGATCATCGTCGACAACTGCGGGTTGTCATTGCGGTGGGACTGTGCTAGCGTTGGTGCAGAAGCGGTCAGCTCTGGAGTGCAAGCATTCCAGCAGACATTCTTCGAGGGCGCTGAAGAGGAGCCCTTTTAAGCCAGTCGCAGACTGGAACCGACAAGGCAAGACCTACGGGTCCCAACAGAAACGGAGACAAGATGCGACTAGCAACTCTTTTGTGTGTTGTTGTGTGTGTAGCAAGTGGGGGGTCAGCGGAAGCGCTGGCCCCCTCTGCTTTCACCGGATCGCCCCCGGTATTCGCCGCTGATGTGTTATACGAACACCGGTGGGACGAAGCACTAGGTCAGATGCGAGCGGCCACTGATGCGTTAGACCCTTACTCAGAGTTCAAGGGCAAAGTTATCTTTACTCAACGCTTCATGAACGATGTAGCGCAGTGCGAAACGGGCCAGGACCCGCAACACGTAGGTCGTGCAAGTGTGTCTTATGGTGAGGGCGCAACATTCCGAGGTGCATTCGGTAACTGGACAACGAGCAATGGCTCAGGAACATTCGAGTACTACGGTGGACGTGAATTATCTGGCACGTTCTGGGCGAACGAAGCAACGTACGATCAACAGAAGGTTGTGTTCATACGTAAATCATTGTACGGTTGGTTTGACAGCGAGCGAGGTGTGTTCGTACCACCAGCTGGCTTATCAAACAACAACTGCCTACGTTATGCGTGGCCAGTCGAATACGAGGTACACAAATGAGCAAGGAACCAATGGGCTATGACGATTGGATTCGTTACGGTCTTGAGAGAGGATTCTGTGGTCCGCCGGTATGCGAAACACACGATGGTTTACCCATGACAGCACAAGAAGAAGAGGACTTTTATGACGGTTCTGATCCGTGTATACCTATAGTGCGGCTCATGGAAGACAAAGCACACCAACAAGACATAGCCAAGAACCACACGCCTTCACAATGGCGAGCTGAACCTTTCTATGATGTCAAATGAAAGACTCAGCATGGGACGATGATCTGTGGGCATTGAAAGATGCCGACATGACATGGAGAGATGACGCTTACTGCCTTGGTAGTTCGCCAGAATTGTTCTACTTTGAAGCAGGACAAAGCAAGCGCAAGAACTATGCGGTCAACGAGTTCTGTGCTAAGTGCGACGTGCGTGAACGATGCCTGGAGTTTGCTCTCAACAACGAGGAACGCTTCGGTGTGTGGGGTGGGTTGACTCCGGCAGAACGCAATCGGATACTCAGCGATAGGCGTAAAGCTGCAACGTTGGTATTCAATCCGGTCAGCGGTAAGTTTGAAAGGCAGCGATGAAACAGGTATGGAAATGTCAGGCTTGCGGTGCAAAGATAACTCTTTACATACGCCCAGTAGAGCCCCCGACACATGCCTGCAAGAAGCGAGCAAACAGAGTGATAGAACTCAAGGAGGAAAGCAATGACAACAATTAACCAAGAGAAAGTCTTCATCGACATGCTGGTAGAAACCATCCTGGCAGACGAAGACGTAACCGAAGAAACACTTGACAAACTCATGGCAGCAAGCGAAGGACTTGAAGCCGAGACAGTTATCAGTTGCCAACAAATGGCAATGTCAATCGTGACAATTAGAAAAGGAATGCAATGAGCCATTTTTTTGAAACCGTAGTAGCAGTGTGCTTGGCCAACTACATGCTCGCAGTTATCGCCGTGGCCTCCCGAAGGTGGAGCGACAAACGCGCATACAAGAAGTGGGCACAGATAGAAAACCTGCGTGATTAAATACATAATCGGTTGGTCAATCGGTGCCATAAACTTATGGGTCACGCTGTACCTAGACAGGAAAAGACATGGCAAAAAAAACCGAAGTGCCGGCAGGGCTAAGAGAAGTAATCCACAAAGAGCTGAACAGTGGGATGTCGTATAAAGGAATTGCTTCCAAGTACAACACTACCAATAAAGCAATGGAGCAATACGTCTTTCAGCACTACCGACAAGTGGGCTGGGAGTGGCGCTACCGATAAGCTACCGACAAATGAAGCGGAGTCCTTGCGGGGGCTCGCGCAAAAAAAAAAATGACATCGGGTTGCCCCCAAAGGGTCGGCGAGGATACCGCCGATTACACAAGAAAACAACGCCGAGAAAATAAAAGTGCCGAGGTTGTGAACGGTTAGACCGTTCGCTAGTTTTGCTTGACCACCGATCGAAAGGCGATCGGGGAAAGGCAACAATGAACACAACAACCACAACCACCACCACCACCGAAGGTCGGCATATGCCCGACTGTTGGCGGAACTTCCACGACGCTCTTAGGGCTGGCTCAGATCGAGTCCTGCTCTACGGAGTACCGGGTACTGGCAAGACCACCGCAGGTATCAAATACGGCACTAACAACCGCAACGCCTACCGCCTCACTTGCACTTCAGACATGACCGATGAACGGCTCACGGGATTTTGGAAGCGAGTCAAAGACGGCTACGCCTACCACGAAGGGCTCGGCATTTTGGCGTGGCGTGAAGGCGCTCGGCTCGTGGTCGATGAGATCGACAAGGCTTCAGGCGATGTCCTCGGTACTCTGCTCAACCTGCTCGATAGTCCCGAGTCGGCTCAATGGCGCAACGATGACACAGGCGAGATACTGACGCCGAGTGTCGGCTTCTCGGCAGTAGCGACAACCAATGTCGAGGACTTGCGAGACTTGCCCGAGGCTCTGCTTGACCGCTTCCCGATCGCCATTCGCATTGACACGCCTCACCCTGACGCACTCGACCGACTGCCCGAGAACTTGCGCCATATGGCGAGCCAACTATGCGACCGACCCGAAGGCGAGCGAGCCAGCCTGAGAGCGTTCTTAGAGTTCGCTCGCATTAGTCCAGTACTCGGTATCGAGTCCTCGGCTCGTATGGTGTTTCGCAATATGGCAGACGAGATCATCGAAGCCTTGCTAGTGGCGCAGGTGACACAATGACGAAGCCGAGACCCGAACTACTGCCACCACAACGGCAGACCGAGATCGGCAAGGTCGAACGGTGGTCGGTGGGCTCAGGCTCACCAACCGCCGATCGGCAAGGGCTGAAAGTCACCGCCGAGTTTGACGACAACGAACGAGGCAGATCGACCCGACTTGTAGCGATGATGATCTCACGACTCGACTACGAAAACGACATCGCAGAGATCGTGACTCGGTGTCACAACTGCGATATCGACCAAGTAGATCAGGTGCTCGCTCACCTACCGTTGGCACGAGTGGTAACGGCGCAAGGTCTCCTCGCTCGGCACGACCTCGCCGATCAGACAGTCGGAAGCATTGACTCTCGCAGAGTCGGCGCTCTCGTTGGAATGATCGGCGCAGAAAAGGCTCACCCAGTCTTATTCGACCTATGGGCGAGATCACTCAACACCAAAGGCGAGACAGGCGTTTATCGCACGATCAGAAAACACCACCCGAAACTCGGCGAGGTAATCGCTCAGCATCGGCGCACGATCAAGTGGAATATCGAAAGGGCAGTACACCAGCGAGCGTTGCTCCTATCCGATGAGCGAATGGACATCAGCGACACCGAGACAATGAGGGTCGGTGCTGACCTACTACTCGATACCGCATTATCACTCGCTCTCATTGACCAAAAGACACAGCAGAAACTCGCCGAGGCAAAGTCCCGAGAGTCCCGAGAGTCAAACGAGAAGCCCGAACTTCCCGAGAAGCAACAAGGCGACAACGGACTATGGGACAAGTACCAACTATTCCCGATAGACGAGCGATCTAAGCACCCTTCAGGGTCACTCGGTCGCAGTTGGGCGGCCAGCCCCCGGGGCTCGGCGGTCGGGCAAGTCTCACGAGAGATCACCGACCCCGACTCTCGGATATTCCGAAGGCGCAAGCGAGGTCGTGGTGGTGTTGTCGTGATCGACTGCTCGGGGTCAATGAGCCTCACCGAGCGAGACATCGAGGCGATACTGACAACGGCTGGCGGTGCGGTCGTGCTCGGATACACGGAGCGAGGCGGTCTCGGCGAGATCAGGTATCTCGCAGACGGTACTCGCCGAGTGCGTGAAGTACCCGAGACATTGAGACACGGCGCAGGTAACGGAGTCGATGGCGAGGCACTACGGATAGGGGCGAAGCACCACCGAAAAGGCGAGCCTTTTATTTGGGTGACTGACGGTGGAGTTTGCACTCATACCCGAGCCTCATTCTCGGCACTCAGAGACGACTGTCGCAAGATCATCGCAAGCGAGCGAGGGCTCTACGCTCACAACACCGCCGACGCAGTACGACTACTGAAGGCACTCGGTCGGGGCGCAACGCCTAAGACCGCCGAGCCCTACTACTTTCAGGGAGACTGAGATGTCAGCCCTACGAAAGTTCCTCGCCGATGTCGGTCAATGGCTAATGCTCGGGCTCTCCGTGTTCGCAGTCGAGATCGTGAGAGACCCACCAACGAAGCCCAACAAGAAAACACCACAAGACCCCGACTCTGATCTAGAGTCGGACACCGAGGGCGAGAGTCCTCACCAACACACCAACAAGGAGAAACAACAATGAGACAAGTGCGAAAGATCGCCGAACTAATGCGAGATCACTTCTCGCTCGTGTACGGCAAGAACTACCCGACCAACGAGATCGAGCCGAGCGATATCTCGGAGATCGGACTACTCGGCGCAGACGAGGAAGGACAGCCAACACTTGAGCCCCGAGAGGGCGAGCCGATCGTGCGACTATTCGCCATTGTCGGCAGGAGCCAAGCGGTCGAAATGATCGGTGAGGGCGGAGACCCTTACGAACTCATCACCGAAGCGATGACGAAACTCCCCGAGGGAACGGTTGCGCTGTCACTATGGGCTCAGGCAACAATGCGAGCGATACCGAACGATCTCAAAGGCGACTTCGAGGCAGGGGCGAGCCCGAATCAGCCTCGCATTTGGCACGAGATCAAGGAACGAGGTCGAGTGCTGGAGACCGATCAGATCGTCGTCATTGGGGCAGACGGATTCTTGACCGACTGCTATCTCGCCGAGGGTCGCTTGCGAATGGAGATCACCGACGCTCACGAACTCGCAGGTCGTATGCCGATCGCTCTCGCTTCGCTGTATGTCATGGTCGGCTTCACGAACTCGCTGTATGAGCGCATACGCCGAGAGGTCGCCGAGCCGATCGCCGATCAGTTCGCAGAGGTCGATGAGATGCTCGCCCGAGTTGTGGCGATGGTTGAAGGCGACACGCCCGAGACACCGACCAACACCGAGAGCGAGATCGGCGACACCGCCGAAGGGGTGGCCGCGAATCAGCCAGGGCGACAAGCTGATAGCCGGGACTCGATCACCGCCGAGACTCTGATCGCCGAGATCAGGCGCAGGACTGAGCACCTAGACCCGACCGATCTCGACCACCTGCAGAGCCTTACCGCCGACCTTGACGAGATCGCCGAGGCGATCAGGCAGGACTTGGCACTTGATGAGCGAAGCCTCACCGAGATCACCCGAGCCCTCGGCATTGTCTCGGGCGAGATCGGGCTCACGATCCCCGAGGCAGTTGCCAAACTACGAGCCCTCGGTCTTGACGACTGAGCCCGACCCGATCGGCAGACCCGAGCCCTCACCTCGCAAGAGGTGGGGGCTCTTGTCGCTGTGGGGTGCTTGACCGAGTGCCGCTATTCCTGCCAAGATCGAAGGCGAGGGCTCACCGAGCCCACCACGAAAGGCAGGAGACAATGAGCGACAGAATCACAGTCGGAGACCTAGAGAGGCTGATCGGTCGAATAGACCGCTACGCCGACACGCTCGGGATTATCGACCACAGCAGAGGCGAGAGGCTCGGACTCGACCAAGGATCAGCGACCTACGGCAGGGCGTGGAGAATCTTCTCCACAGGACTAGACGGCAACACAGGACACGGCGACCCTTTCCACCTCGGCTCGGGCTACCTCGGCTGGTCGAAGGCAGAGGCGCACCTCACCCTGAGAGGGCTTGAGGCTGGTCTGTGGCGGTCGATCGTGGCACTAGAGACCCGAAACAAGGCACGAGCCACCCAAGAGAAGGCAGAGGCAATGAGTCACGGCAAGCCAGCCAGCGAGATGAGGACAGCACTCCTCAGGCTCGGCGAGATCGTGAGGGAGATCGACCTAGATCAACCGATCACTTTCTGACACTTCCCCCCCCGAGAGCCCTCGACCTCGCAAGAGGTCGGGGGCTTTTCTTATGTCCCGACCGAGAGCACCCGAGACACCGACCGACACGCCAGCGAAGTCCGAGCGAGCCCGATCGGCAGCGCTTCGCAGGAAGCCAGGGCGAGACCCGACCGGTCGGTGATCGAGTCCCGAGCGATCGGCAACAGCTGAGAGCCCAGCACGCTGGCCAGCGCACCGATCGCCGAGCCTGATCGAGCGACATCGAGCACCACCGAGCACCACGAAACACCGACAGAATGGCACCGATCGCCAAGCCTCGCCGATCACCAGCAGAGAGAGCCCGAGCGATCAGAGAGAGAGCAAGGCAACGCCTCCGCCGATCACACTCGCGCCGATCCTGATCGCACGAACACGAGGCGAACACTCACCACCTCGGGCAAAGACCGAGCCGGCTCGAACTGCTACCAGCGGAAAAACTGTGGGCGCTTGCCAGTGGTCGCGTCGCTTCGCTCCTTGCCACTGGCATTTCTATCGCACACTCGCTGCGCTCGTGGCTCAAAAATAGCTCGCTTCGCTCGCGTAACCCGGGCTCTGCCGCTCGTGTACCCCCCTGGATATCTCATAACCCTTCCTGTACATAGATGTATTTGTTGCCGGTTTCGGCTTGTGGTCTCGTAAGTTTTTTATGCTTTTGAAAAGAAACTTTATGCTCTAGATGTTGTACCCGTGGTGTACTTGTGTCTAACCGTTTGACTGAACTCTTGGCGACGGTCTTTAGCTCCCCCCACGCTTTACAACTTTATGTTGAAGGTGGCCGTTGCTAATTGCTTTTAGCCGACACCTAGAGTCTTGATCTCATTCCTGACCTCGTACGTATCACCGTCAGGTGGCGTTTGTGACAGGGGAGGTCGGTCCCCGTTTCCGGCCACGTTTCCCGTTCCTGGCCTATCTGTCATTTGCATCCAGGGTCTAGGGCTTGCTCCACCGCTTTGCGGTTCGTCAGGTTGTGTATTGAGGATACTAGCTTGCGCGTTGCTTGCGCAACTGTGCTTGCCACTTTTCTGCTTGGCGAGCTGCATCTCTTAGTAGTGCATCATCTGACAGTTCTCGTTTTGTTTTCAAGTCTTTGCGTTTGATGACACTGTTTGTGTATCCGAGTCGTCCTGTCATGGGATCAACTATAGCGAAGGTGCCGGGCCGATGCAAGGAGGACGGCACGAAAGGAGAATGCCCACCGACCCGGCGACTAGTATGTTATCAACATGGCAAAAGGTAAACGTAACATTGCGCCAGAGGACCGCGCTCGTTTTTGGCAGTGCATCAATGCTGGGATGACAACCAAAGAAGCTTCGCACATGGCTGGTATCTCTTATGAGACTGGCAAGAAGTGGGTTGTGAAGCAACGCGTTCTTTCTACGGAGCTTAAAGAAGCCAAGTTGGCCGGTGTCAAGGTAGAGAGGGGTGGAACTCAGTATGACAAGATTAAAGAAACTGTCGCATCGGAAGACCTTCTGCCCCCCGTCTTACCAGTTGACCGCCTTTCAGAAAGGGCTAAACGTGGTTTGGTGGACTTCGACTACTTCAGACGCGTGTATCTTGGGCGAGTGCCCAGTCCCTGGCAGGTGGACGCTGCATATAAGGTCGTTGAATACCTTGAATCAGACGAAAAAGAGTTCCTAGTACTTAACTGCCCGCCTGGTGCTGGTAAGTCAACGTTGTTTCATGATGTTGCAGTGTGGGTGATTGTGCGCAACCGTTCTATCCGTGTCATGATTGGTTCTGTTTCGCAGACGTTGGCTAAGCAGTACAGCCGTCGTATCCGTGAAACGCTTGAACGTCCTGTTCCCTTGCAGCCAGATCCAGAGATGGTGAGACGTGGCTTGGCTTTGAATGCTGAGTCGTGCGTGTCTTTGGATTATGGGCGCTTCAAGCCTGCTAGTCAGGGTGCTTTGTGGCGAGCTGAAGAGTTTATTGTTGAGCAACAAGGTACTGGTGGGTTAGACAACAAAGAACCAACCGTGTCGGCCTACGGTATTGACTCAGAGTTCATTGGTCACCGTGCTGACCTTGTATTGTTTGACGACGTTGCTTCTCCTGAGAACGCCAAAGAGTCAGCTGCTCGTGACAAGTTGTTAGAGCGTTGGGACTCCATGGCAGAGGCTCGTGTTGATCCAGGTGGCGTTCTGGCTGTGATTGGTCAGAGGTTGGGGCCCGGCGACATCTATGCCCACTGTCTGGCCAAGGTGACCTATGACGACTTCGGTGATGACTACGACGGCAGCGACCAGACTCAGGCGACAGTAGAAGAACCGGTGAAGAAGCAGAAGTACCACCACCTTGTTTACAAAGCGTATTACGAAGAGCTAGATGATGGCCCCGCGTCTCGCACAACTAAAGCCGCGGCCTGGCCTGACGGCCCACTCCTGGACCCTTTCCGCCTCTCCTGGAAAGATTTGTCATACATTAGACACTCTAATCCGCAAAAGTTCCAGGTTGTGTACCAGCAAGAAGACATGGAAGCAGGCGCTTACCTGATCGAACGGGTCTGGGCCACCGGTGGCATGGGGACGGACGGGGTGTTATACCCAGGGTGTGTGGATAGAGACCGTCGACCAGGCTTTATTCCACCTAATTTGCGCCAACCAGTTATCTCCATAGCCTCTGTTGACCCGTCCCCGACCCAGTTTTGGGCGGTTCAGTGGTGGCTTTACCAACCAGAAACCAACCTTAGGTACCTAATTGACGCCGAAAGATGCAAATTAACTGCCGAAGAGCTACTTGGATACTCGGTTGGCAGCGGTGAATACTCCGGCATCATGGATCAATGGCAAGAACGCAGCGCAGACATGGGGTATCCCATCAGCCACTGGATCGTTGAGGTCAACGCAGCGCAACGATTCCTTCTTGCGCATGACTTTGTGCGTCGTTGGCAGGCATTACATGGTGTCAATGTGATACCACACACCACAACCCGCAACAAACTTGACGAAAACCTTGGTGTTGAAGCTTTGTTGCCACCTTTGTGGCGCACCGGCCAGGTCCGGCTGCCAACAATGACTGAGAACTGGAAGACGTTGGCGTTTATTGACGAGATGACGTCATGGACACGCGACAAGAAGCGCGGCACCGACTTGGTAATGGCACATTGGTTTGCAGAACTACATATGCCACGGCTCACACCCGCAACAAGACCGCCCCGGCAATGGAGACCAAGCTGGCTTTTGTCTTCATAGCACATCCTGATGTGTATTATTAAACGTACGGGTCATCTAGGAACGGTTGCATGATTACAATTGAAGAAATTCTTGCTCATTATAAGTCGCGCAGAGAAGCTCAAGGTCCTGTCCTGGAGCAAATGCGTAAAGTTCGGGAACTTGCTAACGGCGACACCATTATCCCCCTGAACGAACTTGATAAAGCCGCCAAGAGTTCTGTTGCCAACCTTCTAGTTCAAGGACTTGATCAGACATCGATGCGTATAGCGTCAACTTTCCCAACTCCGTACTTCCCACCGCTTGCCGAGGGCAAGGATAAATCCAAAGAACTAGCCAACACCCGCCGCAAAGCCATGCAGGCCATGTGGGAACACAACCGCATGAAGATGAAAATGCGTCGCCGTGCCCGCCACATTCTTGCCTACTCCTCGTCGCCGGTTGTTATCAAGCCTGACTTTAAGAACCTGATGCCAACCTGGTCGGTGCGCAACCCACTAGACACCTACCCGCTGCACACCGAGGACATCGACAACCCGGTTCCGGATAATGTAATTTTTTCTTATCAGAAGCCCCTGAAGTGGCTTCTGAATAACTACGGGTATGCAGTCGATGGCAAGCTTCGTCTTGGTCGTATCAGCAATGATGCCAAGTTCACAATTCTTGAATACGTTTGCGCCAACGAGATTGTTCTCTGTGCAGTCGGAGCAGAAGACCAAGAAGGTCTTGACTCCGTAGAGCGTTGGGGTGCCAACGTTGTAGAACTTGAACGAATCGTCAACCGTGCCGAGTGCCCGCTTGTAATTATTCCGCAGCGCATCACCCTAGACAAACCACGCGGACAGTTTGACGGCCTGCTTGGCATGTACTACACCCGTGCGCGTCTCCAAGCGCTAACCGAAATTGCTATCGAGCGCGGTATCTTCCCAGACGAATACCTGGTTGCTCGTCCTGGCGATAACCCCGAGATCGTGCAGATTGCAGACGGCAAGACCGGACAGCTTGGTGTTGTTAAGGGTGGAGACATCCAACAGTTGAACACTGCGCCTGGTTACAAGACTGACATGGCCCTTGACCGCCTCGAACGCCAAGAGCGTCTTGAGGGCGCAATCCCGGCAGAGTTTGGTGGCGAGTCCGCAACAAACATCCGTACTGGCCGTCGCGGCGAAAACGTTCTTGCTGCAACGGTGGACTTCCGAGTACAAGAAATCCAATCAACATTCGAGTCCTCACTTGTTGAAGAAGACAAAGTTGCTATTGCAATTGAGAAGGCTTATTGGGGCAACAAGTCCAAGTCATTCTTTATCACTGGTCGCGCAAACATCAGTAAGGTTGACTATGTGCCAAACAAGGTTTGGGAAACAGACTTTCACTACGTTTCGTACCCAGCTTCCGGCACTGACGTAAACAGTTTGATTATTGGAATTGGCCAGCGCCTCGGCATTGGTACGATGTCAAAAGAGTCAGCGCGTGAGGTTGACCCATTGATCTCTGATCCAGAACTTGAAGCTGACCGCATCACCGCAGAGGGTGTTGAGTCTGCGTTGCTTTCCAGCATTCAACAGCAGGCAGCAAACCCGCAAGGACCGTACCAACCAGACGACCTTGCCTACTTGGTAAAGCTTGTTAAAGAACAGAACGTTTCTTTGTACGATGCGGTTGATCGCACCAACAAGAGAGCACAGGAGCGTCAAGCAACTCCCGCCCCAGCACCAGAAATGCCGGGCATGATGGCACCAGAACAAATGCCAGGGTTGGCTGTGCCAGGAATGGGTGCAGAACAAGCACCGCCATTACCACCAGAAGCAGGGGCGGGTGGACCACCACCAGAACTTGGAGCACTACTGTCACAACTTAGAGGAGCGTAATGGCAGCAAAACCAAATCGTACAGACCTAAACAACAAGGCAACCAAGGTCGCTAAACAAACAGTGCCTGGCCAAACGTATGGCAAAGCAACAGAGCAAATGCAATCTCAATCGCTTGTGCCAATGGCCCCGCCCCCGACCGAAGTTAGACCTGCACCAGTGGGTCCGGCTCCAGGTCGTCTTGGCGCGTTTGCGCGTCCAACTGAAAGACCAAACGAACCACTCACAGCAGGCGTCGACTTTGGTGCTGGTGCGGGCTCGATGCAGGTTGGTATGCCAATGCGCTCCGGTACCGAAGAAGCCGGTCTGGCTGAACTTCGTGCGATTTATCAAATGTATCCAGACGATGCGCTTGGTTCAATGTTGGACTCCTATCTACGTGAAGGACGTTAATGGTTAACAGCAAGTTCCTGTTCAATGACTGGAGCAATGACGTAAACCAAAAATTCGTCATTGATCGAGCCGTAACAATTAATAACGCCGAAAAGAATGCGTCAAACTGGATCACCCCGCAGGTGGCAGACAATGTTAAAAAGATTTACAACCAGGCACCCTGGATGCCTGTTAGTTCAGTTATCACACTCGCTAAAGCAAACGCTTCACCTTCAGCAATTGATACAGCTTCCCAGCTCTCTGCTTGGCAGTTAGCAAAACAGCAGATAGCAGAAAACACTCCGCGTAAAAAGAACATCTTTGAAAGGTTCGTATACGATCCACTTAAGACCGGCTTTCGTATTTTGCAAGCTGCCGCAGAGTTCCCGTCTGACATTATTAACAACATTGCCTCACAAGCCAGAGAGGCTGGTGGCGATAGTTTTTTGGGTCTTGGTGCTTTTCTTCCACAAAACCTATTTAGAGCTTTTGGTAAAGATGGATGGTTTAAGTCAACTCAACTAGGAACCTTGATGAGTGACTGGGATAAGCAAGGCGAAGGCTTTGCTTTGGGTGAAGAATTTGGAAGAGTTGCTGGTCAACGAGCACGTGATTTCCGTGGCACAATCAATGGACATGCTTGGACAATCGGGCGCGACGCAGCGAGAATTGCTTACACACCCGGTTCTTATGGCTACAACGTTCTGTCGGGCATCCTTGACGGTGGCGTCGAGCTCGTAACAGACCCAACAAACTTTGTTGGCAAAGCTTACAAAGGTATCCGCGCTGGGTTAACAAACGTTCCTACAATGTCAAAAGAAGTTGCTACTTCCGCGGCCCGTGTTGCGGCTGGGCTTGCCGACGACGCTGAAATAGCGTACTGGGAAGCAAGCAAGACAGCGAAGTGGCTAGACAAGTCAGCAGCCGCAAACCGTTTAGTTGAAGTTATTTCAGAAACAAAGTCGCCTTCACAAATTCTTGAAGCTTTTAAGTACAAACTTCCACCAGAAGTAGCAATCAAACTTGCAGGGATGAACGATCCCGCTCAGATCAAAGCGGCAATCGGAGCCTTCACATCACCATTTGGCTTGATGGATAGCGTTGCCGACGAGGCCGTAACTATCTTTGGTTTGCCACAAGAACAGATGATCCGTTCTTTTACTGACATTCCTGGCTCTAAACGATTGTTTAACAACGCCTGGACGGAATCGACAGTAGGCATTGCGTACAACAAGTGGATCAAGACACGTGTTCCATCGCGCTTTCTCAACGTTAAAGGTACCGCGGTTGATCGCTCGCGGGCGGTTGAAAACCTTCAGCGCTATGTAACCCTTATTGGTGATGACATTAGCGACTCAGAGTGGCTTAGCATTCTTGATCCAGACAAGGTGCGTAACTCTGGTATTTCCACTGAGTTCTTGTCGGAGATTTTTGAGACAACCTCAACCGGCAAACTTGTTGTTAAGAGGATTACGGACTCTAAAGGCAAGTTGATTAAGCGCACCTATCAAACGCGAGACGACATAACCCCAGAAAAAATTAAAACCGCGTTTCTTGACTTCGCAACCCAGGCCTATTCCAGTTCTTACGGTACCCGCACAGCCGTAAAAGCGACTCAGCAACTCTACAACCAAATGATTGGGGCCGCATTGCGCACTGCGGGTCTGGATTCAAGCGTTGTTGACGAGGTTTTGGGTTCTGTGGATGACAAAACAGAAGAGTTCCGTCGTTATTTTATCGACAGATCAATTGATTCTGACGACGAAACGTTCCTTGAAATGCTTGTTGACTCAGGCATAATTACCAAAAAAACCGTTAATAAACTGGTTGACGACCCAACGCAACTCAAACACCTTCGTGTGGTTGGCCCACTTGCGTTGGCTGACCTACTGAACAGTGTTCAAATCCTGCCTGACCCTCGTGTCTTACGCCGTCTAAACAGTCCAGTATGGAAGCGGGAACTACAACGCACCGTTGTACGCGAAACCGGCCAGCAAAGAACGATTCCGATGGCCATTGAGTACGTTCAAAACGAACTCTGGAAGCCGCTCGCCTTGGCAAGTGGTGGTTACATTATGCGTAACGTCATTGATGGTCAGTTCCGTATGGCCCTTACTGGTGATGTTAGTGGTTTATTCAACCATCCATTGAGGTACATCCTTACCACCGTCGGATGGAGAAATAAGGGCAACATTCTCGGCCAGTCGTTCAAGGGTGTTAAAGCAATTGATGATGCCACCGAAGCCGAAGTTCGTTCGTCTCTTGATTTCCTGCAACAAACAATTAGCTCCTCAACAAACCGCAGAATGGTAGACCCAACAGAAGGTATGGCATCGATGATGCGCCAGGGCGACGTTCGCGTTGTAGAGCGTCAACTTGATCGCAACCTACACACTCAGGCAATCGTTGATGAAATGGCCATGATGCGAGAAGACCCGATTGCCAAGATGATTCTTGAGGGTCGCACAACAAATCAAATTGTGGACGTATTAGAAGCCACGCCACGCGGTCAACAGATCATTAGAGACCTGGTTAATGCCCACCCGGAAGGATTGAAAGTGGCACGTGAAAACGGCATACGAGACTTTGTGCCGTTTCCAAAGAACTGGAACGAAAATGCGGACATGCGCCGCAAGTACCTGCAAGCCGTTATCGACGGAAACTACAGAACCGACCGCGTTGGTTGGTTGCTTGCACCAGGCAATGAGGACCTTAAGTTTGCAGTTATGACTAACCGCGTTCCGGTTGGCGACATGTTCCAAATGCAGGTTGATGACGTGCAGATGGGGATACTAAATGGCTCTTACGACATCATTGATGGTCCTGGCTCGTGGGGTAGAAGTGACAAAATAGGGCCTGGCTCGATTATCCGTGGCATGGAAGAGGAGCTTGACGACGCCGGTATGGCCATCAAACCAAAGACTTTTATGGTTGTGGACTCTCACACTGTCAAGGGTCAGACAGTTCTTGATGTTAGACAAATCAGGCAAACCTCTGAAGTTTCCGACGACATGTTTGAAGCCTTTGCTCCACGGGTTGGTCCAGAAGCAAACTTCGCAATGACCGATCTTGTCAATGTTGCCGGAGACGCAAACACCCTTCCGCAACGTGCACGGTGGTTTGACCGTGAATCTATGGATCGAGTCGGCAGTAAGCTGGACGCCAAGGGACAGGAAGCCAACGTTATTTCAACAATGCTGGAGCGCAAGCGGGCAGCAGTTGACTGGTGGTTCTCTCAGGTTGTAGACAAAACGTTTATGAAGACCTTTGAAAAGAGTCCTTTCTGGCGTCAATACTATTACCGGCACATTGTCCAAAACATTGATACACTTTCTGCCAAGGAAGCGACGCGACTTAGGGAGACAATTGTGAAGGCAGCAGCCGAAGAAGGGGTATCACCGGGCCGTTACGTTGGATCAAACAACCTATGGCGATCAATGCAGCGGAGAATTGACCAAGCCGAGGGCGTGATTGATTCAAGCGTAGATGTTGTCAAGGCAGAACTTGATGACTTCAACACCGAGTTGACTGGCCTTAGCACAAAGATTAATGAAGTAGAACAAGAACTAAAGGATGCCGCAGCGCGTCGTCGAGCCAATGCACAAGCGGCACGAAACGGAGATATGACAGGCGCGGCTCCAGGCGTATTGTCGGTGAAGATCAGGCCGTCAACGCTGTTGGAAAGCGGTAGGCCAGTGCGAAACTTTGCTGGAGATGAGCCACTTGGCCATGTTCTTAACTACCTCAAGGGTCGTATCACAATCGAGGAACTACGTACAATTCCGGTTCCTGGCCGTGGAATGCTTTTTGCAAACATGACACACGGGGACACGCTGTTTGTTGCCAGCTTCTTCCAGGACACCTTACGTAAATCAAACGATGTCCGTAAGAAACTTGCAGAACTACCTGTTGTCAAAGACTTCATTGGTCGTTACGTACAAGGCCCTGGACAAAAGCAGTTCCTTGACCTAACCGCAACAATGCGCCTTTCTAATGGTAAGCGTATCCGGGACCTCATGAGCCCCGAATACATGCGCCACATCACTAACTGGCTTTCTGGAAGCATCACACTTGACGAACTGGAAAACATTCCGGTTGGCGGTTTGTTCCCGTTTGCAGACATCACCAAAGACGATGCACTCAAAGTGGCTGCATTCATCCGTGGCTTTGATGATCCAGCAGCTATTGAGGCAATGAAGAAGTTCTTCCCTCGTCGCGTTATTACCTTTGACGAACTTCGCAGTATTCCAATTCCTGGTCGTGGCATGATCTTCAACGACATCACCCTTGATGAGTTTGACACGCTGTACAACTACGGTCGCAAGTTGCAAGACACTGCAGTTGAGGGCGCTGAGGCAGCTATTCGTGCAGAGCCATCGATCAACAGGATTGCAGACTCCGTGGTCGATGATGTTGTCGAGGACTTCCCCGAAGCAACAGGCGACACGTTGACCAGTCGGATTGATAAATCAACCGGTGAACGGATTGCGGTCAAAGACATGAATCCCACACCGTTGTATGACTTCAGGGTTGACCATGAACACGACATGGGTTACCGCGTACTTACGGAGAACATTCCAGACAAGTTTGGTTCAACAGACCATACAGACATTATTAATATTCTGACCTACAGAACAAGAGAAGCGCGGCGGACTCTGAACAGGCTCCGTTTTAGTAGCAAAAAAATTACTAAAGGACTCATGGATAATTCAATTATCACTTGGGTCAAGACGGACGCCTACAATGATGCCATTAAAAATGGTGGGTCTGTTACGGGATTCCTAAAGAATCCATCTCCAGACACTAAAGATTTTACGGCACTTCAGCTCCGAGTTGATGACGTTCTTAATTATGTTCCAGCAACTGCAGCCCGAAAAAAGAAAGCAGGTAGAGCTCTTTTAGGCGAAGTTGTTGCAGAAGCAAGCGTTCTGTACCCAAACACTACAAAGTTTGGTGGCTACCTACCCCCAGGCAAAAGGAAAGTAGGAATTAAAACACAATTCTATAACGACCTAGTTGACAGCCCACAATCTCGCGCAAAATACGCAAACAGAAAAGGGGCCAACGCCAAGTCTGTAACAAAACAGGCTGATGACTACGTTGAGCGACGTCGTGCAAAGATTGACTCCGCATCTAACGATGTTGGTCGAGTGCCGATACCCGAACTCAACCCAGAAAAAGCAGTTGGTCGCTTTGTGGACGAACCGGGATTTGAAGACATTGTTATAAACATAAGAATGCTTTCGGGAGTTGGTTTTTTTGAGGGCGCTGGCCCGGTTGAAAATATTGTAGAAGCCTTGATGGAAGCGCTGCAGCAAGGTAGCAATTCAGTTTTGTCTGTTCGGGGAAAGATGAATTTTAGGGGCTACGGCATTAGGAATGCTGATGTTCAAATTGATTTTGATGATGCTTTGAGCCTCATCCATGATGTAAAAATTAAAAAGGTTGCCGACATCGACATTGCCCGTGCAGCAAAAGACCCTGAGTACCGAGCTGGCGTACTTGACCGACTACAAGGCGATGCTCGGGAACTGCCCAGAGCTACCTCCGACGTTCCATCGGTTTACGACGAAGATGCAGCCAATTACGTAAAGAGCTTCTTGAACTCACCAGCGCCACGTGACCTTGTTGAACAAGAGTTGTATGACCTACGCCAAGACCTGTACAAAAAGCGGGCAATGATGAAGGGCTTGGTAGCCGATACCCAGGATCGGATTGGTCAGGCGGAACGTTTTGTCACCACCCCCACGGGAACGCTAGAAGACCTCGACATGTTTGCTGGCAACATGGCTAGCCGTGAGATCAAAGAGCGCTTCTTTGACTCGGCGGAAAAGAACAACCTGATGGATGCTACGCGAGTCATAGCACCGTTTGGTGCGGCTTGGGCCTCAATCATCGGTGACTACGCGGGGCTCCTCATCGAAGACCCGACTCGCGTACGCCGCGCACAACGCGCCTACGTAGGTATGTCCGATGCTGACCCAGCGGAAACCGGTCAGGGCTTCTTCCATAAAGACCCAATCACCGGCGTTAACATGTTTGTGTTCCCACTTTCCGGCAGCCTTGCAGAATTAGTGACAGGCGTCAACGCCCCACTTGCAGCCCCCGTGCAAAGACTGTCTGTTGGTTACACGTTCATTCCTAGCTTGGGACCAGCTGGCCAGATTGCTGCTGACGCTTTGTTCCGTGCCGCGGGTGACCCACCTTCGTTGGACTCATTATCAGAAATCATTTTGCCTTATGGCCGTAACAAGAGCATTGCTTCCAACCTTATGCCTGGCTGGCTTGACAAGGGCCTACAGGCACTCAGGGGCAACAAGAGCCAACTGAACACAGTGTTTGCCAATACCTACATTGAGACGGTGCGAGCCCTGTCGGCCGCTGGCGAATACGACATGCGCACACCTGACGGCGTTGACAGACTGCTTAAAGATGCCAAGGGTAAAGCCCAAGTTCTGACGGCTTTCCGTGCGCTATCCCAGTTCCTTGGACCTACGGCTGGTAGCCCAGCATTCAGAGTTGACACTTTGGCAGGCGAGGACATCTATGTCGGTCAGCTCATCAAGGAGTTCTATGACCTCCAGGCGAACAACTACGACACAGCCGTCCAGCGATTCCTTGAAATCCACGGACCAGATGCGATGCTTTACCTATCAGGTAAGAGCCGATCAACCCAGTCAGGGCTTGAAGCAACCGAGCAGTTTGGTGACTGGGAGCAATCCAGTGGCGAGTTCTTGTCTAAGTACAGCGAGGTCGGTGCTTACTTTGCGCCAGGTGGCGATGACTTCTCGTTCTCAGTTTGGGAGCGTCAAATTAGGTCTGGTAAGCGCGAGCGTCTTACTGACAGAGAGATTATTGCTGAAGCACAGAACCGCCTGGGTTCTGCTCGTTACCGCGATGCCCGCCTAAAGGTTGGCGCATACCCAAGCGCAGAACAGAAAGAGTGGTTGCGCGAATACCGTGACCGCTTGGCCGTCAACTACCCAGGCTTTCCTAGGGTTGCGCAGTTTGAGGTTGGCAAGCTTGAGGGCCAGATTGACCAGCTTCGTCTAGCGGTTACCGACAGGCAAGTTCAGGACTCGCCGATAGCAGAAGCCATTACGAAGTACCTGTCGTACCGCGATCAAGCTTTGGGCCAGTTGGCCAAGTATGGCTTGGTAAGCTTGCAATCAAAAACAGCAGAGCCATTAAGGGATTGGTTGGCAGGCATGGCTTATCAGCTAGTTCTTGCCACACCCGAATTTGGCCGGTTGTATGATCGTGTTCTATCACCGGAAGTTGAGGATTAATGGGTATTCAAGATTTTTTTGATGATGCTGTAAGTTCAGTAACCGATTACGTTGTCAACTATCCCAAAACCGTCGTCAGGAACTTGACTGGACCGTTTGTTGGGGATGAGCAATCTGGAAGCAGCGACACGCAAACCACTTCCTCCGGTGACCCCAGACAAGATTTTGCAAACAACAACAACCAGTATTCCACTGCTGGCCAAGCCGCAGCCGCAGCCGCAGCAGAAGCCTCTATGCCGAGCTTTGATGGTTCAACCAACAATTACTATGCCTTTGCCGAGGGTCACGTTATGCCCGAACGAAAGGTCACCGTCAGAACTAGCGCAATGAATGATGCAACGGACACGCAGATGGACGAAGCTTATTTCAGGATTTATCCCAATACGACCCGTGTTGGTGGCGTCCCTAAGCGTTATGTCGAATTTGAAGACGCTGGCTATGTGGGTCAAAACCTGGTCGACAAAGACGGCAACATCGCCAGAAAACCATACGACCCCGAAAAAGACGCCTTTGGAATTATTGCTTCGTTTGCTGATCCGGTAAGCCGCAGGGCTTTTTTGCAGGGTTTGGCAAACAAGGGTTTCTATGGAGAAAGCGGCAACCCCAGTGCGTCAATGTTTGACACCCAAGACTTAAGTGCTGTTTCTCTGTTGCTTAGAAACGCTAATGTTGCAGGCCGAACCTGGGATGTGGCGTACTACGGAATTATGCTGGATTCCAACTACGCCTCACAAGGCAGTTCGAGTTACGGACGCAGCGTTCAGTACACGCCAACCGAAGATGTCAAAGCGGTGTTTAGGGACGCAGCTCAAAAAATGCTTGGCCGCAGACTGGACGATGAAAGTTTGACCAGGTTTGCAGACGCGTACCGCCAAATGGAACGCGGGGCAACCGGCAGTGAAGCCGCTACATCCGTGAGCACCGCAGCAGAACAGCGCGTAATGCAGGAGTACGGTCCTGAAAGGGCAGCCGTTGGCTACACGAACCTTGCTCGCATAATGGACGCAATGATCCGTGGGGGTGCATAATGGAAGACTGGGAACAGTTAGTACTAGAACAATTTCCTGACTCAGCCTGGCTGTTGACCGACATTGATCGTACTAAGTATGCCGACACTTTCAACATACTCAAGCAGGCAGTAAGCGAAGAGTGGTACGCCTCGGACACTGGCCTGGCTCGTTTTCAGGCAGCAATGTCTGGCACATCTTTCTTTAAGGAAATCAAGACCCAAAGGATCGACCAACAAATCATCGATACGGTTGGAACCATTAATTTCTCCGGCTCAAACTACGGCAAGCTGGTGGCCAGGATTCTTAACTACGGCCTAACCGGGGACGACCTCAAGCGTGAGGCCTACCGCGAAGCGTTCCGTAAAGACGATAACGGCAACTACGCCAATGCGTCAGCTGTAGAAAACGTCCGCAAATCCAAACTGTACAACGCTTACGTGAACTACGGCAAGTCCTATTTTGTCAACATAAACGACAATCTTGTTGAGCGTTCGCTTATGGGCAAAATTAGTATGGAGGATGTGGAGACTCGGGTTCAAGAGATAGCTAAGGCAAGGTATCAGCACCTTCAGCCAATGCTTGACAAGGGCCTGTCCATGAACGACATCACGCAGAACTACCGCGACTATGCGGCTCAGCTTCTTGAGGTTGATCCCAACACCATCGACATGAGCCAAGCCAAATATGAACGGGCGTACATGTTTGATGAAAACGGCACCAAGCGAATGATGACCAACGGCGAGTGGGCTCAAACACTCAGGACCGACAAGCGTTATGGCTGGACCCAAACAGAAAACGCCAAGTCTGAGGCCCGCCAATTGGGTAACACTTTGGCCAAGGCTTTTGGTAGGTTGATGTAATGCCGCTGCTTCCCGATCCAAACGCCCCTGACGCAGATGAAATCCTTCGTTCCTACTTGGCCTACTATGGCCTTGGGGACAATGATCTAATTGCTGCCGTTACCTTGGTTTGGCACGGTGGTCAAATTACCGGTGAGTCCACAATTGACGACATTGGGTTTGCTATTCGTGATACGGATGCTTACAAGCGTCGCTTTGCTGGCAACATTGCTTTGCAGGCAAAGGGTCAGCCAGTGTATTCAATTCCTGAGTACATCGCTCTTGAGCGGGCCTATTCACAGGCTATGCAAGGGTCTGGTTTGCCAGCTGGTTTTTATGACAGCCCAGACGATTTTTCTGGATTCATCTCAAACAACATCTCTTCTGCGGAAATCCTTGATCGCGTCCGTTCTGGCTTCCAAGCCGTTAAGCAAGCGGACCCAGCTGTTGTCAACCAGATGAAGCAGTTGTACGGTGTTTCCGAAGGCGACCTTGCTGCATACTTCCTAGACCCGGACAAGGCAACGCCCGTGCTCATGCGTCGTGCTCAGGCAGCCCAGATTGCTGGTGAAGCAGAGCGTCAAGCCGGAATGCAATTAACAACCGGAACCGCGGAATTGTTGGCTGCACAAGAAATCTCATCAGCAGAGGCGCGACAGGGCTTTGCCAACATTGCCGGGGCGCAGCAGCTATTCGGTGCATTGTCCTCGCAAGAGCAAGCAATCTCTCAGGAAGAACAGATTGGCGCAGTGTTTGGCACCAACCCAGCAGCGGCTCAGCGAGTTCGTCAACGCGCAGCACAACGCACCGCAGAGTTCCAGGGTGGCGGAGGCTTTGCGGCGCAGGGTTCTGAAGTCACTGGCCTTTCAAACGCTTGACAGAATAACTATTCATCAACAAGAATAAACCCGATTCCGTAATGGAAGGAACTCTTGTCGAATCCCCCGCAGACAAGATGTAGAAGGGGTGTACATATCAAACCAAATGCAGCCGACCGGAACCTCCGTCCGGATCGTGGGCAAAGGAGTGTGAAGCCATATGAGCGAGTCTGAAGACTACTTCGAAGAAGAGCATTCGATTGAGGGTAAGAACCCTTTGAGAAAGCACGTCAAGCAGTTGGAACAGGAAGTTGCAGAACTCCGCAGGGAGCGAGCAGAAGCCGCAGCAGCCAAGAAAGAGTTGGCCTTTGCTAAGTCGGGAATCCCTCTGGATGCCCCAATGGCAAAGTACTTCATCAAAGGCTACGAAGGCGAACTTGAACCAGATGCAATTCGTCAGGCAGCGCTTGAAGCAGGTTTGATGCAGGCACCCCCGGATGGGTCGGCGCAGGAAGCAGCAGCTTGGAAGCGAACCCAACAGGTCGCAGCCGGTAGCAATGTTTCCGAGCCCCCAGTGGACTACGTAACCCGTATCAATAACGCCAAGAGCCAGGCCGAAGTCGAGCAGATTCTCTTAGAGGCAGCACAAGCAGCAGAAATCTAAACCTCTAAAAGAAAGCAGGAAAACCCATGGCCGGAGAAACCACAACCTCCTCCCTTTCCGTAGACCAGACAGCGTTTGATCGCATTGCTTATTTCGCATTGCGTTCCGAACTCCTGTTCGATCAGGCTGCGGATGTCCAACCAACCGCTCAGTCAATGCCCGGTTCAGCTGTTACGTTCACGATCTTCTCGGATCTCTCAGCAGCAACCAGCACCCTGAACGAAGTAACCGACGTTACCCCTGTTGCTTTGAGCGACAGCCAGGTGACCGTGACCCTTGCCGAATACGGTAACGCAGTCGTGACCACCGCTAAGTTGCGTGGCACCTCGTTCCTGAACGTCGACACGGCAGCGGCCAACATCGTTGGTTACAACGCAGGTGACTCAATCGACCAGATCGTCCGTGAAGTTCTTGCCGCTGGCTCGAACGTCGTGTACGCAACTGGTGGTTCGACAACCCCGTCAGCACGTACATCCATCCAACCAGAAGACACCCTTGCAGGCGACGACATCCGTAAGGTTGTTGCTCAACTCCGTGGCGCGAACGTTGCAACCTTCAATGGTTCATACCTCGGCTACATGCACCCGGACGTTTCTTACGACTTCCGTGGCGCGAACGGTGCTGCAAACTTCCGTGACCCACACACCTACGTAGATACCGCAAACATCTACAACGGTGAAATCGGTCAGTGGGAGTCGGTGCGCTTCATCGAGACCCCCCGTGCAAAGGTGTTCAGCAACGCTTCTGACGGTTCCGGTTCAACCGGCACAGTCGACGCGTACTGCACCCACGTCATGGGTCGTCAGGCTCTCGCCAAGGCGTACAGCTTCACCGATGGCAATGGTGCAACACCAAAGATTGTCCGCGGCAACGTAACCGACATCCTCATGCGCCTCCAGCCGCTCGGCTGGTACTGGCTCGGTGGATACGGTCGCTTCCGTGAGGCAAGCCTCCGCCGCATCGAATCAGCTTCGAGCATCGGCACAAACTCGTAATTATCGAGTTGAGCATGGCCCCCTGCTTCGGCGGGGGGCCTTTGCTATTCTTGGGCCATGCCGTTCTTTTCGCCACCTACAGACGACTTTGTTACTTACGGGTCAGAAGATGATTACCAGGCAGAGATTTTGTTTTCCAAAATTCGCCCGGGTGCGCGTGGTCGGAATGTTTACAAATTGTCAACTGGTCAGTACACAGAGAATCAGCCCCCATTCCTGTCCGATGTTGCTATCACCTATTACGGTGGACACGTCACGGAGATAACGGCTGCCGAGGCTGCGGACCTGACCGAAGCTGGATACGGGGACTACATAACATGATCCTTCATCAGAAGACGCACCCCAACCTTGATGTTGAGGGGTGCTTTGGTTGTCGCATAGCCCACGTCAGGACGGGCCCAAACACCACCACATCTGGCGGTAACCGGGCCGCACAAATAAATGCAACAGAAGCCCGCTGGCAAAAAGACATGCCTGCCTACAAACGCCTTCGCAAAGATGGTTTGCAGCCCAAGAAAATCGATGGCTGCGCAAACATAGAAAAGAAAGCCAAGGAGTCATGGCAAGTGGAAACCGGCCTAGTCTAAAAACCATTTCTATACATGGCCCAAACCATAATCATTATGGCTACGGCAACATGAACCTGTCGCTTCAGAAGCACTTACCCCCCAGCGTTGTTTTGCATCCACACTCTGAGGTGGCCGTGTTTTGTTTACAGCCCACTCTTATAAAGGGTTGGTTCAAGGGGCAGAAAAAAGTCCTGTTTACAATGTGGGAAACCAGCCAGCTGCCGGAATACTTTTACGAATACCTACCACAATTTGACAAGGTTCTTGTTCCATGTGAGCACAACAGGCAGCTATTTGCGGCTTACCACAAAGACGTCTCTGTTTGTCACTTGGGCGTAGACACGAATGTCTGGACCCTCTGCGAGCCCCCCACAAACGATGTGTTCCGCTTTGTGGCCGGTGGCTCGTCTTGGCAGCGCAAGGGTCTTGACATTGTTGTCCGCGCCTTTGAGAAGCTCAACTTAAAAGATGCCGAGCTTGTGCTGAAGATAACGCCTGAGATCAGGGGAGAGCCACCAAAGATCACTAACCCAAACATAAAGCTTGTTGACTCTTGGCTAACAGTAGAGCAAGAGTATGACCTTTACGCAAGTGCTGACTGTTTCGTGGCAGCGTCTCGCGGAGAGGGTTTTGGGTTGATGCCACTGCAAACAATTGCCATGGGTGTCCCAACCATTATGTCTGACATGACTGGGCACTCAGACTTCATTGACTTGGCGACCACAGCTGTTCCAGCGCCTCCTCAACCCGCCGTTCACGAAAGGCTTTGGAATGTTGGCAATTGGTACGAGACGGACCTGGACGCGCTTTGTGCTGCGATGCTGGACCACTACGAACATAGGGGCAAATACAGGCAGAAGGCTTTGGAAAAAGTTTCTGGAGTTTCTCGTTTTACTTGGAATAAATCCGCTCAAAAAATGGTTAAGCTCAGTGGGACTGGGGGAACACTAACCGAACTGGATTGGGTTCCGGCAGATCAGGCTAGGGTTGAGATTACGGTTAACCGCAAGGTGGAGGCCGACATAGGCCGACACCGTGTTCGGCTAGCCAAAGGCGAGACAGCTCTGGTTCCAATTGTGGTTCGTGATACTCTTCGAGATGCTGGTTATTTAGGAGTTTCAAATGGCTGAAAAGAAAGACTCACGATTGGCTA
>Ga0315903_10002527_pt1 | contig 26682 bp, 16 predicted proteins | sample LakEriMetagenome_7_FD_203524 | JGI IMG/M metagenome (GOLD analysis project Ga0315903, IMG submission 203524) | Freshwater fungal communities from buoy surface, Lake Erie, Ohio, United States - Buoy 2 MA119 | ecosystem: Environmental > Aquatic > Freshwater > Lake | place: USA: Lake Erie, Ohio... | reverse complement strand
AGCCCGGTTCACCATCATCATGGCGGTGCGGCGATTGGCCTTCTGCACATCGCAGACAGTGACAAAGTGAGCGTCCGGCTGCTTGAGGAAGGTGGACAACACCAGCCGGCCGCGCGGACCGATGCCGATGGCTCCCATGGTGATCCGGTTGCTGGGTGCGACGGCGCCATTCAGTCCGAGCGCGCTGCCGGGGATGATGGTCGGCATGCCGAGGACGATGGCGGTCTTTTTGATGAAATCGCGGCGTGTGGTGATGGTTTTCATGGGAATCCTCTGCCGGTTGGCGCATTCAATACGCCGCCACCGGCGGATTCGTTTCACGCCGCGCCGCCACGTTTCAACCGGTACTCGCGCGGTGCCTGGCCAGTGACCTTGCGGAACTGCCTGGTGAAATAGTTGCTGTCGTTGAAACCGACTTCGAAGGCGATTTCGGTCACACTGAGTTCGGTGTGGCGCAGCAGCGAACAGGCGTGCTGGATGCGGCGCTCGATCAGCCAGGCCAGGGGAGACGTGCCGGTGGCGGAGCGAAACACCCGCAGGAAACTCCGGCGCGACATGTGGGCGATGCTGGCCAATTCATCCAGATTCACCTCGCTGCCGATGTGTTTTTCCAGATGCGACAGCGCCTCGCCCACCCGCAGCAGTGCCCGCCCGTCCGGAGAGCGGTTGCGGCCGTAACATCGCGAAAGCTCGCCGATGATCTGCATGAAGGCGGCCATCGCCATGAACCCGAAGCCCGGCTCGCGTTTCCTGAGTTCCGCTTCGAGTCGATCCACCATGGCGCTTACGGCGGCCAGTTCGCGCCCGCCGAGGCGCAGGCGCGATGCGGCGCTTTGCTGCTGGCGCCTGCCGGGCGCAAGGGTGAACAGCGCGTGGTAACCGGGCACCGATGGCAGGTCCATCAGTCGCAGGCCCAGCTGTTTCGGCTGATAGAGGATGTTCACCAACCGCAGATTCATCAGATCGCGGTATTCGTGCTCGCAGGACCCGGAAATGACGAGCACATCGCCCGCGGTGAGATCCCAGGTGTCCCGGGAGGTGACGTGCTGTCCCTTGCCGCCTGTCACGATGACCAGTTCGGCGAACTCGTGGGCATGCGGACCGAAGGCCTCCTGCGGTTCCCGTCGCTCGATGCTGATCGGAAAACCGTCCGGATGAAACCACTCGTTGATTTTCAGGATGCGCCTCACGTGGCGTGATTGTGCTGGTTTTTGGCAGAAGTGTGGAGGTTTTTTTGCGGCGGGGCGGTTAAAACCACCGGATCACAACCCGTTAAACCCATTATGGCCAGCTCATCGAAACTGATCGCCCGCTCCTATTCCGTCGCCAAGGAACGCTACGCCGCGATGGGCGTGGATACCGAAGCCGCGCTCGCCGCGCTCGCCCGCATCCCGATCTCGCTGCATTGCTGGCAGGGTGACGATGTCGGTGGATTCGAAAACGCGGGTGGCGAACTCGGCGGCGGCCTTGCCGTCACCGGCAACCATCCCGGCAAGGCCCGCACCCCGGACGAACTCCGCGCCGATCTCGACAAGGCGCTCTCGCTCATTCCCGGAAAGCACCGCCTGAATCTGCATGCGTTCTACGGCGAGTTCGGCGGAGTCAAAGTGGATCGCGATCAGATCGAGCCGAAACATTTCAAAGGCTGGATCGACTGGGCCAAGGCCAACGGCATGGGCATGGATTTCAACCCCACCTGCTTCGCCCATCCGAAGGCAGCCGACGGTTTCACCCTTTCCCATCCGAAGAAGGGCATCCGCGACTTCTGGATCGAACACTGCGTCCGCTCGCGTGAGATCGGTGCGGTCATGGGCAAAACCCTCGGTTCGCCCACCGTCACCAACGTCTGGATTCCCGACGGCTTCAAGGACACTCCGGTGGACCGGCTTTCGCCGCGCCAACGGCTCGCCGACTCGCTCGACAAGGTCTTCGCCAAACCGCTCAATCCGAAGCACCACCTCGATGCGGTCGAATGCAAACTCTTCGGCATCGGCAGCGAGAGTTACGTTGTCGGTTCGCATGAGTTCTATCTGGGTTATGCCATCAGGAACCAGAAGGTGCTTTGCCTTGACGCGGGCCACTTCCATCCGACGGAAGGCATTGCGGACAAACTCAGCTCGGTGCTCATGCACGTGCCGGAGGTTCTGCTGCATGTCAGCCGCGGCGTGCGCTGGGACTCGGACCACGTGGTCACCCTCGACGACGCGCTCCAGTCCATCGCCGCCGAGTTGGTTAGAAACAAACTGCTGGCCCGCACCCATATCGGTCTCGACTTCTTCGATGCCTCGATCAACCGCGTCGCCGCCTGGACCATCGGCACGCGCAACACGCTCAAGGCCCTGCTCATCGCCCTGCTTGAACCGCCCGCCCTGCGCGAGGCGGAAAAAGCCGGCGATCTCACCGCCCGTCTCGCCCTGATGGAGGACGCCAAGGCCATGCCCTGGGGCGCGGTGTGGGACGCCCATTGCGAACAGCAGGGAGTGCCGGCCGACAACCAGTGGCTGGGCGCGGTGAGGGATTACGAAACCAAGGTTCTTTCCAAGCGCTGAATTCCCATCTGCCTCATCCGGAAACCCATGACAACCGCAGCGCAGGAAACGGAAGACCATTCCGCCAACGAGTATGAGAACGAGCGGGTGCCCGACAAGGCGCTCAAGGGGCCGGCCTCGTTCTGGGGCATGTATGCCGGAGAGCACACCGCGGGCACCGAGTTCATGATCGGACCGCTCTTCGTCGCCTACGGCGTTGGGGCAGGGGATCTGATTCTCGGACTTCTGTTAGGCAACCTCGCCGCCGTGCTCACCTGGCGCTACCTCACCACCCCGGTGGCGATGCGCTTGCGCTACACGCTCTATCACAAGCTGGAGAAGATCTGCGGACGCAAATTGGTCACGATCTACAACCTGTCCAACGGCCTGCTCTTCTGCTTTCTCGCGGGTGCGATGGTGACCGTCTCCGCGACCGCTGTCGGCGTGCCGTTTCCCGGGGTCAAGATGCCCGGCTTCACCGACATGATGCCCACCGGCATCGCGTGGAGCGCGGTGGTCGTGGGCCTCGGAGTGATCATGACCGCCGTGGCCGTGCGAGGATACTCGACGGTCGCAAGGATCGCGAACTACGCCGCGCCCTGGATGTTTCTGGTGTTTGCCGCTTGTGCCATCGCCACCATTCCCAAGCTGTCCTCTACCGAGTTGTCGGCGATCTGGACCGGAGTGCCGCAGGGAGGAAATCCGAAGATCGGCTTTTGGGGAGTGTTCTTCTTCGCCTGGTTCTGCAATGCCGCGATGCATCTGGGGATGAGCGACATGTCGGTGCTGCGCTACGCCCGCAAGCCCTCGTGCGGTTGGGCACCGGCAGCCGGCATGTATCTCGGGCACTGCATCGCCTGGATCGCCGCCTCGCTGCTCTTCGCCTATCAGGTGCAGAAATTCGGTGACAAGGCGAGCGTGGCACCCGGCCCGATCGTGGATGACGCGGTGGGGCTCGCCGGGCTGATCTGCGTGGTCATTGCCGGATGGACCACCGCCAACCCGACGATTTACCGCGCGGGTCTGGCGTTTCAAGGCATGCTGCCCTCGATTTCCCGAACCAGCGCCACCATCGCGGCGGGTGCGGTTTGCACCATCGCCGGACTCTTCCCCGCCTTCGCCATGAAGTTGCTCGATTTCGTGGGCATCTACGGCATGGTGCTCGCGCCGGTGGGTGCGATCATCGTGGTGGATGTGTTCCTTGCCGACAAACTGGGCATCGCCCGCGATCCCGCGGAATTGACCGGCTCATCCTTCAACATCGCCGCCCTGCTCGCATGGGTCATCCCGGCGGCCATCGGCTTCTGGTCGGTGGGCTTCTTCAAGATGCCGCTGCCGACCTACGCGACCCTGCCGGTATGGCTCGGAAGCGGTGTGCTCTACATCGTCCTCTCCAAAATCCTCGGGCCGCAACCCAAGCGCGCCTGAACACCACCTCGCCGCAACCCAGCCATGAAAACCATCGCCCTACCGCTCGGTGCCCTCGCGCTGCTCGGCACCATCGTGCCCCCGGTTCTCTACATGCTCCACCAGATGGAGCAGACGCCGATGAAGACCACCATGCTGGTTTCGTGCATTGTCTGGTTTGTCACGGCTCCGATGTGGATGAAGTCGGAGTGATGGCTGCCGCCTAACGGATTTTCCCAACCACCTCGATTGCCCGCTGCAGTTGCGGGTCGTGGCCGCCGTCCTCCTCGGCCGGGCCGAGATCGACCGGATTATCCGGCACGGCCCCGTTGAGGTCGAGGTTGTCGCCGGTTTCCGTTAGAAACCACGAGCGGAACGGCACTTGAAGCACCCCCACATCGGGGATCGTCACATTCACGGCGGAAATCACTCCTCCGGCGGTGCGGGTGCCGACCAGCGGCGCGCGGCGGAGATGCTTCACCGCATGGCAGAAGATCTCGGAGTTTGAGTAGCTGATCTCGTTGCACAGCACCACGAGAGGTTTTTTCCATGCGGGCGAGCGCAGGCGGTCGATGGGATAACCCTTTTTTCCGCCGCGCGGAATGGTGTAGGCATGGGGCGTTTGCGTGAAAATCGAAAGCATGCGGTCGGCCTCGCGCCCGCCGGAGTTGTCACGCAGGTCGAGGATCATGCGGTCGTGCGTTTCCGCAAGGCGATGAACGGAAAGTTCGAGCGATTCGAGTGCCGGGCGGCTCATCTCGCGGATGCCGAGATAGGCGGTGCGCGGCGCGATTCGGGCGACTGTTTCCGCCGCGTTTTCAAATTCGGCACGCAAGTCCAAGGCCCGCGCTTTCTGATAGGAGATCCCCCGCGCCTCCACCACGCGCTCCGTGCCGTCCGCTGCGCGGAGGGTGATGGGAATGGGATTTCCCTCCGCACCGTTGAGGAGTTCGTGCAAAGGCGTGTCGTTCGTCACATCGATTCCCGCGATGCGCAGAACGGTTTCTCCAGTGCGCGGCGCGTGCACGAGCAGCGCCACGGGCGAGCCGCGGACCACACGTGCCACCCTCAGCGGAGCGGCCGGATGGGTGTCGCGGTCGTCGAAAACGATGCCGGTGTGGGCGGTCGCCGGTTCACCTTTCGGGTGGTGTTCCTCCCCCGGCCATGGCTTGCGGTGAAACGCGAGGTGTGAGGCGTTCAGTTCTCCCATCAGGCGTGCGACCACCATGTCGAACTGCCGCGAATGCCACGCCGCGGCGGCTGCCGGTTCGTAACGATCCAACACCGCTTTCCAGTCGCGACCGTTCATCTTCGGATCGTGAAACCGTTCTCCAAGCGTTCGCCAGACGCGGCGGAAGGCGAGCCGCATCACATCGGGGCGTGGCCTGTCGGTTTCGAGATCGATGGGGAAACTCACCGCTTCATTTTCAGACAGGATCTCAGGAACGCGGTTCACCCGGAGAAACAACCCGCCGCCGGAGGTGAAGCGGACGGGAACTCCCCGCCGGCTGGCGACGGATCTCATGCCCTTGCCGTCGATGCCGATGGCATACACCTTCTGATTCGATGAGGTGCGGCTCTGGAACCAAAGTTGTGACGAGTCCGGATGCCAGATCACCCGCATCGGCTCGATTCCCTTGGTTGGAATCCGCGTCGCGCGGTCGCCGGCCCGGATCAGAATCGCGGTCGCGGTATCCCGCCGGATGCCGCCCGGACCAAAGTCGATTTTCCACAGCGCCGACTCTCCTGTCAGATCTCGTTTTCCACTGAAGACCAGCCAGCGGCCGTCAGGCGACCACTTCGGCGAGCCGTCGAAGCCGGGATGACGCGTGAGATTCACCGGCGCGGCCGATCCGTCCGCCCGGACTAACAGAATGTCGCGGTTCGCGTTCCGATCCTCTGCCGCGATGGCCAGCCACTCGCCGTCCGGAGACCAGTCGATGGTTGGCTTGTCCCAGCAGGGAAAAACCATCCGCGGATTCGCGCCATCCGCGTCTGCGGTGAACACATCGCCCGCACCGGCGATCCATGCGATGCGTTTGCCGTCCGGGCTTGGCTTGAACCCCGACTTCGATCCCGTGCCACGCGTGATTTCCCTGATGTCGGTGAGAGTTCCAGCCTCCACGCGGGCGCGCCGGTAGTTGGCCGAGATGCCATCGTCACACAGGTAATACAGATACCTTCCGTCCGTTGAAAACCTGGGTGACTCCTCGGCCTCGGCACTCCGGGTCATGCGGGCGGCCTTGGCTCCGGCCTTCGGAATCCACCATAGCTCGCCCTCGGCAGCGAACACCACCGCGCCGCTTTCCGTGAGATCCGCCGCCGAACATCCCCGGGTGCGGGTGATGAAATCATTCGCATCGTTGACCGGATCATTCTTGTGAAAACGGATTTCCACCGCCTCGCGGTCCTTGCCGGGGCTCATGCGGAAGACTCCGGTGCCTTTGCGGAATACCAGCGTGGAGCCGTCATGGGACAGATCCGGAGTGATCATTCCATCATCCCGATCGAAAGTCAGTTGCTCTGGCATCGCACCGGTTTTTTTCAGCCAAAGGTTGAAGGCTCCCGATTGATTGGAGACAAAGTAAAATCCGCAGCCGTCCGGCAACCACTGGGGCGAACGCGCTTCGAAGTCACCGGGGATTTCCAGCGTGAAGCTCCGCCCGGCGGGTTTGAAACTCCAGATGCGCGAGGCGCGCGAACCGCGATAGCCCTTGCGCCACAATTGCTCGCCGCCGCGGCAGAACAACAGCGTTTTGCCGTCGGGTGACCACGCGGGCGAATGAGCGGAGGCATCGAAGATCCTGCGTTCCCGCGCGACGGTGGTGAGATCGATCTCCTTCAACCGCGCCGAACGGAAGCCGTGACGCTCACGAAGCCCCCGCACGATGGCGCGTTTGCCATCCGGTGACAGGCATTCGAGTTCGTTGCCCTCGCTGTGAAACGTGTGGCGCAGCGTTTCTCCACCGGCCAAGGGTTTGGAGTAGATCTGCATCGTGCCCGAGCGGTCGGATGAAAACACGATCCGCGTGCCGTCCGGAGTGAAGCGCGGATAGGCATCGCGGCCTGGTTCGCCGACCACGCGCTTCGCCTCGCCGCCGCCGCTGGATGCGATCCACAAATCATCGCTCCACTCGAAGACCACCTGCGATCCGTCGGGCGACACGCACGGCGCGGAAACCGTCAACATCGGCGTGACCTCGCCCGCGCAGCGGAGCGCGAGCGGCAGCAGGACCACCATCAACCGGAATCGCATGCCGCACAGGCAAGCGGTGCAGGATTCCCCCGGCAAGCCGAATGCTTGGCGGAAACCCAAGTCAGGCCGCAAACCAATGCCAGAGGATGCCCGCATAGGCGAGGTGCAGTTGGTCCGTGAGATGGCCAAAATGACCGCGGCCTTTCGAGGCGTCGGTCACCGAGTGGAGGACCAGCTCGGCCAGTTCTAACAGTTTTGATCCCGTCACCATCCACACCGCGCCGGCGTGGATGAGCGAGTGGGCTCCGAGGGCTGCCAGCCAATCCTGGGTTCCGGTGGCGGAGGATCTTACCTTTTGCCGTGCGAGATAATCCCCTTGCAAGGGGATGTCCGCCAGCGCGTTTATCGCCGCGAGGACGAAGAACTCCGCAAGCGGATCGTTTGGAGGGACGAGCCTTACTGCGGCGCTGTATTCCAGAAGTCATGCAGCGACGACATCTTCTCAGCGGTCGCGAGTTTGCCATTCATCACCCTGATGCGCGCGGACATCTGGCTCAGCAGCGCGCGCAGCACCGGGACGCCAATGACCGGATCCGCTTCGAGAAACGAGTCCAACTCCGTGCGCGAGAGCGACCACACCAACACGTTGCCGCGGGCGATGGCGGACGCGCTGGCCGTGCCCGGATCAAAGAGGTTGATCTCACCCATCGAATCGCCGGGACCGAGCGAGGCGAGCAACCTCGGACGATCGCCGGATGAGCCCACGACGATGTGCAGCTTGCCGGTCAGGATCACATACAGAGAATCCTGAGCCGCGCCTTCGAGGATCACCGTTTCCCCCTCCTGCGGGCGGTGGTATTTGCCGTAGCAGGCGAGAAACGAACGGTGTTCCTCCGGAATTCCGGCGAGAAACCCGAGGGCGGGCAGTTGATTGGACGTTGGGGCGGAATCGGGCATGGCGTGGCGGGGTTGATGGGATCAGGGAATGAATAGGTTGGCGGGCGTTTCCAAGGGGAATTCGGGGTTCTCGAAAGAGCACCCGCTCATTCAGACGGAGTCGCCGGTGATTCTTGCGGCGAGAACCGCATCGAGCAACGCGGCCAGCGCGGCTGCCTGGCGCTCGATCATGGAGGATTCGCCGGTGCCGAACGGATCGGCCTCACCCAGGCGCACCGCCGTGAGCACGCCGCAGACCCGGTCCCTCACGCGGAATGGCACGGCAATCATGCTTTGCGTCGATTTTCCGAGCGCCGAGTCGATCGCCGAAGAGTGGCGGTGATGCGAATCGGCCGCGTCCACCCGGACCGTTTCGGACGTGGCGACCACTAGGCTGATGATTCCGGAAACGAGCGGTTGCCGTTTTCCGGTGATCTCTGGTTCGAAGGGATTGAACACCGCTTCGAGAAACGCCTCTCCGGGACAACGCCACCAGAGCGTGCCGCCGTCGGCCGAGATCGACTTCAGGGTGTCTGCCAACAGATCGGCCATCAGCGGACTGACCAACTCGCGGACTTCGGCCGGTCTGAGGATTTCCAGCGTTCTGCCGATGTGGTCGGCAAGCCTCGCCCCCATGCCGTCGAGCGCGGGATCCCTGACGACCACCGTCCGGTTTCCCTCGGTGCGGTTCAATAGCTGCGCGAAAAACTCCAGTGCCCTCGCATTCCGGCACATCAGCGCGACCGCGGCGTTCCTTGCCTTGCCGTCCGGACGGCCTTCCGCCAACTGGCGCAGCGACTCGGCGTCGCTCGTTTCCAGCGGGGCGGACGCTCCACCTAACAGAATCGACGGATTGCCCTGCAAGGCCTTTTGCAGCGTTTCGATTTCCAGTTCCACACCGGCGTCGGCCGCGCGTTTCGCGGCGGTCGAACGGATCAGCGCCATCGCTTCCTTGATCCGGCGCGAGGTCTGCGACTCATGGTGTGACCAAACCGCCGATAGCGCGCGCTGATCCACGCCGTGCAGTCCTTTCAGTCGGAGAAACACCAGGCCTTCCGCGCATTCGGCCACGGCCGCATCCACGCCCGCCGCCAGCGCCCGTTCCACGGCATCGAGTTCCTCACGGTCGGTTCCCGCGCCGTCGCTCGAAGCCAGCGCGGTGTTGATCGCGTGCGAACCGCTGTCCACTTCCGTTGCGGCATCCCGCGAATCCCACCACGTTTTCAGGCGGTTGTGGGCGACCGTCCGCAGGAAAGCCTCCAGATTGTCATCTCCCTGCCACCTTTCCAACAACGACGGCGACTTGGCGAAGCAATCCGCCAGCACCTGGCTGGCGATTTCCACCGCCTTCTCCTGCGAACGCCCGTCCGAGCGGCCGCATTGGGCGAGCAAATGGATCTCCAGTTTCTTCCGGAACCTGTCTTGAAGCGAGGAGAACGCATGCACTCCGGTGATGATCCGGTCCGCGAGCTCACGGTCGTTGTGTTTCAATCCGATTTCCTGCATGCCGCCGATAGACACCGGATCGCCGTGCGGGTGTCAAGACCCCACGGTCACCCGGCAGGGGTTCCGGAAATACTCCCGCAAGTTCCGTTATCCTTTCGGTCAACAGCGTGCGGACACGAAGTGGAAAGCACCGCTTCCGCCAATCCACACCAAACCAACCGACACCATGAAACGCCTTCCGACTCTTGCCGGATTCATTCCCGTCATCGCCGTGCTGACCGCCTCCTGCGCCCAAACGATTCCGCCGAGGCCCTACGATCCGAATGTCGCCAGACACCTGCGGAATCTCTCCCATGACAGACCCGTGACGCCGATGCCCTGTTCCCACGGAGGCTGGGGATACTACGGTTACGGCCATGACTGGGATCCCTATTGAATGCGAATAAATCTCAAAACATCTCCGCAAGTTCCTCCGGACTGTCTGTCCACTCATCGTAAGGCGGAAACGCCGCAAGCCCCAAACCAACCAACACCATGAAAACCATCGCCACCATCAAGACCCTCCGCATCACCCTGCTCGCCGCCGCGGCCGCATCCATCAGCAGTTGCGCCAGCTTCGAACACCCGCTTGCCCGCCACGACATGGACGGGGACCGCGCGATCTCCCATGCCGAATACCAACAGAACCACATGCAATACAATCTCGCCAGCCGCCAGCGCGCCGACGAATACAGCCGTGCCCGACTGATGACCGCCCACGTCTCCAACGCCGGTGACCTCGTCGGCCAAGCTGACCGCGTCGTGAATCTTCTCGGCAACTTCGGCAACTGACGCGGGTGAATAGCCCGCATGGGAATGGATCGCAAGATGCGGTCTTGTGACATCGGAAAAGATCGCCATGGATGGGCGACCGGCCGGAAGCCGAACCTCAAGTGGAGCCCCAACGGGTTTGCGGCAGGATCGCCATCTTCCGGTCGGGTAGCGTCCGCTCCGAAAGCCGGTTTTCCTCCGACAGGCGACAAGCTTCCGGCAGAGTCCCCACGAGTCCGTCCAGCCACGGGCTCACGCTGCGAGATTGAACTTCTAGTCCGGTCCCGGGCCTGCTTGAGTGGGAGTTGATTCTCGCATGAAGCTTCACATCCCGGCCCTGATCGCTCTGACCTTCGGATTCCTCGCCGCCAGCCGCGCCGACGAATCGGAATTCTTCCCAGAAAAGGGAACGCATTTCGGCGTTTACTACTACCCCGAACACTGGCCGGAGAACCAGTGGGAACGGGACATCAAACGGGTGGCCGAACTGGGCTTCGACTTCATCCACTACGGCGAATTCGCCTGGGCGCGATTGGAACCTGAACCAGGAAAGTTCGATTTCACCTGGATGGACAAGGCGGTGCAACTCGCCGGCGACCACGGACTCAAGGTGATCATGTCCACACCCTCACCATGTCCGCCGGCCTGGCTCGCGACGACCCATCCGGAAATTCTCCGCATGGACGCCGATGGCAAACGCAACCACCACAGCGGATCGCGGCTCACCGGATCGCTCGCCAACCCGGTCTATCAGAAGCATGTCGCGATCATCGCCACCGAAGTCGCGAAGCGCTACGCCAAGGACACCCGCGTCTGGGGTTGGCAGATTGGCAATGAACCCCACATTCAGGGCGGCGAGGACTACAGCCCGTCGGCAGAACTGGCCTTCCGCGCATGGGTGAAACGCAAATACGGCACGATCGGCAAGGTCAACCAGGCGTGGGGTGCCGCCTTCTGGAGTTTCACGCTCAATGATTTCGACCAAATCAGAATCCCGTCCTCCAACCCGCATGCGGCGCTCGATTTCCAAATCTACACCTCGGAGGAAATCGCGCGCGACCTGATCGACCAGGCCCGCATCGTGCGCCAACACTCGGACGGCACCCAATGGATCACCACCAATTATGCCTATTACAACGGACTTGAAAACGTGAACCCATTCCTCACCCGCGGCTCACTCGACTTCGCATCCCACACGATGTATCTCACCCACAACCGCAGGAATTCCTCGGGCGACTCACTGGCCCACCGGCTCGGCTGCGGCATGGAATACTCGCTCGGCGCTGATCTCACCAAATCCATCAGTGGGTATGCCGGCATCATGGAACTCCAGCCCAGCCAGATCAACTGGGGCAAGTTCAACGCCATGCCCATGCCCGGCGCGGTGCGCATGTGGGTCTGGCATGCCTTCGCCATGGGCGAGCGCTTCGCCTGCACCTACCGTTTCCGCCAACCGTTGTTCGGCGTCGAGCAATTCCACCACGGCATCATGCAAACCGATGGTGTGAGCCTGAGCTTCGGCGGCGCGGATTTCGTCAAAGCGGTGAACGAAATCAACGCCATCGAACCGCAACTCGACCCGGCGGCCGAGAACGACTTCGTCAACCGCAGTCGCACAGGATTTCTGTGGAGCCCCTACAACATCATCGACATCGAAAACTACCGACATCAACAGGATTGGAACACCTGGCAACACATCCACACCTACTATCAGGGGCTCAAACGCATGGGCGTGGACGTGGTATTCAAGGATCCGGGCGACTCTCTCGATCCCGCGGAGATTCCCTTCCTCGTCGTGCCATCCATGCAGATGATGAGCAGGGAACTCATCGCCAAGCTCGAAGCCTATGCCTCCGCGGGCGGACATCTTCTGCTCACAACCCGCAGCGGACTCAAGGACCCGAACGGTCACCTGTGGGAAGCCAAAATCCAGCAACCCATCTGGAACCTGATCGGCGGCGACATCGAATACTACGACCATCTTCCCGCCAACCGCCCCGGCATGATCTCCTTCCGTGGTCAATCCTACCCATGGCACATCTGGGGAACGGTCACCCATCCCGCCCCGGGCACGGAATCCTGGGGGTATTACGAAGACCAGTTCTTCAAGGGCAGGGCCGCCATCCTGCATCGCAAGGCCATGAAAGGCAGCGTTACCTACGCCGGAGCCTGGTCGGACAACTGGGAACTGGAATACGCATTGCTTCGTGAGTTATACGGAAGGGTTCTTGGCTCACTTCCCTTTGACCTTCCACCCTACGTCTTTGCTCACTTCCGCCAGGGACTTTGGAGCGCCGTCAACTACACGGACAAGACGATTGCCATTCCGGTCCCCAGGAATGCCCGAATCCTCACCGGTGAAACCAAGCTACCCCCTGCGGGCGTACTGGTCTGGAAGGAATTCTGACAGTCAATTCCGCGGGCCCATTCATCCCATTTTCAGGTCGGCGGGTATCCAGCCGGATTCTCGATGGCTGCGGTGAGCGCCGGTCGGCATCCCCACGCTTCGCAGGGATGATATTGAACGGTGAGTTCACGGTGGCACTGTCGGAGTTGGTTTGATTCGACCCTGCCAAGGTGCTGTGCCGCATGCCGGGACGCGAACCGGGTCGCAGCACCTCCGCGATCCAAGGCCAGACCCTCGAAGAGCACAGCCCTTACTAGGACGCTCAGCTGAAGAATCCGATACCAGCCTGACAGTTGTGTCGGGCTTTTAGATCACCTCCTGAGCCGCCCGCGCGCCGGATTCTGACTGCGCGTTCAAATTTCCGGTTGACAACCTCCAACTTCGATGAAAAAACGTTTTACCAAAGTTGCGCCCTAACCCACCCCAAGCTTCGAGCCACAAGCCCAACCCGAAACCCATTCCCCGAACTCATGAAATTCGGAAAACTCCCGCAACGCATGATACCCGCCCCGTCGGCCGTCCATCGGGCCTGCATGATCGGGCATTCCCGAAGAAATGCCAATACTGGTGATGCGGTCGGTGGGCTGTTGTTCGGGCAGGGCACGAGTATGGGAGTAGGCCGGAGAGTGTCCAAGGCAACCGCCGGCTCTGGAAATCCCGGCGGACGAGTGCCCCGATTGACCAGCAATTTCGTGGATGGCGCAACCCATGAGAAGGAGTTCTTCGCAATTACCACCATGCCAGCGGCTGTTCCACCGCGCTACCGCCCGGCTGGCCTTTCCGAGGTGTCGTCGAGGTTGGGCAATCGCTCGGTGTTTCCGAGTTTGGCGCCCCCGATGTCCTATTCCGTTTCCCCATTGAGATCCGACTGTCAGTTGCCGTCTGGACCGACCATCGATCACCCGTAAATGCGGTTTCTTCAGCATACTGAGGAACTGGAACCTCCTTTCCAGCTGTATCACGATTACTGAACCATGTATCGCCTTGAAATTGTCAGCTTATGCACGGTTGTCGTCCGGCAGTGGCAACGCGAAATCCCTCACTCGGGAGGCGTGCTTCTGGCCGCCGCCGCTTGTTGGCTGGCTTGTGCGGCCTCCTCGATGGCGCTCGTTCAGGTGGATTTCAGCCATTCCTACACCGGGGCGACGGATCCGGATCAGAACACCGGTAACATCACCCTGGCATTCACGGTGGATGGCTCGGGCAACGTGACCCTCGACGCCTCCTGCGCCGATCCGGATCCAGCGGTCTACGTCAACGGGTTTGACGGCCCGGTTGGCACGGTCAGCGACCCGGCGATGTGGGGGCAGACTTTCACGATCGTATTGTCGTCTTCGGGTAGCGGCAGCCTGCGGATCAGCAACAGCGGTGCCGGGCTCGCCGTCCAAGGTGGCAACGCGGAACGTATCGATTTACTCAACGAACAGATCACCGCCACGGTCTCGGCAGTCGGAACGGATTTCAAGCTGCTGGAAATTGACTACGCGAATACCACGACCACGGCGGGCACCGAAATGAAGGTGTCGGGAACCGCCTACCCCCTGACCGGTTCGAGCGGCTCGGTTGACGTATCCGCCCAAGGTGTCGCTGGAACCTTCACCATCGACTCAACGACGGACACGGACGCCCAGGGCTTTGTGTTGAGCGGATTGTCCTTCGATCTGGTGGGCCTGCCTTTGGTGGCGTCGGACACGGTTGTGAGTTTCGCCAACAGCGGAACAGGGTTCGGACCGACGCCGCCGTTCATCCTCTCCGGGAGCAACTCTGCGACTTTAACGCTCGCCTTTTCCATCAACAATGCCGGCTTCATTTCCCTCAATGCCTCCACCACCAGCACCAACGGCACTTTCGCGGCCGCGGTGAACGAGTGGGACAGGTCGAATGCCGGATCCGTCGCGGATCCCTCGTTGTTTGGAAAATCGTTTACCCTGACGGGCAGTGCGACCGGTGGCAGCGGCAACCTTTCCATCAGCGAGCTTGGCGGCGGTGGCATCGGGATCCAGGGCGAGAACTCCAACCGCGTCGATGGCCTGAACTACGGTGCGGGTGACACCACCTCCACTCCGGAGACCCTGACCTGGACGCTTAGCGCGCCGGCCGGTCTGGAACTGGCTTTCAAGAACTGGTCCTACATTGAGGGGGCCGGTGGGGATATGCGGGTATCCAACGGGACGGCAAACAGCGATTTCCCCAACATGACCAATGCCACGGGAACGCTTGCCTTCCCCGACCTCCGGCTTGTCCATGGCGGAGCCATTACTTTCAAGGAGCTCACCGGCATGGGGGCTACCACCGGCGCGGGCATCGCGGGATTCAGCTTCGCCCCGATCTCCACTTCCACACCGCCACCCGGTGCCGAAGGATTCGACAACAGCGCGGGAAACAACCTCTGGACCAACGCCACGAACTGGAACCCGGATGGCGTGCCAGCCGCACCCTCTGACGCGATCATCAACGGTTACAACGTGATCCTCAATAGCGCCGCGACCGCAAACCCTGATGAACTGCGGATTATCAACGGCTCGCTCACTCTCAGCGGCAGCGGAGCATTGTCGATGCGCGCGATGACCATTGGCCGCGACCTCACCAAGACCGTCCGTCTGGTGATCGACGGTTCGGGCGTGTCTTTCGGCAACACCGGATCATCCCCCGCCGACGAGTTTGCGGTGGGCTCGGCAGGCACCGTGGAAAACAAACCGGATGCGGGCGGCAGCGAACCGCTGGAACTCGGAGCCGCCAAGCTGGTTCTCGACCAAGGTTCGGAGTGGATCCTCGACGGGGCGAACCATAGCGGTCCCTTCAATATCGGCGACCGCTTCGTGCTGGCGAACTTCGGTTCGTTCTCCGGCAGCACCGCGGGACTGCGCACTCGCAATTTCGACCTGCCCGCCAACCGCCGGCTCGAACTGGTGGCCACCGCCACCTCGCTCTACTACGAGGTGATGGCCCAGACGGCAGCGACCGGACCGAACATCATCGTGATCAATGTCGACGACATGGCGGGTGGCCAGCATTTCGGCTTCGAAGGCAGGAACTGCCTCACGCCGACGCTCGACACACTTTCGTCCACGGGCATCCGTTTCACCTCGGCGATGGCGGCCTCCACGGTTTGCGGCCCCTCGCGCTATGCCTTGCTCACCAGCCGCTGGCCCTCGCGGAACACCAGTGAAAACTTCACCTCACTCTATCCCTTGGGAACTCTCGGGCGCTTCGGTGTTTCGGACACCGACCTCGAACATGACGGACAGAACATCGGAGCCTGGCTGAAACAGGCGGGATACCGCACCGGCTTCGTCGGCAAATCGCACGTGCTCGACGACGATTTGAAGAACACCGCAGCCTGGGGAGCGAAGGGGCTTCTGACCTACGGGAAAACCGTCGATCCCGCCGTTGATGCCACCGTCAACGCGGCCATGAAGCACAATCACCGTGTTGTCTGCCAGATGATGCGCGAACACGGCTTTGATTATGTCGATGGCTTCTATCACGCCAACCTCAAGGAACTCTACAGCGACAAACTCAACGTCCACAACCAGGAGTGGATCACCAGCCGCGCCCTGCGCTTCATCGATGAGAACCGCAGCGAGCGTTTCTTCCTCTACATGGCACCGACCATCAACCACGGGCCGGTGAACAACAATCTCGACTACACGCTGCGGGCCAACAAGGGCTACACCAGCGCTGGCTACTTGCCTAATGAGGATTACTCGTTCATGCCGACGCGCCAGGCGATCATCAACGAGGTGAACGCCGCCGGCAAGGATCTGATCTCCGCCCGCGAAACGTGGCTCGATTACTCCGTCAAAGCCATCATCAACAGACTCACGGCGCACGGCGTCCGCAACGACACGCTGATCATCTTCACCTCCGATCATGGCGAGAAGACGCTCTACGGCCCACTCGTCTGGGGCAAATCGTCGCTTTACGACCTCGGCATGAAGGTGCCCCTGGTGATGAACTGGCCCAACGGCATCACCTCTCCCGGACGCACTTACGGGGAAATCGTCAGCCAGGTGGACATCGCCCCCACGTTGCTCTCGCTTACCGGCGCTTCCGGATTTCCAACGCGTCCGGTGGATGGCGTCAGCCTGGTGCCGGTCATCAACGGTGGTGGAGCAGCGGTCCGTGACGACCTTTTTTGCGAGATCGGTTATGCCCGAAGTGTTCGCACCAAGAACCACAAATACATCGCGGTGCGTTATGCCCCCACGATTTATTCCCAGATCGCGAGTGGTTTCCGCTGGCCGGAATATGGTGCGAACTCGCAGCCGACCGGGGGCACCATTCCTCGCCCCTATTACGTGAACAACAGCGGCCTCGGAGGAGGCGCGGCGTCAACCAATCCGACCTATTTCGATGATGACCAACTCTACAACCTGACCACTGATCCAAACGAGGACACAAACCTTTACGGTCAGGATCCCGCCACCGCTTACAACCTCAAGAAGCGCCTGGCGAACTACATCGGCGGCATTCCCGGCAGGCCCTTCCGGCAGTTCAGCGACTCTTCAACCGAGTTCTCGCCCGCACCGGCCTCGGCACCGGCGGCACCTGCCTCCGTGCAAATGCAGTTTCTTGGAGTCAATTCGCTTAAACTCGATTGGACCGACGCGGCAAACAGCGAGTTGGGATATGTCGTGCGGAAGACGATCAACGGCGGAGCCCCACAGATCATCGCCGAACTGCCTTCCGGAACGACCACGGCCACCGCCTCGCTCAACCCCGGCGTCGAGGATATCGTGATCGAGGTGGCAAGCTACAACGCCCTCGGCGACAGCGCGGTGAGCCAGGACCTGCTCGCTCCGGAGTCATGGCGCTACCGGACGTTCGGCAACGTCGATCCGGCCTTGAGCCAGCCCGTCAGCCAGTGGTCAAACGACGCCGACGGCGATGGAGTGTCCACGCTTTGGGAATACGCCTACGGAACCGATCCGCGGCTTGGCACATCGGTCGCGCGCCCGGAGTTGAGGATAGGTTCCGGCATTGGCGGACCGTTCCTCGAATACCGGTTGCCCCGCGACCGCCGCCGCGGCTTGCAATTCCTCGGCTCGGTGTCCTCGGACCTCTCATCCGGATGGCAAAGCGGCCCTCCTCACTGTGTGGTCGTTGAGGACGAACCGAACCACCTGCTGTTCCGCAGCGCGACACCATTGAATGGATCCGCCCGTCAGTTCATCCGTGCCGAAATGGTCGATCCGCCCGGCGGTCAACCGTGAGACGGATCACAAGCCCAAGTTGAATGACTTTCTCCATTTCAGGTTCTCCACATTGGCCCGAAGTCCTGTTCCACATCATCTCTCCAAACGAAGACCTACCTGAACCATGATGTTAGCAACCCGCCAGTCGTGCGTCATGGCGTACCAAGGGCACCGCGGTTTTGCCTTGGTCGTCACCTTGTCCCTGATGGTGCTACTGACGATTGTAGCCGTCGGCCTGCTTTCGTTGTCGGCGATTTCACTCCGTGCCAGCTCTCAGGGCGAAGCGATGTCCTCCGCCCGTGCCAACGCCCGGATGGCGCTGATTCTCGCCCTCGGCACACTCCAAAAGGAGCTTGGGCCGGACCAGAGGATTTCCGCACCGGGCGGCCAGCAACTCGGTGAAGGGGACAAGTCCGCCGGCAGCCATTGGATCGGTGTTTACGACGCTTGGCCTGTCGATGAGGAAACACGCCCGTCGCCCGCCTTCCGTCGCTGGTTGATCTCGGGTGACGAAAACGTGGTTACCAATTCTTCCGCCGCCAAATCATCAACACCGTCTCAAAACATGGTTCCGATGATTGTCGCGGATGCGGCCCAGGATGCGGTTAGAGCCGGACTCATCAAGACTTCCACGGGTGCCTGCGCTTGGTGGGTGGGAGACCAGAACATGAAAGCCAAGCTGGGCGGAGCGGTGAACCCGGCCCTTGATGCAGTGGTGGCTTCTCACCGGATGCAGTCGGCACCACGCGCCGCACATGAGGTCTTTTTCGGCAGTGCGGCGCTTGCCGCCGATGCGCCGGAGCTTGATCGATTGGTATCCGGGCGAACCGCGGAACTTCTCGGCACGACGGCCAAACCGCTTTTCCATGATGCCACGGCGTTTTCTCTCGGTCTGCTGACCAACGTGCGAGCCGGTGGCTTCCGCAAGGATTTGAATTTCCTGCTGGAGAAACCCAAGCCGCAACCCAATACCCCTGAAGTCGCCGCTCTCTACACGGCGGGCTCGACACCTGGTATCAATCTTGGCGAACTTTGGGTCGATCACAACATCTGGGCGGAGCTTGAATACCCGGCCAGCCCGCCCGTGCATGCCGATGGCGGCACGATTCCTTCCGGGATGCCCTTCCTGAGGTGCGCTGCGCAAAAGAATGATCCGTTCCTTCTCTACAAGCATTTGCCACGGCTTCAACTGACCTTGCTCTATTCGCTGATCAGCAAGAGCAAGACCAATGCCGGAGGCAAGAAGGAGTACGACTTGTTTCTGGTGGCTGATCCGGTATTTACGATTTGGAATCCCTTCGATGTCTGCCTCCATGTGCCGGCGGACGCCTTCGCCACCTTCAAGAGCTGGGCGATTCCCTACGACCTGAACCTGAGGCTCGCCAACGGACCGTCGGGCAGCAAGTCCACCTATGCCAACTCGATCAAAAGGCTCTCCAACGACCGCTTGTTCTTCTTCTACGGCCAACTGGGCCGAACCCAGAACCTTGTGATGCGCCCCGGCGAGGTCCAGGTCATCGCCCAGGGGTTCGGGGACACGATCAAGAATCCGGGCATGGGAACCTGGCAGTTCGATGGGAAACTCGGATGGGAGTTCGCATCGGGATACGCCTACCCGATCCCCTACGAAACCAACCCCAATTTCAAGACCGGCTCGCAGAGAATCACATATTCGATGACGCCCAATGCGGGAAAGAGTGATGCCGGCATGTTTCTCTGGAGTTACAACATCGGGGAATTGGTGGACGGCTCGGGCTCGACGAATTATGTCGGCAGTTTCAACATCGACCTCGTTTATTCCCGGTTGAGTGGTGAATCACCGATCGCCGCATCTTCTTTTCCCGATATTTTTCCCACTCTTCCCCACGACCCCTCGGCATCGAAGACGATCGCCGAGTTGGAAAACAACAAATGGCCCATCTGCGTGTTCACTTATGGTTTGCGCACCGAGTCGGATCCCTTCTTCCCTAGCGGCCAGAAAACGGGGACCCGCTTCACCGGCCGCGCGATGCTCCGTGCGAACGAAACCTCGGTGTCACAGGACCTTTACAATCTGAGCCCTGACATTGTGCGAACCTCGCCCCTGCAAGTCGGCATGCGGAGGGTCAACAGCCTCAACAGTCCGATCATCGAGTGTGACGCCAATGGTCTTGGTTACTATGGCGCGGAATACGGTGCCGCCGGTGGTGTCTCCTATGTCATCACCCGGTCTGTCCCGCGGGAACCGATTCATTCGCTTGGCGCCCTGCAGCACGCCGCCGCCGAGGGGGCGAGGTTCGGCCAGGCACGCGGCGAGCGGTCATGGTTCCTGCAGCCATCGATCAGCCATGCGATCTCCAACTCGTTCGCGCCATCGTTCCTCGCGCCCTCGGAAGTGCGCGGCCAGATTGCCAAGCGGGATGCGGCGGACCATTCGTATCTCGCCAATATGGCGCTCTGGGATACCTATTTCTACTCCTCGATCAAGCCGCGCAGCACCTCCGCCAACCGAGACAGCAATACCGCCTACGCGGAGCAAAAGGAGCGCTTGGAGGCGTTCCTCTCCACCGACAGATCCAGTTTTGAACCCTTGCCCAACGAGCGGATGAAGCCGTGGACCAGCGACCCCGAGGCAACACTCAGATCGATATTCCCATCCAACAAACCCGCCGACGATGCCGCCGAGCGCATCGCGTCCAGCCTGATGGTCGATGGCATGTTCAACGTCAATTCCACCTCGGTGACGGCATGGCAGGCCTTCCTCGGAGGACTCAAGGCTGGCAAGGTTCCCGTCAGCACGACTCCCGTCCTTGGGAAAGATCCGGATTTGGTCGGCACGGACAAAACCCCTGTCGCGTCACTGCTGAGGCCGGCGTCGGGTGAGATTGACGCCTCCACGCTCGACGACTCCGCCGATCAGGACCAGTGGCTCGGTTTTCGCGCCCTGACAGACAAGCAGATCGAGGAGCTTGCCAAGGCCATCGTCAAACAGGTGCGCCTCCGGGGCCCCTTCCTCTCGATCGCGGACTTCATCAACCGCCGGCCAGGCAATGACAAGGAGCTCGCCCTCTCCGGGGCGCTTCAGAGCGCGCTCGATGACAAGGATGTCTCCATCAACGTGGCTTACCGCGAGGGCGAGCGCGCCCTCAGCGTGGCGGAGGCCGCCGCCCAGGGGTTCCCATTTCCCGAGGCGGAGGCCGGCGCCAAGTCGGTCTGTGCCCCGGGCTACGTGAAACAGGCGGATTTGCTCACCACCCTCGGCCCGCTCATCAACGTGCGCGGCGACACCTTCGTGATCCGCGGCTATGGCGAGGCACGTGATGCCTCCGGAAAAAACGTGCTGGCCCGCTCATGGTGCGAAGCTGTGGTTCAGCGCGTGCCGGACTTCGTCGATCCCTCGGATGCGGCCCATGACCCCGTTCCGAAATCCAAGGTGAACCTCGATTTCGGACGACGCTTCAACATCGTCTCTTTCCGTTACCTCGATCCCCGGGAAATCACCTGAATCCATCAACCGCATCAGCTACCCGTGCCATGTTTCACCGCTTGACCGCCGCTCTAACAGTTTTCGCCTGTTTCTCCACCGGCCCGACGTTTGGCGCGGAGTCCGCCGGGCCAGGCGTCCGGGCCCTGTTGCTCGTTCCGGGCGGACCGGTGGTGAAGCTCCACCCGGTGTCCGGGGAAAAGGTGGGCGAAGCCGTGGAGATCGGGGCTCGCGGCCTGAGTGAATCCTTCAGGCCGGCTACCCGTGATTTCTCCCTCGCGATTCCGGACGCCAGGCATGAATCGGGCTACCGAGCGGTCGGCAAGGTCACGCTGCCGGAGCAGGGCAAGGACTTCATCATCCTGCTGGAGCCTGCCAAAGAGATTTACAAGGTTCATGTCGTCAATGGCCGGGAGTCACGTTTCGGCGCGGACTGCGTGTTGTTTTTCAATGCCTCGGAGACCATTCTCGGTGCCAGCCTCGGTGGAGCCAAAGTGCTCGTCAAACCGCGCGTGGCGGTGTTTGCCAAGGCCCCACCGCGTGGCGACAAGCCGTTCTATCAGGTTACCTTCTATCAGCCCGACAACAGCAAGGCGCGCCCCTTCGCCAACACCCGCTGGCCGCACCGGGACGCAAGCCGTTGTTATGTGTTCTTCTACCGCGGCGAGACCGGACGGCTTACCTATCAGGCGGTGGACGAATCCCTGACACCCGTCGCCGCAACCGAATGAATCCCTTCCGGGAAACCCCAACCCGCACGCCCCATGACACTCCGCCTTCCTTTGCTGTTCGTTGCTGCGATCCTCCTGCCCTCTTCCGCTCATCCTGCCCTGGGGGACGGCAAACCCGAAAAGGGCATCGTCCTGCGCCTGCTGGCCTGCGAAGTCGCCAAGGAGGCACCAAAAGTGTTTCTCGAAACCAGGGACGGCAGATCCGATGTGTTCGACCTGCCTTCGTCCTCATTCACCGCGCCGATGGCGGTTTCCCGCCGCGAGGTCGCGCTCAAGGTTCCCGGAAACGATGTCCCGCTTTCTGATATCACACTTCTCGATCAAGGTCGCGTTTTTGCGGTGCTGCTTGCTCCGAAGGAGCCCGAAGGGTTCACGCCCACCGTGGTCAGGCTTGACGATGACTCCTTCAAACCCGGCGATTATCATTTCGTCAACTGTTCGAAGGAAATGTTGGTGCTGAAGCTAGGCGACACCGAAGTCGTGGTTGAGGCGGGGAAATCCGTGAAGTCGCGACCTGCCGGACCGGTTGGCGGCGGCTTCTGCAACATCACCATGAGCACCCGCACCGCGTCGGGGGACAAAATCTTCGCTTCCACCCGCTGGTTGATGGCGAATCCCAAACGCGGCTACATCATATTCACGGCCCGTTCCAATGGCAAAATCACCTATCGGGCGGTGGACGAATGATGCGAAACGGAACGGTTCGCCGCGCGGGCGGATGAACAACGCATGATTCGCAGACAGAGTCCGGCATGCGCCGGCTCATCACGCGGCTAGTTATTGGGGCGACTCCTCCCAATTGCGGCCCTGACTTGCGATGGCGTCGAGGTGCTTCATGTGGCCGAGGCTTCGGGCGTGAGGGATGTCGGGTGTCCACAATCGGCGCGGCGGCGCGTTGCCCCAGGCCGGGCGGTTCATGCCGACATAGTGATCGAACACGACCGGCGGCTTGGCCTGGAGGTCGGAGACCCGCTCACAGCGGACCGGATCGAACGCCTCATCCACGCGCAGGATGAAGTGGAAGTCGTGCCATCCTTGATCCGAGTGACGGCGGGAGAAAGCGGGCGTGAGTGTGCTATCGCCGGTCCATGCCATTAGCGGCGAGCGGAGCAGCGAAAACTGCCAAATGTCGCCATGCAGCCGCGCGCTGTAGGCGTCAGGTGTGTGCAGGCTCAGGTTGTGGCTTGCGGCTTGCACGCTGTCCCATCCGCAGAACGGCATCTCATCGGGACCAGGCGCGCGTTTCACGTGCCCTCCGGCCAATCCGCTCGTCCATCCGCCTGGTGCGGCGCTGAGTTGGATCGGCATCTGCAACATCTTGTGGCGTTCGGAGAAGACGACTTGCAAGTGCAGGTGAACCTCGGGTTTTCCGGCATAGATGGTCACGCCAAGCCGGATTCTCGAGCTGCCGAGGGTCTGGTCGGCGAAGGCCCGCGCGCGAAGCGGGCCGGTGTCCTCAACGGTCCAGTCGAGGTCCTCAAGGCGGCAGGTGATGTCTTCGTTGAAACCCGTTTGGTGGAATACCCAGGTGTCGCCGTGCTCCTCGCGGAGATGCAGGGAGATTCCCGCCGCCCCTAACAACTCGCGGCCCTTCCATTTCAGCGACGCGATACCCTGTGGCCCGGTTCCAACGGATAGACCACCAGTAGTGATGGTTTCGTGATTCACCGTGACAGGGACCTCGGGCAGCGGAGCAGGGGAGGGGGCTCCATCAAGCAGTTTGAGAACCCGCCGGCCTCGGGCGGGAATGCTCACCGGCAGCACCGCGCGGTGAATCATCGCCCCCGCGTTCGGCTCGGAAGTGACGAGTTGGAAGGGCACCGGCGCTCCATCGTCATCCGCGAACCAGCGGTCGCGCCAGTCGTCGAAATCGATGAATGGCTCGCACTCGATATGCCCGTCGAAGTCGTGCGCGGAACCATTGAGCAGCACCAGACGTTGCGCATCCTCGCCGGGCAGGGCCGTGCGGGCGTGCCGCCGGGTGATTCGGACGACTTCCTCCTCGCCGACGATGCAAGCGCGTCCCTGCATGTGGCGGGCTGAAAGGTAGGACGAGGGCACGCTTGTGCCAGCCAGGATGTCGTGAAACTGGGTGAAGGCCAGATCCTTCCACGCCTCGTCGATTCGGGCGATCGACGCGCGGGTGTCGGCGTCATCGGTGCCAAAGGCCCGTGCGAGTTCCTCCGCCTGTTCCAACAGGCGCTCGCCGCGATGTTGCACCTGCTTGATGTCGTGCATCACGCTGTAACAGCCGGGAAAGGTCTTCTGCAGTTCGTAGTCCACCACCGGCACGAGGTCGCGCCGTGCCTCGGCCTCGACGTAGAAGTCATCGACAGTACTGAAGCGTAGTTCGACTCCCTCGAACGCGTTCCGGTGTTCGAGCAGCCACTCGATGTTGGCCTTGGTCGGGCCACCTCCGTGGTTGCCCAGACCGTAGAACATCATCGTATGGCCGAAGGATGGATCCGCTGCCTTCACGGTCAGGTCGATCTGTCCGTGAAGATCGTCGCTGCGGGTGACATAGGCCGGCGCGATCCGGAAACCGATGATTTCCGCGCCGCCACTGCCCCGCCAGCGGAAAGTTTGCGCTGGCAGCCGGACCTGACTCTCGTTGGGACGGTGGAACACATAGCCACGGTAGCCGACTCTGTGCAACAGGTCCGGAAGCGTCGCCGGGTGGCCGAAGGTGTCCACGTTGTAGCCGATCGTCGGACTGATGCCGAAGCGGTCCTTGAAGTAGCGCTGTCCCAACTCGATCTGCTTGCGCCAACCGGCCGCCGTCGGAAGATTCGCATCGGGCTGGATCCACTGCCCGCCCGCGATCGACCAGCGCCCCGCCATCACCAACTCGCGTACGGCCGCGAAGAGCCCGGGATCAAGATCCTCAACCCACTGGTAAAGCCATGCCTCGCCGCGGGTATAACGGAACTCGGGATACTCATGGCAGCGGTCAACCGCCGAGCGGAACGTGGCGAGCGCTTCATCGACTCCGGCCTGCCAATTCCAAAGCCAGATCGGATCAAGGTGGGCGTTGGCGATAAGATGGACGACGGTTTTGGGCATGGGAAATTTGGATGGGAATGTGCCGCGACACGAGGTGAAGCGGTCGCGAACCCGGCCAAAGTGACATGGGCTAGGCGATGAGTAAACGTTAAAGCAAAAATAAATCAGTGGGGCAGTCGGATCATGAGACGGGCATTTTCAGTCCCATGCCGAAGACCCGCCAGAGATGGGCTGAATTTTCGGAAAAAAATCCTTGCTCTCGCGATTTGGGAGATTAAACGTTTTCCCACTTTCGTTCCCATGATGCCGAAAGGTCCTTGCCTACGACGTGCGCGCTGCTGGGCAAGGTTGAAAGTCCGCAATCGATTCCAGCAACCAAACCCGCTTCCAAACCCATCCAGCCGCATCCCTGAATGCCTTCGGCATGAAAGGCTTGGCTCATATTCGCGACAAACCCATGAAACCGAATCATCGAAATCCTCTTCTCCTGCCCGCCATCACCCTCGCGGGTCTCGCCTTTGGTGCCAGCGCCTCATTCGCTGCGGACCTGACCTGGGATACCTTATCAGGCGACGGAGCGACTGTCACCGCAGGCAGCGGCAGCTGGAATCTCACCGCAGGAAACACCGTTTGGAACAATGCCGGTTCGAACGTCATCTGGAGCCAGACCAGTACAACCGACGCCAGCAACGCCGCCATCTTTGCCGGGGCGGATGGCACCCTCAACCAATACGTGGTCACGCTCGGTGCGCAAATGGCCGCCGAATCGATCACCTTCAACAGCAGCGGTTACCAGATCACCGGCAGCACGCTGGCGTTGATGCCAACGACGGCCACAAGCGGTGCCATCACCGTGGCTGCGGGTAAAACCGCCACCATCAATTCGATTCTTCGCTATGCTCACAATACCACCGCGAACGTAAGCGTTGGCTCGGGTGGCACCCTCAATCTCGGCGGCGGCACCACGGCAACCTTCAACCCCCAATGGCAGTTGAGCGGCGCGGGCACCCTCAATTTCACCGGAGGAACGTTCACTAACAATATCGGCAATTTCAACACCGCCGCGATCAACCTGACCGGCGGAACGCACGCCATCACGCCCGGCAACAGCGCCGCTGCGAACATCGGCAACGCCGCCGGCCAAAACGTCAACTACACCGTATCCGGAACAGGCACCCTGACGGTCAACAACAACGCGTCCAGCGGCACGGGAACCGGTTTCAGCGCCCTGCGCCTCGGTTTTGGAGATACCGGTGTCAATGAAGCCAAGTTGACCGTCCAAACCGGCGGGACAGTGACCATCGGCAGCGGCAAGTACGGAGAACTTCAGATCTCAGGTTCGGCCACCTCCAACGGCAAACTGGATGTGCAGGGCGGCACGGTCACCATCGCCGCCGGCGTGCCCGCCGCCAACAAGATCTATTTTTTCAAGAGTGGCTCCAATTCCGGCTACACCTCCGCCATGACCCAGTCCGGCGGCACGGTTACAGCGAACGGCATCCAGTTCGGTGGCGACACCGGCACTTATGACGCCTCCTCCTCCGCCACACTAACCCT
>Ga0315903_10002525_pt1 | contig 26712 bp, 23 predicted proteins | sample LakEriMetagenome_7_FD_203524 | JGI IMG/M metagenome (GOLD analysis project Ga0315903, IMG submission 203524) | Freshwater fungal communities from buoy surface, Lake Erie, Ohio, United States - Buoy 2 MA119 | ecosystem: Environmental > Aquatic > Freshwater > Lake | place: USA: Lake Erie, Ohio... | reverse complement strand
CGTATATAGAGCTACCATCAAACATACCAAATAACATGTTATTTGTAACATCATTGTTGTAGATCAATCTAAATGATCCACTCATAAACAAGTTTCCAAATATTGTTTGAGATGCTTTGAATACGTTTGATCCAGTAGTTGCAAACGACCCAGACTTAGCTACAAATATAGGATCTGTTTCATTGAAGTAAGATGCTGTTATTGCATGAGATGACGATACAGCATAAGTTGAGTATGATGCGGTATTAGAAAAACTAGAAGATATAGCATTTGTTGCAACCGAAGCGCTTACTGCTTGTAACACATAACTCGCAGTTTGTGCTAGTTGCACATATGATGCGGTACTCGAAAAAGAGCTACTTAACACAGACATCGATGATGTGTTAGATATTAGCACATATGGGGCTAACATCGAACTAGTTGCGGTAGTTAATACATAATTTGGAGCAAAAGATGCTGTTTCTGCATAAGATGCACTAACTACAGAACCTAATAATGTTTGTGCTGTTAACGCATATGATGATGTTATAGCATAACTTGATGAAATATTATATAATGAACCGGTTTGTAATTGTCCCGGTTTAAACTGTCTTCCCATTATGCCCATCTCCCATTGATAGTTACAATATCACCAACGTCAATGGTATATCCTAATAATGTAGTATCAAAAACTATGGTTTGTGTTGTATCTGTAGGCGTCCAAGTATACATATTTTTGTCAATATACTGTCCGTTTATATAAATATTAAATTCATTTTTCGTAGCAACTGTTAATGTGGATGGTTTAATTGCTGCAGCTACTGCTACGGTTACAGTAGTATTATTAACTCTGGTAGCAATTTCGTCTCGCATCGTTATTAAATATTGAAGAGTTGATGCGTCTATAGTTGTGGTAGTTCCTTGATTTGAAACTTGTACAGTGCCACCACTGAATATTTGTTGTGATACTTGTAGTAGTGCAACTGGTATTGTTGTTGATAAAAATACATCGTTATCTAAATCTAATACCGTATCAAATTTAACTTGTTTAATAGAATACATTTTTCTTAGTGTGGAAATTCGTGCTTCTTGTTCCGATAACAGTGTTCCCATTACCGTTAATGGTATTGTAGCACGTACTAAACGGTCTTCGCCAACTGTGTTTACAGTTTCAAAACTAACACTACCGATCGTTGTGGCAAATCGGTTACCTTCATTGCCCCATAAAAATCTACCATATGGTATAATTTGATCTACTAATTCATTCATTTGTGTCGTAAAATCACACCAAAGCATCATTTCATATTCAACAGTTACATACTTTGGAATATCAATTACAAATATTTGTTTTGATTCAGCAGGAACGTTTGTTGGTATCGGAAATAATTCATCTTCATACCGATTTCTAGAATTATATTTACTCTTGTATACAAATTGGTTTCCTTGATACTGTCGATTAACATCCAATGTTTTTAAATTATCTCGTTCAGTAGCACTGTTTCTTTTTAACATTATCATAGGAGACTGCAATTTACCTTTTTCATCTCGAAGATAGCCTAATCTACGTACATTATCCCATTTTTCACCATTGGCATAAATTACCGGCACTGAAATTAATTCTCCTTGTGACGTTACTTGAGGTTGTATTTCCTGATCTATATACCATTTTATTGCATAATCAATATCATATAAAGTTCTTTGAGGACTTTTTATTACATCATCATCCCGTCGGGTGTGTAATGCTCGATTTAATAGTAGATCGTCAGTTAAACCTTCCGTGCGATTTGGATTTGGTTTATTAGTTTTACGATCAATATTTTGTTTATTAAACAATGGCATTATTTAGTCCCATTATATGTGAATTTATTGTCACCGCCTCTACGCAAATTTTTAATATTAAATGATGTTTGTCTAGTAACATGGGCATCACAAATTACAGATACACTGTAACCATGTTGATCACCATTTGGCCATGTGTCAGGGTTTTTTCCTACAAAATATTGACTTTTTACAACTCCATCTATTTCATAGTATTCATTATCCCACAGAATAATATCGCCAACTTCTGGATAAAAATCTGCTCGTTCTAATATATCTCTAGTAATTCCAAATTTAGCCGTACGAGTATATGTATGGCCATAATCATCCATTGCATTAGATTTATCATCTTTAGTTACCAAACACGGAATTAAAATAGAATCATAATAAAATTTAGAATCAGATTCACCATAAATATTAGATTCTATTTTATCTACAATCATTTTGAAAAATTCAATTTCAGTATCAACTATAGCATTAATTAATTCATAGTTAATCGAAGCAATAAATTTTGCATCTCGTATTCCACCAAATAAAGCCATGTTGTTACTCCTATCCTACATAAATTTTCAGTGGAACTTTACCCAAAATTTCATTCATTTGGGTTGCTTCTGCATTTTGTCTCGTTAACATTTGTTCCCTAGTCATTTTATCTAGAAATTCTCGTAACTGCGTGATTAAGGCTTCTTTTTCAGATTGGCCTTGTGATACCAAATCAGATCCATTTAGCGTTACTTCAGCATTAGGTATAGGTACCGATGAATATTTATTTCGAACATACCCTAACATTTCTTTAGTCAGTGCAAGAGCGTATCTAAATATCCAAGATCGCCCCATATCATTAATGCTCCCGTACTTTTGATATTTATATGGTATATTAGACGAATCACTAACTACCCCTTGCATAAGTGCGGTATTGCCGTATAAAATAGCGTTCTTTGGTTTATCTTCATGAAATATAAAATCAACCCAAACTTTGTTATAATATATAGACGATGCTGGCACAGATCCCGATGGATATGATGGTACTGGCCAGAATTTAATATCATCTCCATGTATTTCAAATGAAAAATGAGATTTTCTAACCATATCATTAAATTCAATAGCTTGCAAACGCATTAAGTCTGCATGTATAGGCATCATCATGAAACTAACAGATGGAGAAAATCCTCCAAAATCAAATGCATCTAATAATTGTTGCGATCCTAAACCGGTACCTACAAATGGATCGAAATATCTTACAATTGCTGGTGGTGTGTTATGTATTACTCGTTTTATTTCAACTGAGCTAGAATCTTGCAACACAATTCCCAAAGATTCAGATACAGCTTGTCGTATACTATATGTTTGCTGGCCAGGAATAATATTAATTACAGCTCGCCTCCAATTTATATCTCCGCCACTATCTGCTTCAGCTCCATATGTTTTTGATATTTTTGTAACATATCCTAAAGACTTACCAATATTAACATCTGTAAATGTCCCGGTAGTTAAATAGTCCGAACCTGTTTGTACACCTAATGTATTAATCAAATTATTAACAATGTTAATCTGATTAACTTGATTAGAATATTCAACAACTGCAGATTCGAATGCTGTATAAAAATTAATTGGTAATAGTTCAACATCCATTATCGGATATCCTAAACTATTCGCAGCAAATTGAGCAAATTTATCAGCATGTTTTTGGAACATGGTATCAGAATCAAAAAATCCGAATGGTGTAGATGATCCAGAAACAAATGTAGATGTTCCGGGCCATATCGGTCTATTAACACTGTAATCCATCTGACGTTCCCTTTATTAATAAATATCAGTATTTTTCATTTAGAAGATTCAAAATTTCTTCTAAAGCTTCATGTCGGTGATTATCTGTTAAAATAATTTCATTTACAAAATTAGATGGCTTTAATTTAGGTACTTCATGCACTGCAGAATCATTTGCAAATTTTAAATCAATTTGATAACGATCCCCAGTTAATATCATAATACTATCTTTGCCTAATCTAGATAATACCATTTGTAATTGCTGTTTTGTTAGATTTTGAAATTCATCTACAATACAAATTGCATGGTCAAAAGTACGACCTCTGAAATGTGCTAAGGAAACTAATTCAATGTTTTCTTCTTTTTCCATTTTATCCAGAATTTCTGGTTTGTTATATACTTTACGCATATTGCTTCGAAGTGGTACTAACCATGGATCCATTTTTTCTGCTAATGACCCAGGAAGAAATCCATTATCTTCATTCGACACTGTAGGCCTTGTTATGATAATTTTATTTATCCTTCGTTTAAAAAACATATCTAACGCAATTTGAACTGCTAACAATGTTTTTCCAGATCCAGCTTTTCCTAATATAAAATTAAATGGCGTTTCTATAATTTTCGCCTTAGCAGTTTTTTGTTCTTCGGACAAAGTAATTGAAAACTTAATGTCATTTTTTGGAGGTGTTTTCTCCTTATTTGTTGTAGCCATATTTTTCCTAAAATAACTTAAAATAATTTTGTAAGAGTTGACTCTCGCAATGTCATATCTTTGAGAGTTTCAATCTTACCTAAACAAGCTTGTCGTAATGCTTTAAATGTATCACGTGGTGAGTAAGGTGTCATTACTTTAATTGTAATTAGTTCTTTATCTGGGCCTAGATCCTGTTCAATGTGTACCATTAATACTAAACTAATTGCTCGTATACGATCTAAAACATCAACTAATCTACCATCATATCGAATTATAACTTGCATCGAATATTTGTTATAAGGTACTGCCATAATACTTCTTTTTAATATAAATATCAGACAGTAAAAAAGGGATGACCGAAGCCATCCCTCTTTTTAATTCTTTAATTCGTTAAACGGTTAAATGAATTAATCAATTAACTATTAAAGAGTGTTCAAACCATGAACGTATACTTTTCCGTAGAATTCTGGACGAACTACTTTCTTCGCGTAACGTGTCATGACACCTTTACGTGGAGTGAAGTTAACTGGATCGTATACAAGTGGAGTCATGATTAGAGGAATGTATGGGCTAAATACAGCACCTGTTTCAAGGAACTGCGCACCACGGAATCCCATAAGGATTACATTCTCTAACATGTATGGGTTTTTGTAAACTGTGTAGCGGTTATTGATTGAACCAATTTTTTGCACACCAGCTGCAAATTCCATTTTAGTACCATCTGTATCTGCAGCAAATCCAGGGATAGACTCAAGGATAGTTGCAACAGCGGGAGAAGTTACAAGGAAGTTAGCACCACCACGCAATGTTTTTTGGTGAATCTTGTTACTTACTTTTTGAAGTTTAGTACCAAGAGTTTGGAACCATCCACCTTGAGTGTTATAGAATCCATCACCTAAACCAGGTGTAGCAGTACCAGCAGCCAATGTAGTGAATGCAGTACCATCCCAGATTGTATTGTTTCTAGCTGACCAATACTCAGTTGTAGGAGCTGCAGAAATCAACATATCAAGGATTTCAAGATCGATTTCCATTGATACATACTCAGAAAGCATTGAAGTTAATTCAGCTTCAGCATCGATTGAGTGGTAAGCGTTAAGGTCTTGAGCAAATTCAGGAGTCCAAACAGCTTTCAACTTACGAGTCTTAGCAACGATTGGCTCAGATTGCATTTCAAGGTTAATTTCTGGAATATCAATATCTGTACCAGAATTAATACCACCATTATTATAAGCAGTACCTTTGAATGGATTCATATCTTCAAAATCACCTCTAGTAATATCAGTAGGTTGTTTACTATAGTTAAGTTTGAAATTACCAGCAGAAATTGCAGCTTGAATACCAGCACCAAAAGATGCAGTAACAACAAATGAAGCAGTATAATTACTGTTAATTGTAGAGAAAGCTTGTACAGGCTTAAGTTCTGCTCCACCCGAACCAGAACTAAAAGTAAATGAACGTACTGCGTATAGATCAGCGCTAGTAGGTACGTTAACTGTGATCATTTGCCATTGGCTTGATCCAGAATATACAGAATCTCCATTAACTTGAGCTGCTGTTGGTGTAGAACCAGTAGCAGCGGTTACAACAGAAGAAGTTTCGTTAATAGAATATCCGAAACGACCAGCACCATAAAGACCGCCAGATGGATCACCAGAAGTAGTAGTAACACCGAACATAGAGTCATCGGCATTTGGAGAACCAAATGGATCACCTGTTCTGTTCAAGTTGTCATTATCAAATCCAGGCTGAGCTGTACCATATTTGAAATCAAGATAGAAAATAAGTCCAGAAGGCAAATTCATTGGTTGTACAGAAACGAATTCTTTAGCTGCAAATTCAGCAAAGATTCGACGTACCAATGGAAGTGCAACGCCTGCCCATTCTTCTGATCCAGCTGCAGTACCAGTAGCTGAAGCTTCTTTTACTAGTTGACGTGCTTGGTTTTCAAGCAATTGAGACATACCTGCTTTTTCGGTCTCGCCTCTTAGACCTTCTAAAAGTCCTGTCTTCTCCCATTTGTTAACCAATGCTTTAGCTTGGTTTCTTTGGACGAAGTCATTCGTTTGTAATAAATTCGAAATACTCATCTTTTTGTTTCCTTTTTTTAATTTATAGCAATCCTGCTAATTTTTTCCATCTGTCAGCTAATTCAAATCCTTCGTTCAAGATAGGAGCATGATATGTAGGAGCCGTAGTTGCAACTGGTTTAGATGCATACGATTCTCTAACAACACGCTTTTTAGTTGGACGATTGAATGATTCAGCTAATGTTGTAAACACTAATTTTACTTCACGAGTTGTTCCAGCTCGGTCAAAGTTTTCAATTACTTTCATTTTTTGACCCTCGTTCAACTCAAAATTGCGGAACAATTTGTTTGTGTAAAGAAGTTTTGCGTTAAGAAGATTAACTTCATTGATAATACCTTTAAGGTGACGAACTGTGCGGTACGCTTCTTGCAATTCATCAACGACTTCCTCGTGATCTTGTTTAGAAACCATGCCGTCCATTTCATCCAATTCATCGCCCATTTCTAGTTCTTCTTCTTCGCGAAGAATTGCCTCGATCATTGCATCAAGATCTTCATCTCCGTTTTCTTCCTCTTCGGCTTCATAGATAGCCTTAGGTTTTTTACCGTATGAAGGTTTTCCTTTTCCGCGGCCAATACCAGAAGAACGAAGAGCAGCTTCCATCATTTCTTCATCATCTTCATCACCGTGCATATAACCATCTTCGATCATATCAGCTTCTTCACTACCCATCATGTCATCTTTGTCTTCTAAATCAGATTCCAACTCTCGAATAATCGATTCTAGATTTAATTCTTCATTGTACTCTTCATTAGCTTCTTCATCAGACATTTCTCCGGCAGGTGTTGCTGGTGCAGCAGGTGCAGCTGCTGGCTCTTCGGTAGCTGGTTCTGAAATTTCATAATCGTAAGTATCGCCACCTACTGAAAATGAAATGTCATTATCTACCCAATTAACGCCTTCTTCTTCTCCTCCGGCTACTGGTGCTGCTGCAGCTGGCTCAGTACCTGCATTCATTGCATCTTCATCACCAACTGGCTCTTCATCTTCTAATTCTTCTGATAGCCGTGTTGATAACATGCTTTGAATACGGGGAGCGAAAGCTTCTTGCAACGCAATTTTTGCATTTGCTAACGCAGTTTCTTTAACAGCATTAGCATCGGCAATTGCTTGTTTTAGCAAATCTGATTTTGCCATACTTTTTTTCTCCTTAATTTTTTTTTGGAAGTAAGATTATTTGAAATCTTAATAGAATATAAAAATTTATATAGACGCTATATTAAGATACCGATAGCGTATTCTATAATATATATGACACCGAAACAAAAAACAGTAAAAAAGCCCTAACTTTTTATTGTCAGGGCTAAATGAATAAATAAAAATATATTCTATTTGTATTGCAAATCTTTAATTTGCTGAATATATTTAGCTTTTTGAAGTTTTGTTCTTTTCCGTACACTAGGTTTAATGTATTCTTTGTTATCCTTAACATGACTCAATACATCCGAAGTTTTTACTTTACGTTTCCATATTTTCATTGCTAAAGAAAAATCTTCAGTATACGGTACCCGTACTGCATTTGCATTACCTGGTACAATCATTTGATGTTGTTTTTGTTTTTTACTCATATATTATAACTTATTATTATTGTGTTGGTTGTTGTGTTGGTTGTTGTTCCGCACGTACATTGAATCTAAAATGTTTTATTTCTGGTTTCTGTGCAATGTATCCTTGAATTCTTTGCGATTCACGTGCTGGGTCTTGTCCTAGTCGAAAATAAAAATATCCTACTTTACCCGATGATGATATGGTATGTTTAACAATGGTGAAACCTTTTTTAGTAGCCCATTCTTGAATTTCGGTAGCTACAGATTTTGCTTCTGCTGGATCACGTAATACGTATTCTACTCCGCCTCGATAATCGGTAATATTATTTATAAGACGAGCTTCATCTAGATCGGTATCTAGATCCGGATTAACTGATTCTCGTAAACCAAAAAATTCTTTATACAATTTTTTTATCTTATTCATTACATTACCTTAAATATAAAAAAATATTTGAAATTATCCAAATTATCCAACATCATAATATTTACGCAAACCTTCTGCAATATCTTCATACGCAGCTGCCATTCTTCGTTCTTGAATCATTACTTCATTAGCAGATTTTTGCAATTCAGTTAAAGCACTGTCTACATATTTCATATGCCGGCTTCCTGAAACTTTATCTACTACATCACCATCAGATTCTGATATCATACGTTTTGCAGTTTCTACCATTTTAGTAATACGTTCAACTGACTCTTTAAGATTTTTTCGACCATACATAACTTCTCCTAACTGAGAGTATGATCGGATTGCTTCAGCAAATGATTGTTTTTCTTCTAGACTTACAGGTTGAGGTTCATCATTACTAAAAACTGTACGTTTCTTATCATCTTCATTCAATAAAGATATTATTCTATTCAAATTGTCTTGACTAAATTTCATTTTCATGTTTATATCCTACATTTACCATCTTCACATAAAATAGATGTAATGATGCTGTTTACACGTTCGTATTTATTTGTTTTCTTGTTTACTGATTCTGTCATATGTGATGGGCGCATAAATGCTCCATGGGTGGATGGATTAGATACAAAGTCCCAACATATTAATTCAAAATCATCTTGTACCTCAACAACACCACTTTCACGTAATTCTTTAACCGATCCTAGACCTCGCGATGAAATACCTAATGTAATACCTGCTCGGAATAGTTCTTTAAGAATTTTACCAGAAGGCGTATCTAAGATTTGAACGGCTCCTTTTAAGTCATCACCGTCCCACCAAATTTTCAAAACATTATGTGAAACATTGTTCAAGTTAACCACCGATGATTCTGGATGATCTAATTCTCCTAAAGCTCGATGTTGATCTATATATTCAGTCTGATATCTTTTACATTCTCGTTCTAATATCGGTTTTGGATATACTCTTCCGTTTTGGTTTTTTGCTCCGGCTCTTTGTAAAACTCCTTGCACTACAAAACCTCCAGGTATCCCATATGCAGCACCATTGGACTCTTTTAACGCCCCAACTGGTTTAAATGGCATATATTCTACTATGAGTTGTTTTGTCATGTTATTCCCCTAATGTTCGTACCCGTTCAGATATTTTAATTAATCTATTTGAAATTTCCGTTAATGCTTTTTGAGTACCCGGTCCATAGTTTGTTGCTGCTACATTGGATTCTCGTTTTAACTTAGAATTATAATCAACTAGTTGCTCAATTTCTTTAAGACGTTTTGCTACTTCTCTTATAGTTCTTTTTACTTTTTGTTCAGGAGATAATTTAGAATCTTCAGTTGCAAATCTTTTATATGATTCAATTAGTTGTTCATATTTTTTTTCAACAATCTCCTCAACTTTTAAATTACGTTTTTTATCAGAAACACCAACTTTTAAATTTTTATGTTTCTTCGTAGCAGTCCCCGGGGTGTCTGTTAAATTAACCGAAGGATATTCATAATTTTTATGTTGCCAATCTACATCAGATTGAGCATATGCAAATTTATCCATAAGCTCTTCTTCTTCAGATTCTGGACGTTGGAATTCTTCTCGATCCCATTCGAATGACGGAGGAGTATTTACAGATTCATACCGCATCGTCTTTTTCTTTTTTTCATACTGATCTGGTGTTAGAAATGCTTTAGAAGTATTATATCCAGCAACCGCACCAGTAGTTGACATTTCATCTAGTTCAGAATCACATTCACATTGAGATTTTGGACGGTCACATTTCTCACATGAATCTTCGAGATCTTGAAACTTCTTTTCTATTTCATTAAGAAACGATTTCATTGTATCTCCTTAAGTTCTTTAACTAAATCAAAATAACGTAGAAGCGATAAAATATGTGATTCTTTAATAGTTTTTAAATTTTCTACATTACATAGCATTTCAGATAGTTTTTGCACTTTGATTTTTACAACTTGATCATCTATTTTCTTTGTAGAGTCAGACAATTGTTTTTTAATTTCTGGAATTACATTTTGTACATATTCTCGTAATTGAGTAGTATCATTAACACAGGTTATGTATTTATTTAAAAGTTTCTTTTGTGATTCGTTTAATCCTAGGTATTTTTTATTGAAATTATCAACTAATAGTTTGTATGTTAATAATCTAATATCCTTTGGCTGTTTTTCAAATGATTCTAATACTGGATCTTTTTTTATATGTACTCGTTCTGTTAATAATCCATTTTCTATAATAGCATTTTTACATTCCATTATTTGTTTTGGATTATCCGTTTCTTCATGTTCAAACAACATGTTAATAGAAGCTAAAACTTTATAATTAGAAATATGTATTTTGGACATATCACTAAATTTAAACTTTTCAGAAATTTCTTTTACTAGGTTGTATTTTTGACGTTTTAATAAAGATGTATTAAGTTTAGAATGTGCTGTTTTAATAGTTCGTATGAAATCTAAAGCACGTGCTTCTGTTTTATATTGTTCTTTTAACAATGCATTATATAACTGCAATTCTCTAGTTAATTCAGTATTACGTCCAAAATACTTTTTGATGATATCGATAGTAATAATCTTATCAGATGACAATGTTTCCGATGTTAATTTTCTTACTAACATTTCAAACAAAATACCAGTATTCTTATATTTTGAATGTTTTAGTTTTTTCATAAAAAGTACTTGCTCTTTAATTTATAATAAATATGTTTAAAATTATAAAATGTTATTTTCATCTAACATCGTTCCTGTATCTGGGTCATCTAATTCCGGAGATTTAAGAGATTCTGTAATAATACTAACTCGATTCGGTTTCATTTTACGTAAAATATGTTCCGTAGCTACAGTTGATTGTCGATTTCTATATCTAGGATCTGGCTGAAACGCTGTTTTTTGATTCTCTGGATTAAAATCTTGTTTAATTTGTTTAATACCCATTGGATCCCATCCAAATGCGTTTTTATGTTGGCCGTATTTAATTCCTTCTTTCGGTCGGCCGCCTGGATCTTTTTCCTCAACTTCATTGCTAGACATATGTAAACTTGCTAAATCATGCGGAGTTCCATATGACATACCTGTTATAGTAGGATCATTGCCTTCTTGTTCAATTTGGTTTTGACGGAATCTTAATTTAAGATCTTCAATAACACTGCTACGTTCTTGTAACCATTGTTCTTCTGACATATTAAATATGTATTCGTAAATGTATTTGTCAGAAACTAATTTTGAATCTTTCATTGCATTAGCTAATGTCATTTTTTCATTCATTAATGCAACTTTTTGCTGATCATATATGATAGATGGAGCTGTTAATTCTAATTCAAAATTTACTAGATCTTCCCCATCAAAGCCTTGCGAATATAAATGTATTATAGCAATCTTTGCCATTTCTGAAACAGCAATTTTTTGTATTCGTTCTATAGTTCTAGCAAATCTAACATCCATTGCAGCTAATGTAGTTTTTCCTTCTACACCTTCTTCATATCCTAGAAATGGCTTAGGAATTTTCAAGGCTGCCATCATTTTATGTTTGATGTATTCAATATCATCCATTCCAGTAAATGTCATGCCAGGCAATGTATCAATTGATGTGGTTGATTGCCCTCCGCGCACCGGCAAGTAATAATCTTCAAGCATATTGTTGAGATTAAACTTGAGATTGTAATTACCAGTATTTGGATCTATATGTGGAATTTTCTTCATTTTATTGATAATTGTTTCCATAAATGAATCAACTTCATTAGGTGGAATATTACCAATATCAATTTTAAAGATACGTTTTTCAGGAGCGCGCATTACACGATGTATAAGCATCGCATCTTCCATCATCATTAATTTTTGAAATTCTTTTCTTGCTCCTTCTAACATGGATCTACCATATGGTAAAAAGTTAGAATCAGATAGCATACGAAAATGTGCTATTTCAAACACATCATATGTTAATTGTTCGGAACCTACATTTTTAAACTTAATGTCATATTCGCCTGTAGCTTCATTATATTCTTCCCAACGCTCAACTTCGTAACTAGAAAATGGACGGGCATTAACGATACCAATACCTTCAGCTACATCTAATTTCAAAAAGAAATCTCCATACTTAGTCATGTTTCGGATCCATGACCAAAGATTGAAATCTATATTTAAAATATCATAAAATAAGTTATAAAGTATTTTTTGAATTCTAGTATTACTAGTACGAATTGTTAAAATATCTCCAAATTGATCGGCTAAAGTAGATTCATCAGAATATATATCTAATGCTGAATTAATAATAGGGTCTTTATCCATCATTTCGTAATCAGCATAAAGTTGCATACGATTCTGATGCATATAATAGTTAGAATCATATCCACCCATGCCGCCTACACGATGTTTATTAGATCCATGTAAGCGCATATATCTGTCAGATACTTTGCTTTGAGCTAAATTTCCAGTACTTTGTAAACGATTTGTATCTACAATACGTAACTGTTTTTTGCCATATGCTCTAACAATTACATTGGTGCTGAATAAATTTTGTAAACGTTTTCTTAATGACGCCATATTTTCTTTTATAATAAATATAACATGTTACAGAACCTGGCGTATTTATATCAACCAAGTTAAACTTTCATCCCCATCGCCAGTATTCCATGACCAACCGGTATCTTGAGAATTTCGTTTACCAGTATATATAACATTATTCGTTTTTTGTAATTGACTTAAGGCACGTTTATTCAAATCAATTCCTTGCTGTCGAAGTTTTAATGCAGTATCCCGTAACCACAATGTAATTGCAAAAGACATTACCAAGTCATCATTATATCCTTGTTGTGCCTGTGCTTTACCATTTAACCATACAAATACTAATAGTTCTTGTATAAGCCGTTTACTACGTATAATTGGAGTTTTTTGACGCATATACATTTCTAATGCAGAAATCATTAAAGGACGCGTACGAGCAGTAGTTGATACTCCAGGAACCATTTGTGTTTTGTCCTTCATATCATAACCTTTTCTTAGTTGCACATCCGCATCTGTATATCCATCGTCTCGGTATGTATAATGAAGATTTTGATATCCGCGGTCCAATGCTGGTTGTATAGCTGCCCAACCAATATTTGCATTTTCTATTGCTAGCAACGCATTATTCCATTCAGTAGCTACTGTTACTAACATGTTACCGAAATCATTGGGTGGTATTTTTCCTTTATATTCAGCAACCTGTCGTACCGATTCTACATCGAATATTTGAAATGTAGAAAAGTCAGCTCCATCGCCTCGAGCGACGTCAGCTACTACTATATAATCGCGAGAATAGTCCGGATATTCCCATACCCAATAATTTCCATCAAATCCTCTACGTTCAATTGGATCCGAACATGTTGCATCATATTCTAATAATAATGGACCATCTACCACAGTATGCCCAGAACTGACAAAGTCGCAATCACATTCCTGTGCAGCACCTCGTTCGCCTAATAGTTGTGTTTGTTCATCTCGCCATGATTGATCTCGTTCTGGATGTACGGTCCAATGTAGTTTAATTGTATGGAATCCATTTATATCTGCTTCAGCATCAGCCCAGGTTTGATGAAACCAGTTACCTACACCATTAGGAGTCGAAAGAACAATAGCGCCACCACCTGTTGATAGGGTTGCTTGGGATGCTATCCATATTTCTTCAATATTTCGTATAAAGGCAGCCTCATCTACAATTAGCAATGACAATGCTTCCGAACGAGCTCCGGTAGTTGCTGACGAAACTGCTTTAATCTGTGAGCCGTTTCGAAACTTAAGTGATAATTTATTGTCTGCTTCTACATTACCTTTTAACCAACTTGGTAAATTTTCATGCATGACTCGCACTTTTGTTACTAAGTTTTTGGCTACTTCTTGTGTAGTTGCAATAACAAGAACGTTAAAATCTTCTGCAAACAACATGCTCCAAAGAGCGAATCCGGCAGATAATGTTGATATGCCTAACTGCCTAGATTTAAGTATAACGTTGTATCGGTTATCTCGAAGTTCTGCTAATGATTTTTCCTGGAAATCATATAAATTAAATTTAATCTTACCTCGTTTAGGATGTTGAATATAACAATAATTGCGCATAAAAAATACAGGGTCTTTAGCACACATCATGTACTGTTGCTGTATTATTTGTTTTATATTTGGTGTTTGCGCCATTATTTTAAATACTCATTGATAATTACTCCAGTAAACAATGTAGTTATAATTCCACTACCAAACCAAAGAAATTTACTATCATACCATTTTGGTTGAAGACGCTTTTCTCGTTCAATATATAAATCAATATTTGATTTTAAAAGTTTTGTTTGTTCTGTATGATATGCAATTTGCATGGAATCTAATTTAATTACTAAATTTAATTCTCGAGCTAATTTATCTTGCCGTTCAATAATTTTTTGATTTATATCATCCAATTCGTATAAGGAATCCACCGTAAACAAGATATCTCGCATTTGTTCTTCTGTGAAACAAGTATCTGGAATTTGTTGTGAATAACATGCAAATGGAAATAACAATATAACTAATAATTTTTTCATGATTTAGCCTTTGGTTTTCTGCCTCGTCGTTTTGTTTTATTTAAAATGTCTTGTTTTACATCTGAAATATCTTTTGTATCAGCAGCCGTTGGGTTTATATCATTTCGTTGTTCTTTAAGATCTTCTACTTCCTCAGCAGTTTGCTTTGCTGTTTGTATAGCATCAGATCGATGATCTTCAATAACATCAATCTTACCATCAATGTTATCTATTTTTTGTTTATTATCATCAATTTTTGTAGCAGCTTGTGTTGCTTTGTGTTGATTGTATTTTTTTGTTAGAAATAAAATTCCTAGTATAGTAGCAATACTACCAACAATCCATAACCAAACATTTTTAATTGTTTTCATTTTGTTCCGTTTCTCCGTTTAATTTTTTTAAAAAGTTTTCTTTGAATTTTGCAAATTGGTCTTCTATTTGTTCTTTGAATTCTTCAGGTGTCATTTTTGCTGACCAATGCTCCGTTTCCCCATCTGAATTGGTAACAAATGTAGATGCAGTTGTGTATGCTTCTTTTAACATTTCAACATCTCGTTCCGCTGATCGTAGCCATGCTAACGCATTTTCACGTACTTTATTTCGTTCATATTCTTCATACTTGCCTTCTTTTTTTAACTCATGTTCCATTTCAATAACACAATCAAAACACATTCCATGTATTTTTTGCATTTTAATATCCAATGGATGTTTACCTAAACATGTGCATGTTTCTTTTCGGCAATTTGGAAATGAACGAAGTTCTTCACGTACGGTCTGTAATACTTCGCTCGATTTTGTTTTTTTAATACGAAATCCATCTCGTTGTTCAATAACATAGGTAATACCAGTAACCGTATCAGTTTCTTCCCAAATATCTCCAACAACACGTTTACGATTTTTTTCCGCTGTTTCTTCAGCATCAGAAAATCCGATAGTTTTCTTTGTTTGAAACTTATGTTGCCCTTCTAACATTTGTTGAATGGCTTTAATGTTTTGTAACTTTTTTGACATATATTTTTTGTTTATGTAGTTTTTTAAGACTCCGATTCTGGGTTTTCTGTTTCTGCTTCTTTATTATCGTCATCTTTTCCAACTGTACTTAATTTTCGTATAGAATACTGACGTAACGTTTTATAGAAATTAGTTTCATCCTCTACATCTAACGCTTTTGTAGCAGATTTAAACAGTCTGGATAAAAATTTAATTTTACCATGCAATCCTTCTTTTTCCATTTTTTCAGCACTTAAACGAATTGCTTTATCTGTTTCTTCCTCCGGAGTTGCTGCGGGGGCTGCTGGCGCTGGAGTTGCTGCGGGGGCTGCTGGCGCTGGAGTTGTTGGTGTTGGGGTAGCAGGTGGCGTAGCTCCTCCAGTTGCTGGAGGTGTTGCAGTTGCATCCGCTGGTGGAGTAGCTCCTGTATCAGTTGGAGGTGTAGCTCCTGTATCAGCTGGAGGTGTAGTTCCTGCATCTGTTGGCGGAGTGGCACCGGCGTCTGTGGGTGGTGTAGCTCCTGCTCCTGCATCTGCAGGGGGTGTTGCACTTGCATCAGCTGGGGGTGTAGCTCCAGCGTCTGCAGGTGGTGTTTCTTCTTCTGTATCAGTAGGCGTTGATTGTTCTAAAATGTATATTGCAATCTTACGTCTAACATATTCTCGAACTAAACGTTCTTTTTGTTCTCGCGTCAAATTTTCAATTTTATCTTTCAATACATCAGCAGTTTCTTTTTCCTCAGTATCTTGTCGTTTCTTGAGACGTTTAGCGGCTACTTTTGGATCATAGTCCCCATCTTCGATATCTTTGTAAAGTCTATCGTCATCATTGTATTTCGGAAAAAGTTTCCCATCATCTTGTATTGGCTTATCAGTTTTTCGTAAAACATTTAGTTGTTTATCGCCAGTTGACTTAGGATTCAATTTACCTTGTTTATCATCAAACGTATAGTCTTTAAGATCTTTACGTGCTTTGTATTTTTTATTTTCTGGTTTTTTGTACTTGCTTTTATGTTTTTCAGCCATGATGTATAATCCTACTAATTTATTATAAATATCAGCGTGCGTATTTTAACACTCCTAAAATCTGATTTACTGGAGCAAATGCCCCGGTTAGTTTATATGTATTACCTTGATATGTAAATACTATGCCTTCAGCTGGTACAATCGCATCAAATCCGCCTAATCGTTCAATACGTTTTAATTGAATTTCTAATTGACGTAATGTGGTTGGATCATTGCGTTGTTGCAAATCTTTGATTAATTGTGACAATTCATTCTTTATAGTTTGTACGGTATTAGATGGATTTGCTGTTAAATAGTTTGTAGCATTTTGTAATACTAAAACTCCTAACCGTAAAAAGATGGATTCAAAAGGTTCTAAATTTTGTTTTTTATATATTTTAACATCTTTCTTGTCAAATTCCATTACCCAATTTAAGAATTCTGGATTGTCAATTTGTTTTTTAATTGCCGTTAAATTTACAGATTTATCATCCATTGCCCAACGATATATTAAGGTATTTAATAAATCATTGGATATATCATAATTAACTTGTTTTGCTTTATTAAAAATTACATCCCTCCACCAGGCTTTATGATAATCACTTAATAAATCAGTATCTTTTAAATGAAACTTGGTTTGCAACAAATTTAACTCATTAAAAAGTGCTGCTTGTTGATCTTCAAAATTATAAAGTTGGCCAACTTTTATTTGTTGAGGTGGTATAAATGAAAATGTGTTTTGCATATGAGCATTAGCATCTTGTATAACTTTTTGCATCATTGCGCCGCCGGTTAAGTCAGTTTGTATTACATTTCCTTTTTCATCATATTCTACTAAATTATGAAATTGTAGGTGTGCTTTATCATATGCAATAACATTACGAGTTGCTGGATAAATAATTTCCATGTTTGCAAATACACGTCCGTTTTTAAAAATTTCATTCAATTTATTTGCATCTATTTTTGACAATGCGGCAGTAACATCCTGTGACATTTCACGAAATGCATCTACAACTAATTTATATCCGGCTGCTGCATCTGCTCCATTTTTTTCTATAGATTCTTGATATTTTCTTTCGAAATCTGCAACCAATTGATCAGGAGTCATTGGATTGATTATAGTGCCTTTATTACGAGCAAATCCAGGTTGACCATCTTTCCATGTAATGAATATATTCTGTCCATCAGTTTTTTCTGTAACTGCTTGTTCTATATCCAATCTACCAGACAATGCCCTAGAAATTATTTCACGTACATCATTAAATGATAACCCATGATCATCCCATGGATGTGCCATATGTCCTGCTGCGCCGCCTTCGGTTAATGTCGGACGTATCTTTATAACAGATTCAATCATATACAACACATCATTAGGATCGTTTTGTTGCCAACGACGTCGTTGTTTTTTAATGGTCCTAGGAATTAACCGTATCATACGACCATCCCATTTTAACATGAACGGCATATGTATAGGAATATCAAACTGAAAATCTGATGCTACCGCAGTTGGTTTATTTTGATCAACTTGTGTGCGGATATCATCTCCATATTCATCAGCTAATTCCTGAAAAAAGTCTTCTAATTCATCTAAATAAATCGGAGCTTCATTTCTAGGATCATTTAGCCTGTCGATAAAGTGTGTAAACTTTCCTTGAAAATCCACATCAATTCCAAATTTACGAAAAAATGAATCTACACTTTGTTCGATGCTAGCTAATTCTTCTCTGGTTATATAGTTTTCATTGATAATATTTTCTAGTAATTTAGCACCGACAACTGTTTTTTCAAAATCATCAAAATCATATACAAAAGATTTACCTCGATGTTTTTCTAAAAAATTTCTAAGTTTTTTAATTTTATGGGAATGCCGAGCTTTTTCTTTAGGAAACATCATGGATTCTAAAACAGAGTCAACATCATCTTGCAATGTTTTTGTCCACCATTCTTTTGTAAAAACATTCTCTTGTAATCCTGTTAATATTTGCCAAGCATTTTTTACTTTAGCATCATTATATTGCGGATATGATTTTCTAAACGTTTCGTAATTATTATTTTGTAATGCATCTCGAACAATTGTAGCCGATATAGGAGTGCCATCTGGATATGCTAATGGATCTATGTTAATATTACTAAGTTCATTGTCAGCAACATCTACCTTTGCTTTAATAGTTCGACCTGATTTATCTCCTATGGTTGAATATTTTAATACATTTGGTCCAAAGTCTAACGTACGAGCGTAATCATCTCCTTTTTGCGATGCAGCCATAGCATATTTACCAGATGCATCTTCTGGCAATGCAAATAGATATTCATATGCTGCCATTATAGGAGAATTAAACTGAGTTGGTTGTATTTCAATGTTTGGATTGTCGTTTAAAATATTAAACATCTCAATGCTTTTTTCGCGAGTAATTCCATCTCGTTCTTTAGGACCAATTAGCATGATTACACGATCAACCGCTGGATGTTGTGAATACCGGTTTGCTAATTCTAAATGAGCGCCTGTTAATGGTTTAAATCCTCCAGGAAAAAGTACTGTTATTCGATCCATGTATGTTCTTTTTTTATATAAATATTAATATTTACTATTCTGGTATTGCTCCGCCAGCAGCTGGTTGTATAGAACTTCCAGCAATTCTACTTGTTCTAAAAACAAAATTTTTCATTTTTAATGTTCCTGTTAATCCTAATGTTAAACCAGTATAAACAATTGATGTATGTATTAATACATAATAACCTTGTCTATCTGTTAGAGTTGTATCTGTAATAGATCCATAGTTACTAGTAACAGCACCAGACCGTTGAGAATTTTGCGTTACTCCAGATGCTAATGTTATCGGTGATGCAAATGTAGATCCGCTTTCAAAAATACCATATGATGTTAATCCAACGTTGCTTCCAGTAACAGCATTCATTATTGTTGTATACAGATTAAATGTTTTATTTGCTAGTCCGGTATTATCTGTACGATCAATTTGCCACGTAAATGAAACTTGTAATCTCGTTTCTCCTGGCAAAATAAATGCTTGAAATGATGGACCTGATAATATAGAGCTGGTTGTAAATGTAGGTAATACTGGAGAACTTCCTGACAGATTAGCTAAATTAAAAGTATATTCATTTTGATCAAAATAAACAACTCGTCCAACATTTAATCCATCAGTATATTGATTGTTTGAGTCAAACAATATCGTACCTGAATTTACAGCTAAAAATGCAGATGCTGTAACATCACCGTTTGCAGTTAAATAAAATCCACTTGATGATATTTCCATGTTACCGTTACTGCCAGAAATGTATTGTGATGCTGGATCTCCTAGAAAAAATGTTTCCGTATGTACATCTAATTCAGAAGGATTAGTTGCAAATCTAAAATAATTGTTTGCATCTCCATATAATTCTAATCCAACCCCACTATATGGCACTCCGCCTTTTGTTCCTAAAGATCCAGATAATGCAGATCCAGACCACATTAAAAATCCAGGAAACCCAGCAGTAAATCCTTCATAACCTAATGATCTAAGATACCCGGTATTTTTATATCCGGATATTGCTACTCCAGTAGATAGTGAATCAGCAACATATAATGATCCGGTAAGCATGGAATAATCACCGTCTACATAACGATTACCACCTTCCCAATCTTTATTGTACACGTAACTAATCTGTTTGCTTTTTTCTCCATTAACATTGTAATACTCAGTTTTAAATGTTAATTGATTATTTGATTTATGTGCAGTTGGTACTAAGGTTCGTAGTCTGGTGTAGTTAGGAGAATATCCGGCGTCATTATCTGTAGTTGTTCGAATATCAGATACTTGCCATGTACCAGATTCCACTACTAGAAGAAGTACTGCATATCCCTCTCGGTCTGTTTCAAAATTAAAAACTACATCATCAAATCTTTGCGTTGTTCCTGATACTTGCAGTTCTCCAATACGTTTTCCTAATTTAACAGGCAGGTCCTGATTAAAATAATCAGTAGAATCAAAATCAAATGCACTTCCAGATAAATACAAAGATAATTTAGGAGTGTCTGATCCAGACACAGTACCGATAGCATCTATAGTAATTTTATACTCTGAATTTGCAATAAAATATCCTTGATATGCAGATTTAATTTTTGCTATGCTAACAGCATTTTGAGCCGCAATGTTCGAATTGTTAACAATTAACATGGAATTATTCATTGACTGCGTAGTCCATGTTAATGTAGGAGTACTGGCGTTATATGCTACTGCATCCCAATATGTGTTAATCGTGCTTTGTGATACGAATGATCCTATGCTTTGATCTGGAAATAATGATGCAGTATTTGTTACAAATATTTCCGTTTCCTCTAATTCTACATCATTTAACAATTCCCATGTGCCAACTGTACCATTATTGTTCATAAACAATTTAACCCTAGAAACATCGCCAGTTGCAGGATTAAGATTTTTTATTTGAACTAAGGCAAATGATTCTGAATTCTGTGTAGCTGTGTATACTGGCGTAGCTTCATATGTTAAACTATATGCAGATGCATCAAAATTAGTATAAGTATGCAAAGAAATGCTTTGGCTACTATACGCCGTATACTCCGTATCTAACAGTGCTATGGTTGGGGTTAGTATCTTTTTTATCGTTGACACATAACTAGTTGTAGATATAGGATATGATGGTGTAGGCGTAGGATTAGTAGGTGATGAAACGGTTATGGTACCTGTTGACATATCAGATGTAAATGTACCGCCACTTAATTCAACAGCTGGTTGATTGTTATATAAAAAGTATTTTACTGTGCCGGTGGTGAATGTTGGGAATTGTTGTGAACCAGAATATGTACGATTTAATTGAACTCCTACTTGCTCGGTAATTACCAGTACTGGTGATTGTTCGAATATAATTTCTGATATGTTTGATACGTTTGGATTGACTGGTACAGTTCTACTCCATTTAACATTTGATTTGCCTTGCCATTCGGCCGGAGCATTAATTGCTTCACCGGTTAATGTTATCACACAATCACCAGGAGAAGTTTCTTCATAAATATAAATTGCAACTACCCGAGACTTGTCTTCGTCTATATAATTAACAACTTCATGATATATCGGATCTCCGTTATAATCTAAAACTTCAATGTTTAAATAACTACCAGGTCGTAAATTGGTAGGATGCCCTCGAAACTTGAATAAGTTTTTACCAGCAGTTAATCGTTCCGGAAATTCGGATATTTGAAAATATTCCGGAGATGTTAATGATGTATCAGTGAACCAAACATCGATAAATTGTAAACCTTTATAGACTGTTTCTTTTCTTTTCATTCCACTGATACTCTTTTTTAATATAAATATCAAGTATGATTAATCTGGCTGAATCCGTTAATTTTATTCACTTCAATTAAATTATCAACCATATCTCGCATAGAATCAACATGTGATACGATAATCGAAAAATCAAATTTAGTTCGTAAATAATCAAACAAATTAACCACAGCAGAAATATGTTCAGCATCCAATGAACCCCATCCTTCATCGATTGCGATGAAATTAGGACGAGGTAATGCGGAAACATTGATAAGTGCAATTCGTATTGCTAACGATGAAATAAATCGCTCCATACCACTTGTTAATTCTAATGGCCAAAAATTATCTTCATTGTATATGATATATCCATTAATGTTTTTACCATCACTCTGAAGCACCATATTAAAATCTACAACTTGATTAAGCACATTGTTTATCTCTGTTTCAATCTTTGGCATTGCCTTGGCAATTAACTCATACGGTATGCCATCTCGCTTAACAGTTTGTAAATAATATTCATATGCTTTGTATTCTGTTTCTAATTTTTTATATGCATCTAACTGAGTAATTGCATTTGATTTCGTAGTTTTAGCAACCTCAATTGCTCCAAACAAAGATTTAATTGTGTCTTGCGTAGATTTTATTTCCGCCGAACATGATTCGATATTTTGTTTACAAGTTGCAATTTTTAAATCTACACTTTGATTATGAATTATTGCCGTTGCATTTGCGCGAAATAATTCTTGTCGCTCTAAACATGTTTCTAATTCAGATTCTTTTGTCTGCAGTTCATTTTCTGCAATTTGAAGTTGCAATTCTAATTTTTCAATTGAACTTTTCTTGATTTGTAGATCCGTTTTTAATGCAACTAATTTAGAATATCGTTGTTCATATTGTTGTAATAAAGAAATTTCTGCTACAATATCCTGTTTAACTCGTTGCAACTTGTTTAGTATGTTTCTGTCTTGATTAATTGTATTTTGTGCTTCAATTGCATTTTGTACAAAAACGTTAGATGCACAGTATTCACATTGCGGATCATATTCATGTTCGGCAAGATGCTCAATTTTTTCTTGTTTAGCATTTACAACTCCTTGTTGTTTGTCAATATCATTTTCTATTTGAATGAGATTGTTGTTAAAAATTTTTAATTGGTCTAGTTGTTCTAATAATCCGGATTCATCATAATTACGAATTTCATTTTTTATCGTGGCTTGGTCTGTTTTTAATTCTTCAAGAGTTTGTTCTGATTGGTCGATATCAAATTGTAATTCATCAATTTTTTCAGTTAAACCGGTTTCTTGTTTTTGTAATTTAGTAATGTCTGGGCCATTGTATGTAGTTGGTAATTTTGTTTCAATTAATGATACTATTTGTTCTTGAAACTGATTTCTGGATTCTTGATATGTATCTTCTTGTTGTTCCAGGTCAATTATAGTTTGTTGATTTGTTGATATAATATTATCTGCACTAACAATTATTTCTGCAAAATCTGTTTTCTTGTATTCTTTTAATTTACCAGCCGTTTCTTTAATTTCATCGGATGCTAATTGATATAGCTGTTCAAATACCGTAATATCTAAAAACTGCGAAAGAAGATCTTTACGTTCTCGTTGTGACTTTTCAATAAAATTATTGTTGTCAGCTTGCAAAGAAAATGCTGTTAAAATAAAATCATCATATGTTCCTAAATATCTACGAATTGATTTATTTGTATCACTTCGTTCTTCGCCGTTTAAGTTTTCTGTTTCAGTGTAAAAATCTACTAAAACTTTAACATGTCCATTTTTTTGTTTGATGCCGTTGCGTTCAATAGTGTATATAACACCATTCATTTCAAATACAAATTTGCCTCGGAATGATGTTTTTTTGTTGTTTAGTACTTCATGAGCTTTACCAGTTTTGCTACACTTATCAAAAATAGTATATGTTATTGCATCTAATAATGAAGATTTACCTGATGTGTTTGCGGCAAATAAACCGTGCACATCCTGCATGTTTTCAAAGTTAATGATGTTACCTTCGCCATATGAAAACATGTTATCAAATTCAAATTGAATAGGGTGCCATGTCATGTGCCGTACCGATTCTACTGCAGGTAGTTTAGAATTAATTGTGCGATTGATGTGACGTATTGCATCTGTTTCTTCTGGTGTTGCTTGCGGAAAATTAACTGCGATAAAATCCGTAATCAATGTATTCTGATACTCAACATCACGTACATTTCCAATTGTAAAAGATGAAGTTGCTGATGTAGATGTGGAATTTGCATTGCGTTGAATTGTGATGTCTTGCACATCATATTTTTTACGAATCGTAGCAATTAGCTTTTTCATATCCGCGGCATCGGTATTATTAAATTTAATACGGATCCTAGGTTTATTTGGTATTCGGTGTGGAGCATTAATAATTTTAGTGCCTTCGCATTCTAAAGTTACATATCCATAATCATTATGTATTTGCACAAATTTAGCTTCACGACAAGGCAAGTCCCATACTAAAATTCCATGGTCTAATGCTTCTCCATGATTCTGCTGAATCAGTGAACCAGGATATGCAACAGTCTTAGCATCATTTAAGAATTGAGCTGGTTTATGTATATCTCCTAACAATGTGATGTCATGCCCATCAAACAATTCAACACCTACATGTTCATTTGATATTTGATATCCAATATCAGTTTTTGCAGTGTTAACTGCACCATGATGCAATGCTATTTTATATGCAGCAGTGAATTGGTCAGCTCGTATATATTCAGACGGTGGAGTATCAACTGCCATGTGATTAAATACCACATTGCCTATTTCAAATAATCCATTATCTCGAATAAAAATAATGTTAGGATTTTTAATAACATTGATGATTGGACTAATTGCATCTGTGCGGTGCATGTTGTTCAGATTCATGTCGTGGTTACCTAAAATAACAACAGTAGGAATCATAAACCCATCAAAAAATTCTACTAGTATATCAATTAATTCTGGTGACATATCTAGTTTGCTATGCACGATATCTCCAGTAACAACTGCTATACTATTGCCTGTACAGTCAAATGCAATATGATCGAATAAATTGCGAAACACTTCTCGGTATTCACGATGCCGTTTTAATGTACGAATGTGCACATCAGAAATATGATAAATTTTATCTATCCATTCTAAACCTGTATCAATATGTTTTATATCCATATCATATCCATTTTTAACTGCATTAACCGTTCAAATGTTAACACATCAGTATCTGCAATTATTTTTGTAATTTCTTGAAATCCTAATTCCGATGCATCAGAATCTTTTAATTCTATGAAGTAAACATTTAACCCTTCTGCCATAAACCTTTCTGCAATTTGCACTGCCTTTTTTAAAGCATCCGGGTCCAAACAAATGTATACATTTTTAACTCGTTCTTCTACAATTCTTCGTTGAAGTGCTGGCTGAATTATTTTACCAAACAAAGGAATTGCATTGCGTTTAATTGCAATTGCATCAAAAGCTCCTTCGCATAGTATAATTGGCTCTGCCCAATTAATAAACATTTCAAAACCAATAATGTCTTTAGATATCTTTGGATTCTTGTGTTTCTGGGTGTCTGATTTATAAAATGCTCGACTTACAAAATAATTCAATTGACCGTTAGCATCATAACTAGGAATCACAATTTTACCAGAATACTCGCCAGACTCACAATATCCAATTCGGTATTTAATAATATCAAATATCGTAATACCTCGATTAGTTAAATAATGTATTGCGTTTCTGTAATCAGGTGTATTCTTTTTTATCCATAGAGGTCGATAATCTTCTGGCAACTGAATTGTTGGCGTTTCTTGTTTTACTTGATTGTATTGTCGATACTTAGTATTTTCTATGATACGGTTAAGTTGTTCAAACTTTTCTTTGCCTAAATTTAATTGTTTAAACAAAGATGTAATCGACCGGCCTTTTTTATCTGATATCCAACAATGCCAAACGTTTTCACCAGCATGGTTTGTTTGAATATTTATTTCAAGCTTTGGTTTATAGTGTGAAATAAATGGAGAAAAAAATGCTATGTTATCGCCAGATGTAGGTTTACCTTTACCTAAAACTGATTCTAATAATTGCAATAACTTTAGATTTTTCATTAATTATAATATAATGAATTTTCAGTAATCATCCAATATATTATAATATTAATAATTAATAATATAAGTTAGACACATACATTACATTTCTGGTCTAACGATCGATTCAATACTGAATCAATCATTAAATTAATATACTATTAACTTACATTGAATGTATTAAAAAAATTTCACATTTCAAATGTTTATGTAAAAAACTTTTTAACATTAACAACTTCTTCACCATCTCGCAAACATTCTGACAACCATTCTTCCGGAATTTGTTTTTTTGCAACATGGCGTATCCCTAATTTATTTGCATATGATTCGTAAGTAGTTTTGCTGTTTTTTGAAATTTTTTGTGTAGGAACCTGAAATACCATGCGTATATCAATTCCAGGATTTGATATTAATACATGTTTCATTTTTAAACGATCTGCACTAGTCCATCGTCCTTTTGTTTCTATAAACATTAAATCACCGTTTTTCTTAACAAA
>Ga0315903_10002521_pt1 | contig 26739 bp, 24 predicted proteins | sample LakEriMetagenome_7_FD_203524 | JGI IMG/M metagenome (GOLD analysis project Ga0315903, IMG submission 203524) | Freshwater fungal communities from buoy surface, Lake Erie, Ohio, United States - Buoy 2 MA119 | ecosystem: Environmental > Aquatic > Freshwater > Lake | place: USA: Lake Erie, Ohio... | reverse complement strand
ATGCCCTGCACCATAGACCAGGCCTAGACCACGCAAAATCATTTCTTGCGCAAGAGCTCGTACGGCTGTTTCGTAAATAGAATGGTTCCCTTTTTTTGAACCACAGTACACGGTTACTTTTTTCATGTTGGAAAAATAAAGATTTCCTTTCAGGTGAGCACAAGAAATTGACCTTAGGTTTGTACCTAGAATTCTTAGCCCCCATTTTTACACAGAATCTCACCAGGAAATGAAAATTTGTTTTGCCACCAACAATCCCAAAAAAATCGAAGAAGTAGCCGCTGCTTTGCAAGGACAAATTCAAATTGTCTCTTTGCAGGATATAGGTTGCACGGTAGAGCTTCCAGAAACAGGAGATACCCTAGATGCCAATGCTTTTGAAAAGGCCCGCTACGTATTCGAGCATTTTGGGGTCAACTGCTTTGCAGACGATACAGGATTGGAAGTAGCCGCTCTAAACGGGGCTCCCGGCGTGTATTCGGGAAGATTCGCAGGGGAGCCTAGAAGCGATGCTCGTAACCTGAGTTTGCTTTTGGAAAAAATGAAAGACAAAACTGAGCGATCCGCCCGATTCCGAACCGTCATTGCGCTTATTTTAGATGGAAAGGAGTACCAATTTGACGGAATAGCCGAAGGGGAAATTATCCCTTATCCCAAAGGGGAGGGAGGCTTTGGCTACGATCCCGTATTCCAGCCCCAAGGGGAGGAGCGAACCTTTGCCATGCTCTCAATCCAGGAGAAAAATGAAATTTCCCACCGGGGAAAGGCCATTAAGGCACTAATTAATTTTCTGTCTGCTGGAAAATTCTGAGATGCCCATAAAAATTAGTTAATTTGCCTGCATGACTAAGCCCTTTATCGTCGGGATTACTGGAGGCTCCGCCTCTGGAAAAACTCTATTCTTGGAGCGATTGCTTCAAAGTTTTGGGCCCAAAGAGGTATGTCTTATCTCCCAAGACAATTACTACAAACCCCGTCACCTGCAGCCTGTGGATGAGCAGGGGGTTGCCAACTTTGACACCCCGCATAGCATAGATTTTGAGCAATATGCTCAAGATATCCGGATCATCCAGGGGGGAGGTACGGTTATGCGGGAAGAGTATACCTTCAACAATGCCTCCAGAAAACCCAAGATGCTCACCTTTGCACCTGCACCCGTAGTGGTGGTGGAAGGAATTTTTGTGCTCTACTATCCTGAATTGGCTGAACTTTTGGACCTAAAAATATTTATTGACGCCAAGGACCACATCAAACTGAAAAGACGGATCATTCGAGACAAAGTCGAGCGAGGATACGACTTGGACGATGTGCTCTATCGCTACGAAATGCACGTGATGCCTACCTACGAAAAGTACATCAAGCCTTTCAAAAGCGAAGCTGACCTCATCGTTCCCAATAACCTCAATTTTGATCGTGCTATGGACGTGATTCGTACCTACCTCAGGGCAAAATCCATCCACTAAGGAGAAAAAAAAGATCCAAAGCAGGTGATTTTCAAATATTGTCTATATTTGTGGCCCATGAAAAACAAGGCGTCAAACCCCTCCATATTGAAGCAGCTAATTTCCTTAGCTATTGTATTGATGTTTTGCGTGTTTGTGTCTGGGGTAGAATACCTCTCCCATGCAAGTGCCGAAACACCTACAGAAAAGTCTGGTGAAAATCCAGAACAAAGCATTCTAAAGGTTGCTGTTGACGCTGTAGTTCCCTTTGCCGTTCAGGTAGTAGATACCGTATTTTACCTCATTTCTTTTGTCTTTTCTGCTGATTTTGACTTGCCTTTACAACAAGTAGAGGCCATCTTTTATTCAAACTCCTTCACAGAGATTCTTTTTGAGCAGATCATCTCTCCCCAAGGCCCCTAAATTTTCTTTCTGAATTTAATTTAATTTATCCTTTCCGACTTTTTTCCGAGTCGGTATCATCCTCATATTTTAATTAGTAACTAATCCTTATCCTCATGCAAAACAAAGGTGCAATTGTGTTTTTGACGGTCATCATAACAGCGCTATGCCTGTATTACCTGTCTTTTACACTCATCTCAAATGGCATTCAAAATAAAGCTACAGCGTATGCTACAGATGCCTCAGGCAATATAGACTTTGCCAAAAAAAGAGCTTACCTAGACTCCGTCTGGAGACTACCCGTGTACAATTTCCTCGGGGCTAGCTATACCTATCAAGAAGTAAAAGAAACAGAGTTGGGACTTGGTCTTGACCTCCAAGGAGGGATGCATGTGACCCTTGAAGTTTCCCCTGTAGAAATCGTAAAAGGAATCGCTGGAAATCCAAGTAACGAGGCCTTCAATGCTGCCGTAGAAGAAGCTAGAGTAGCCGCAAAAACCTCCAATGCTAAATTTGTAGACCTATTTTATGCCGCATGGCAGAAAAACAATCCAGGCAAAGAGCTTAGCAGCATTTTCGCTACCGCAGCCAATCGAGGAAGAATTTCTTTGGAATCTTCGGATTCGGAAATTTTATCCATCATCGATACCGAAGTAGAGAACGCCATTGACCGTTCCTTCAATATCTTGAGAACTCGTATTGACCGTTTTGGTACTTCCCAGCCCAACATTCAGCGTATCGCTGGATCAGGAAGAATTCAGATCGAACTTCCAGGAGCGGACAACCAGGAGCGTGTTCGTAACCTTCTCCAAGGAGTTGCAAAACTCCAATTTTGGGAAGTACTTGAATTTAACGAGTATGGATTGGCGATTGAAGAAATCAATAAGACTTGGGTAGCAGATCAAAAAAACGCTCCTAGTCCTTCCGATACTACGGCAACAGATACAACAGCCACCGATTCCCTTACTTCAGAAGATTCCCTGAGAAATGCTTTGGAGAAGCAGTTGGAACAAATAGACCCTCTCAATCCAAATTCAGGGGTATCTCCTTTAAGAGCTTTGATGAAGGACAATTATGGCTTTGCTTACGATGTTCGGGATACCGTAATCATCAACCGTATTTTGAAAAACGAACGCTATAAGGCCTTCTTGCCCAAAGATCTAAAATTACTTTGGGGAGTGAAGCCTACCAAGGTTGACGATGGTTCAGAAATACTAGAACTCTATGCCATAAAACTGAAAAAAGGCTCTGACCAGGCTCCGCTTGAAGGAGATGTAGTCACCGATGCTCGTCAGACCCTAGATCAAACTTCTCAGCCAGCGGTATCTATGCAAATGAATGCTGAAGGGGCTAGAATTTGGAGAAATCTTACCGCTGAAAATGTGGGCAGAAGAATCGCAGTGGTCCTTGACGACTACGTATACACAGCCCCTCAGGTAAATGGAGAAATTCCCAATGGCCAATCTGAAATAACAGGTAATTTCACCCTTTTAGAGGCCCAGGACTTGGCCAATATTCTTAAATCAGGTTCCCTTCCGGCCCCAACACAAATAGTGGAGGAAAGCATCATTGGTCCAACCCTTGGAAAAGAGGCACAGGCTCAAGGGATCATCTCAATGATTGCGGGCCTTGCTTTGGTGGTCCTTTTCATGGTCATTTACTATGCCAAAGGGGGGATGATCGCCAATATTGCTTTGGTATTCAATATCTTCTTTATCCTTGGCATCCTAGCTCAATTGGGAACGGCTCTAACCCTTCCCGGTATTGCAGGTATCGTATTGACCATGGGTATGTCTATCGATGCCAACGTATTGATTTTTGAGCGTATCAAGGAAGAACTTCGCAATGGAGTAGGATTGATGAGTGCCATTGAGGCAGGATACAACAAGGCGTTTTCGGCGATTTTGGATGGTAACGTCACCACCTTCTTGACAGGAGCCATTTTGTACGCCCTTGGTCAAGGACCAGTAAAAGGCTTTGCCATCGTCTTGATGATTGGTATTGCTTGTTCCTTCTTCAGTTCTGTATTTATCACCAGGGTACTCGTTGCTTGGTTGACCAAAAAAGGAGATAAGAGCAGCATTTCCTTCACCACTCCATTTGCCAAAAATGCTTTGAAAGGCCTCAATTTTGACTTCATGGGCAAAAGAAAGTTGGCTTATATTTCGTCTTCAACTATCATCGTCATTGGACTTGCCTTGGCGGTATTCAACGGGTTGAAATTTGGGGTAGATTTTACGGGAGGTAGATCTTACGTGGTAGCCTTCAATGAGCCCATGGTTCCTTCCGAATTGAAAGTTGGTCTGGATGGAGAATTTGACGGTTCGGTAGAAGTAAAAACCTACGGAGCAAACAATATCCTTAAAGTCACCACCTCCTACTTAATCAACGAAGATGACGACGCTTCCAATAAAGAGGTAGAAAATAAAGTTAAGGAAGGCATCGCCAAGGTAACTGGCTTCAGCTTTGTGGAAAATGGATCCCAAGTTGGGGAAAAACAATTTTCCATCACGGGCTCTTCCAAAGTAGGGGCCACCGTGGCAGATGATATCAAGGCTTCCTCTTTGGAAGCCATGACACTCGCCTTGGTAGCCATCTTCTTGTACATCCTCCTTCGATTCCGTAAGTGGGAGTTTTCCTTAGGGGCTATTGTCGCCCTAATCCACGATACGCTATTTGTGATTGCTGCTTTTGCCATTGCAGGTACCTTCGGGGCAAACTTTGAGATCGACCAAGTATTTATTGCAGCGATTTTGACTGTAATCGGTTATTCGATAAACGATACGGTAATTATCTTTGACCGTATCAGAGAAAATGTAAACAACCGTGGTGGAGGGAACCTGATCAAGGTATTCAACGACTCTATCAACCAAACCTTAGGCCGAACCTTAATGACCTCCTTTACCACCCTTATCGTGGTGATTGTCCTTCTTTTCTTTGGAGGTGAGGTACTGAGAGGATTCTCCTTTGCCTTGTTTGTCGGAATTACTGTCGGTACTTTCTCTTCGATTTACATTGCAACCCCAATTGTAGTGGATTTTATGAAGAAAGAGTTGGCGAAAGAATCGACTCCCAAAGAGACCAAAAAAAGCTAAGGCCTAAATTCTTCAGCTAAAAAGAGCGGGATTTCCTCCCGCTCTTTTTTTTGTCCAGCAGGTCTTTCTTACCTTGCCTTAAGAAAATTCCCCTGAGCTAAAGCCATGAAATATCCCATACGTGCCGCCCTAGTGGGCTACGGTTCAGTAGCTGAAAAAATGCACGCCCCACTGCTGCAAGTTTGTTCCGATATAAATTTTGTTGCCGTAGTAGAGCGAAATGGGGAGCGCTGCAAGCAGCGCTATCCTCAAGTAAGTACCTTTAAAAGCTTGGAGGAACTTCTGTCTGCAGACGCGGCTGATTTGGTGTGCATTACCACGCCAAATGAATTCCATTTTCCCATGGCCAAGCAGTGCTTGATGGCCGGCAAGCATGTCGTGGTAGACAAACCCGTGACTTTGCTGCCCTCTGAAGCTGAAGAACTGCTATCCCTATCAAAATCTACGGGGCTCGTTTGCAGCATATTTCATAACCGCAGATTTGATGGAGACTTTAAAACTTTGCAAGAGATTGTTTCAAAAAATCTCTTGGGCAGATTGGTCTACCTAGAATCTCACTTTGATCGGTTCCGCCCCCAAGTAAGCGACAATTGGAGAGAAAAGGAGGTTCCAGGAAAAGGAATTACCTTCGACTTGGGAACACACCTAATCGATCAGGTCGTTGTTTTGTTTGGCAAACCTAGCGCTCTCTGGGCGGATATCCGACGCCAAAGACAAGGAGCAGTAGCAGATGATTATTTTGACATTTGTCTGGAGTATCCTGGTTTCAAAGCCAGAGTCACTGCCGGAGTCCTAGTCAATGTAGAAAGTCCTAAATTTTTACTTCTCGGGGAGAAAGGAAGTTATCAGAAATTTTATCTCGATGTGCAGGAACAAGCATTTAAGCAAGGCAGACCTCCCGAAGGAGAGGAGTGGGGAGTCGAAAATGAAGACCGCTGGGGAAAAGTCTACCTTGCCGAGGAAAGTTATGCCTACCCTACTCTACCCGGAGATTACCGAGTTTTTTACCAGAATATAGCCGATGCTATCCTCAGAAAAGCTCCCTTGCTAGTAACCCTGCCGCAAGCTATCCCCGTATTGAAAATCATAGAAGCCTCCTTTTTGTCCTCCTTGCAAGGAAGAAAAATCCATCAGGAAGAGGGGAAATGGTAAATCATTTCCTTAACACGACTTTACCCCGCCTCATTTCAATTAGATTCCTTAATTTTGCGGCCTATGGCAACTTCTGAAGCTCCTGGCGAAAACGCCCAATTGAAAGACATCATCTCCCATGCCAAAGAGTATGGGTTTGTATACCCAAGTTCTGAAATCTACGATGGCCTGCAGGCAGTGTACGACTACGGAGCCTATGGGGTCGAGTTGAAAAACAACCTCAAGCGCCTCTGGTGGGAAACCATGACCCGCGTCCAAGACAACATTGTCGGCATTGATGCGGCCATCTTTATGCACCCCACCACCTGGAAGGCTTCTGGTCACGTAGACTCCTTCAACGATCCCATGATCGACAACAAAGACAGCAAAAAGCGTTACCGTGCTGACGTATTGGTGGAGGAACATGCAGCTGCACTAGAAAAGGCAGGGCAATCCGAAAAAGGTAAGGCACTCACTGCTGCGCTTGCTCGCCTACTTGAGGCCGAAGACCTCGCTGGAGTGCGTGACTTGATCACCAACGAAGGCATCAAGTGCCCCATCAGCGGCACCTCCAATTGGACCGATGTACGTCAGTTTAACCTGATGTTTTCTACTCAAGTAGGCTCTGTGGCAGAAGAATCTTCGACCATCTACCTACGCCCTGAGACGGCACAAGGTATCTTTGTCAACTTCCTCAACGTGCAAAAGACCGCTCGCATGAAGGTGCCTTTTGGGATTGCTCAGATTGGCAAAGCCTTCCGAAACGAGATTGTGGCGCGTCAGTTTATTTTCCGCATGCGGGAGTTTGAACAAATGGAAATGCAATTTTTTGTGCGCCCTGGCACCGAATTGGAATGGTACGAAAAGTGGGCCGCTACCCGAATGGCTTGGCACTTGGCTTTAGGTACTCCTGCTTCTAAACTCCGTAAACACCCCCATGAAAAGTTGGCGCACTACGCCAATGCAGCCATGGACATCGAATACGAGTTCCCCTTTGGCTTCAAAGAAGTGGAAGGCATTCACTCCCGTACCGATTTTGATCTCAAATCGCATCAGGAATACTCCAAAAAGAAGCAGCAGTACTTTGATCCAGAGATTAACCAAAACTATATCCCTTACGTGATTGAGACCTCCATAGGAGCGGATCGCTTGTTTTTGTTGACCCTTTGCAATGCCTACACCGAGGAGCATTCCGAGGAAAAGAGCAGAACGTATTTGAAGTTGCACCCGGCCATTGCCCCGGTAAAAGCCGCCATCCTTCCCATCATCAAAAAAGATGGCTTACCTGAAAAAGGACAAGAGATCGTGGAATTACTCAAGTACGATTTCAACATCATCTACGAAGATTCTGGATCCATTGGCAAGCGCTACGCCCGCCAAGACCTGATTGGTACACCTTTCTGTATCGCGGTAGATCACCAGACCTTGGAAGACGATATGGTCACCATCCGTCACCGCGACAGCATGGAGCAGGAGCGCATAGCCATCTCCGAATTGCATGGGCGCATCACTGAAGCAACAAGCTTTAGAAAGGTATTTGAGAAACTGTAAGTAACCAAATTGTACAATGTACAAAGTACCAAGTACAAAGTAGGGAGGAAAGTACGAATTACGAGGTACCTGCCTGCGGTAGGCAGGCGAAATACGGATTGAGAACTAATGTCGAATGTCTAACGCCGAGTGGTGAATTTTGAAGCAGGAATTCTAATCAGTACCTGAACTCTGCTCCTTCAAGAAACTACTTGATACTTGATACTTGATACTTGATACTTGATACTTGATACTTCGTACAAAGATCCTTCTAAAACTCAACCTTCCCCTTCTCCTTCCCTTCCCCAAGCAATAGACTCTTGGGAGACTTGGAGTTGACATATACGTGCACGATGTTTTGCTGCCCGTCAAAATCTCGGAGCAATAAGGTACTTCGCACCTCCACAGTTTTGGGGATGGAAGTAACAGCCGATTCCAAATAAAACCAGGCAGCATCTTCCTCTACTTCATATCCTAGGTAGTTGATTGCGACCAACTTACCATTGATCCACACCTGGGTATGCTCAAGCAAGTAGTTTTTGACTTGACTTTCCAATTTGGCTTTGTCCTTGGGACGAAGGAAATCTACCGAAACTCCAGCCTCCTTACTTAAAGCTACCTCCAGGTCATCCCAAAAAATTTTCTGAGCAATCTCCATTTTTTTTGACCCAGCATTGTATCTCATTTCCGTAAGAGAAATGTAAAAAGGATGTACAAGGGATAGCCAGGTCCAAAAGGTCAAAGAGAGTAAGCCTAGGTGCATTTGATGTGCTTCTTGTGCCGTTTATGAGAATTATCCTGTAATATTGAATCTAAATTATTTCTTTTCGAAGTATTTCTACGAATATGTCTTCATTCGAACTTTATTTTAAGCTGGGAATTCAGCACATATTGGATCTCAATGGATTTGATCATATTCTATTTATTGTAGTGCTATGCGCTGTTTTTGTAGCTAGAGACTGGGTAAAGATTTTACTCTTGGTCACCGCATTTACACTGGGCCATTCCTTAACCCTAGCCTTAGCAACATTCAAAATCATAGAGATTCGCTCGGAAGTCATAGAATTTCTCATTCCTATAACCATTGCCCTCACGGCATTGATTACCCTGATCAAACCCAAGCCCAATTCGGGAAAGGGAATCCAATTGAACTACCTGCTTGCCCTCTTCTTTGGATTAATCCATGGACTGGGATTTTCCAATTACCTCCGTTCCTTACTCGGTAAGGAAGCCTCCATTTGGCAGCCTCTATTGGCATTTAATGTGGGACTTGAAGTTGGGCAAATCGTCATCGTAGCCGCATTCTTGCTCATCACCTCACTCGTCCATCTAGCCGGAATGAACCGCAAGGAATGGACCTTAATCCTGTCTGCCTTTGTTCTCGGGGTAGCCTGCATGCTGATGCTTCAAACCAAATTTTGGTAGCTAAGCTTTCTTGATTTTCCTTTTCCTGAATTCTTAAAATTATCATCTTAGTAAATTACTCCCTTTATCTACCATTCGATGAAAAAGTTAATCGTCCTCTTTTCGGCCATTTGCCTTGGGGTATCTCCTTCTTTTGCCCAGCATACCGAGCAAAATCACGGAATTCGCTTTGAGCAATTGGGGCCCCTACTCCGTACCCCCAACGTATACCGTACCGCTTCTGGTGCTCCAGGACACCTGTATTGGCAGCAGCAAGCTAACTACGTCATCGACGTGGAGCTGGACGATGCCAACCAGTCCATCAAGGGCAAGGAGACCGTTACCTACATCAACAATTCTCCTGACGCCTTGACCTACCTTTGGCTACAACTTGACCAAAACAACAGAGGAAAAGATTCCGATACGCCCAAGGTAACCGAATCAAGCATAGAACCAGGAATGTCGCTTCGAACCTTGGAAGGTATACTATGGCATTCCGAGGATTACGATGTAAAGATCCACTCGATCACTGACGATTCTGGCCAACCTCTACATGTGGCTATCAATAAGACCATGATGCGCATCGACCTTCCCAAACCCCTGCCAGCAGGTGAAAGCGTAAAATTCAGTATAGCGTGGAGCTTCAATATTACCGACCGCGTGGGATTTATTGGAGGCCGTCCTGGATACGAGTATTTCCCCAAAGATGGTAATTACCTCTACACCATGTCAGAGTGGTTTCCTCGCATGGCTGTCTATTCCGACTTTCAAGGCTGGCAAAACAAACAGTTTCTAGGTCAAGGAGAATTTGCGCTCACTTTCGGTGACTACGAAGTTCGCATCACGGTACCTGCTGACCATATGGTGGGCGCTACCGGGGTGCTTCAGAATCCGGAACAGGTACTTTCTGCCACCGAACTTCAGCGATGGAATAAGGCCAAACAGACTTACGATGCACCAGTAATCATCCGAACCCAATCCGAAGCAGAGGCTTTGGAAAAGAAAAAGTCAAGCGATAAAAAGACTTGGATCTTCAAGGCCGAAAATGTTCGCGATTTTGCGTGGACCTCTTCCCGCAAGTTTATCTGGGATGCGATGGCAGTGAAGCAAGGGGGTAATGACGTCATGGCCATGTCCTACTATGCCAAAGAAGCCAATCCCCTTTGGGAGCAATACTCCACGCGGGTGGTTGCGCATACCCTTAAGTCTTATTCCTCTCACAGCTTTGATTACCCCTATCCTACTGCGATTTCTGTAGAGGCAAGCAATGGCATGGAATATCCCATGATTTGCTTCAACTACGGCCGTCCAGATGCTGACGGTACGTATTCGGATGCTATCAAATACGGCATGATCTCTGTGATTATCCACGAGGTAGGGCACAATTACTTCCCCATGATTGTCAATTCTGACGAGAGACAGTGGACTTGGATGGATGAAGGCTTAAATACCTTCATGCAGTTTATGGCCGAACAAGAGTGGGACAGAAACTATCCCTCTCGACGTGGTCCTGCACACAAAATTGTGCCTTACATGAGAAGTGAGAAACACTTGCTCGAGCCGATCATGACCAACTCGGAAAACATCATCCAATTTGGCCCCAATGCCTATGCCAAGCCTGCCACTGCCTTAAATATCCTCCGCGAGACGGTAATGGGCAGAGACTTGTTTGATTTTGCATTCAAAGAATATTCCAAAAGATGGATGTTTAAACACCCTACTCCTGACGACCTATTCCGAACCTTGGAAGATGCCTCGGCAGTAGATTTGGATTGGTTCTGGAGGGGTTGGTTCTATGGTACAGAACCCGTAGACATCTCCATTGAAAACGTGGCCTGGTACAAAATAGACAACCGAACTCCCGCCCAGAAAAAGGCTGATGCCAAAGCGAAAGCGCAGCTAGAAGAAACGTATGTGTCCAAGGAATTGAATGCGAAAGACGTCCCCACTACCGTAGTAGAAGCCGACCCGGCGACTCGGGATTTTTACAACAGTTACAATCCATTTAGCGTGACTCCAGAAGATGAGACGGCCTATAAAAACTTCCTAGCTAGCCTTTCTGAGAAGGAAAAGAGTCTGTTGAATAGCAACATGAACTTTTATGAAATGACATTCCGAAATGTTGGCGGCTTGGTGATGCCACTTATTGTAGAATTTCACTATGCCGACGGCACTTCAGAGACCGAATACATTCCAGCAGAAATTTGGAGAAAAAGTGAATCTCATGTCACCAAAGTCTTTGCAAAAGAAAAGGAAGTAGTACGATTTGTCTTGGATCCTAAGCGCGAAACGGCCGATATTGACGAGAGCAGCAACTACTGGCCTAGAAAACACCTACCTACCCGATTTGAATTGTTCAAAGGAGGTGGGGGAGTTCGAGGAGCATCTCAAGGAGATAATCCCATGAAGAAAGCAAACAACAAAAAATAAAAAAGAAGAGGCTGTCCCGAAAAGAGACAGCCTCATTTTTTTGTTCACTAACTCAGGTTAACTACCCGATCCAAATTGGTACCCCAACCAGCCCCCAGCAAGCATCAGGACAAGGGTTACCGCAAGCAGAACAATTAGCGTAGACAAGGGCATTTCCCAGTCTACCTCTCCAACTTTAAATTTGACAGGCTTATTCCAGTTCATTAGATGGAATGGTAATTTATTTTTTTTAAGGCACCTTTCCAGCCCTTTTCTTCCAACTGCGCAGCAGATTCCTCCACTTTCTCACGAAGTCCTTTTTTAAATTCATCCATCTTCTTCCCCACAGCAGCATCGTAAGCGCCAAGGATAGAAGCGGCCAAAATTCCTGCATTTTTTCCCCCATTCAAGGCTACCGTGGCTACGGGAATTCCACTCGGCATCTGTAAAATGGATAGGATGCTGTCCCAACCATCAATGGAATTGGAACTGTGCACTGGCACACCGATTACAGGAAGGCTGGTAAGTGAGGCCACCATCCCTGGAAGGTGAGCGGCTCCGCCAGCCCCTGCCACTATTACTTTGATTCCACGGTCTCGAGCTGACTCTGCATAGTCTATCATGCGCTTCGGCGTGCGATGGGCACTGACAACGGTAAGTTCATAAGCAATCCCAAGCTCTTCGAGAAATTGAGCAGCCTCTGCCATGACAGGAAGATCCGATTGACTTCCCATAATTATTCCTACCTGTGGTTTCATGGTTGTGATTTGATTTTAATGAGTTCCTTTATTCGTTGTGCTTTGGCTTTTACCTCTTGAATATCTTCCCCCAAGAGGGTGACGTGGCCCATCTTACGAAAGGGCTTGGTTACCTTTTTTCCATACAAGTGGATGTAAATGCCTTGTTCTGCCATGGCCTCCTCCATTCCCTCTAGGTACACTGGGCCTTCGTGACCAGGTTCGCCTAGCAAGTTGATCATAGCTGCCGGACAACGCAAGTTGGGATCTCCTAGCGGCCAGTTCATCACGGCACGAAGGTGCTGCTCAAACTGGGAGGTAAAGTTGGCTTCGATGGTATGGTGGCCGCTATTGTGAGGACGGGGGGCTATTTCATTGACCAGCACCTCGCCACTGCGAGTGACAAAAAGTTCGACGGCTAGAATGCCTACCAGGTCCAACTTCAAGATGAGTTCCTTGGCTATTTCTTGCGCCTTATGTTGGATTTCGGGGGAAATGTCCGCTGGCGCAAATAAAAACTGCACCAAGTTGGCCGTAGGATGAAAGGCGCATTCTACGGCGGGATAAGCCACCACTTCCCCTCGCTCGTTGCGAGCTACGGTGACGGCAATTTCTTTTTCAAAGTCGATCAACTTTTCCATAAGCCCTGGAGCATCAAAAGCTAAGTCCAAATCTGCTGCTGTTCGCAATACTTGTACTCCTCTTCCGTCGTAGCCTTCCTTTCCCAGTTTGTTGACTGCTGGCAAAAAGGAGGCATTTGCAATGACCTCGGCCTTGTTTTCTGTCAGGATAAATTCAGCAGTAGGAATACCGTGTTCAAAGTAAAACTGCTTTTGCTTGCGCTTGTCTTGAATCAAGGCCAGAAGATGGGGCTGGGGATATACTTTTTTACCTTCGTCAGCCAATTTTTGAAGAGCCTCCGTATTGACCGCTTCAATCTCTACGGTGATCACGTCACAGTGCTGCCCAAAGGCATAGACCTGATCAAAATCCTTCAATGAGCCTTGTACAAATTTTTGAGCAATGTCTTTGCAAGGCGCATTGAAATCTGGATCCAAGATGTGGATGTCTTGGTTGTAGGAGATGGCGGATTGAATGAGCATGCGGCCTAGCTGCCCTCCTCCAAGTACTCCTAAGATTTGTTGTGGATTCGAATGGCCCATATCTCTGGCAAAAGTAAGGGATAAAAAGAGAATAAATTGAATATCCTCTTGGGAATGCCTCTGATTCAAGCCCAAAAATATTCCTTAATTGCGAAGCCTTAGGAGTATTTATTTGCTTTCAAACTTGATTCCCATCAATTCCATCAGCTTGTGGGCATTGAAGCTCGGGCAAGCCCCTTCTTTCAAGCGGTAATCAAACAGGATCTCCTGATCTTGGATTTCGGAGTGAAAGGAAAAATTCTGAACTCGCGCCTCTTGAGATCCCAAAGCGGCCAATTCTATGTCGTGCGTACTGATGAGTCCAAGTCCTTGAGAAAGTAAAAGCTGGGCAATCAAGGCCTCGGAACCAGAAATCCGATCTTGGGTATTGGTTCCTTTCAAAATTTCGTCAAGGAGAAAAAAGATGGGTTTTCCCTGATCCAAACGCTGCAATAGCGTACGGATGCGTGAAAGTTCGGCATAGAAAGAACTCACGCTCTCCCCAAGGTTGTCGGTATTGCGCATGCTGGTAAAGAGTTGCAGGGGGCCTAGCGTCATGCGATCTGCAAAGGGGCGGAGACCCAGGTTAAGCAGGACGGCATTGATCCCAAGGGTGCGCATAAAGGTAGTTTTTCCACTCATATTGGATCCAGTAAGCAGCACTAACTTACGATCCTTATTCAAAAACAGCGAGTTGGCCACTGCTTTGGATGGAAGCAGCAGGGGATGGGAAACATTTTCGGCTTCAAGGATAAGTTCCTGAGTCCAGACGGGAATTCCCGCATGACCGACCTCCATTTCAAAACTTCCTAGGGACACCCAGACCTCCCAGCTTTCAAGAGTTTCGGGCAGATGGGAGAGCGCATTGCTGACCCGCTTTTTCCAGGCAGCAAGCCAGAGAAAAAGGATAAAATCAGTCCAAAACAGCAGGTTAATGGGAAGGTAAAGCAGGTTAAGTCGGTTTTGGGTCCAAAGGCCTAGACGATCCAGTTCTTGCAGTTGCTTCGACGCCGGGCTGCTACCTACTTGAAGACGAGCCTGCTCTGCATTTAGAAGATCCGATTGGAAGGAATTGGTCTCAATTTGTGCGGCTCTCAAACGCAAGGAATTTAGGTGAGAAGCCACAGGAATGGCTTCTGCAGCACGTTTGAGGGGCAAGAATACCATCGCGAGAAACACTATTCCGACAAGAAACCAAAGACCCAAAAAGGCTTGGGGAAGGATCCCTTGGGTAGTCAAAAAGAGGGTCATTATCCCTCCTAAAGGCCCTAAGATAGCAAGGAGCCAATGGAGGAGATTAGGTTGGGTTTCTTTTTGCTCCAGCCACTGCTTCCAAGGCCCCACCTTTCCTTGGGGGAAGGCGATTCCAATGGCCTCCATGGCGCGCAAGAAATCGGGCATTTGTTGGAGTTCAGCTGCTGCTTCCCTACGTTGCTGGGCTGCTTTCGGGTCGACCGCAGACTTCAGGAGGGTAGCGAGTTGCTGTTTTCCACCCGCTGAGGTGCAGTGATTGAGAAGCTGGAATAGGGAGTGGGAACCAAACAAATCCAAGTCTCCCGCAAAGGGGTGTTCCTTGTCTGCAAATTCAGTTCCTCCATCCAAATCTCCGAGTTTCCGTTCCTGACGTGCCTGTTTTTGGATTTCGAGTTGCTGCAAAGCCAAATAAATGCGCTCCTGATCCTTGAGGTGATTAAAGCGGTTGATAAGACGCACGAAGAGGAAAAAACAAATGATGCTAGGAAGGACCCATCCCCAATGCTCGGAGAGGGTCAAAATCACCGTAGCCCCCAAGGCAAAAAAGGAAAAAATACGAAGGATACTTAGCTGAGCCACACTTCGCTTGTTTGCCTTTTGCTTGAGTTCCAGTTGCTCAGGAAAAAAATCAAATGGATCCATGCGCAAATATAAGAATTGCTAGAAGTTGGTCAGAGGAATTCTTTTTGCCTTAGTTTTTCTACCTTTAGTCAGTTCAAGCCCTGAAATCGAGTCTTGGTGAAACTCTTGAACTGTTATCATGAAACACAAGCCTACCCAGCCACTTCCTCCCGAGCCTGCAGCATGGGACCTCAGCGAATCGTTTGGAGTTATCCCTCAGGACCTTTCCTTATCGCATAACCTGGGCTGCGTCCGATCTCCTAAGCCCAAGAAGGAAACCAAAAAAAGCCAATCGGATGCTCCAAACCCCACTAAGTAATCCCTTAGACGTACACACAAATCTGCCAACGGAATGCCCAGCGCCAGCGAAGGTGAACCTCACTCAGTTCAGCCTTTTTGAAAATAGACTCCCAATCGTGTCGGCTAAAACTCCGAAGTACAGACAAGGCCGCATCGTATTGCACCATGGGAGATTTGCTAAACCAGCGCGTCAGCCATTTGATGGCATAGTAGGCCAGGGGATGGCGGTGGAGGTCATTGATGACAATGGCTAGCCGCACCTTTCGCTTCAAGCATTGGAATAGCTCTACGAGTTCTTCGTCCGTAAAATGATGGGTAAACAGCGTGCAGGTGGCAATATCCACCTGCTCTTCAAAGAATGCGGGGTCAAAGACATTGGCTACTTGCCAACGGATTCCCTGAAGTTGCTGCTGTCGCTGCTGGGCAAGGGCTATAATGTTTGCATTGGCATCCACCCCTATCAGCTGCATAGAAACTTTCTTTTCTAAGGCCCAATCTTGCATCACAGCGAGCATATCTCCCCCTCCACAACCCAAGTCTACCACACTGTACTGATCTTGAGGAAACCGCTGTACCACCTCACTCAATCCCTCCGTAGTTACTTTATTTCCACCCAACCAGCGGTTGATGGTCTTTAGCTCCCGGAGGGTCTGCTCCAAAACAGGGCCAGAGCAGTCCAAGTCATCCATGATTTCTTTTTCGCGGGAGCGCTGTGAAAAAATACTCATCGCTTTTCGTAGTGGGTGGTTTCTAAAGTCAGTCCAGGGCCAAAACCTAAGGCAAGAATATCTCCTTGAATGCTGGAATCCTGCATTATGCGCTCCAAAACAAATAAAATACTGACCGAAGACATGTTGCCACAGGTGCGCAATACCTCCAAGGCGTGTTGATTAACTTCAGGAGACAAGCCAAAGGCCTCTTGCACTTGAAGCAAAATCTGCTTGCCTCCAGGATGTATGGCCACGTGCTGCATCTGTGAAAAATTGAACTTTTCCTCAAAAAGATCTCGCAATCGCCGAATGCCTTGGTTGAGCAGGGCGGGAATGTACTGGCTGAGCCGCATCTCAAATCCAAAGTCTCCAATTTTCCAGGCCATGTCCTTTTCTCCCTCCCAAAGCACATCGCTGAAGTAATTTTTGATCTGCAATCCCTGCTCAGATGAAGTCACCAAGGCTGCAGCAGCTCCGTCCCCAAAAAGGGAATTGGCCAGGAGATTGTCTTCGGTAAATTCTTTTTGAAAATGTAGGGTACAAAGTTCCACCGCAACTACCAAGACCTTGGCCTTAGGAGTAGCTTTGACCAATTGATCAGCAAGCCTTATCCCCGTAAATGCTGCGTAGCAACCCATAAAATGAATTGCATAGCGCTCCACAGCACTAGGGATCCCCAATCGACGAATGAGGTCCAGTTCTACTCCTGGAGCTACCATCCCCGTGCAGGAAACTAAAATCAAATGTGAAATAGAAGAACCTGCCACCCCTGCTTGCTCCAAGGCCTTCTTTGCGGCAAGCTCCGCCAAAACGGGGGCTTGGCTTTCAAATACTTCCATCCTCGCTCGAGTCCCCGGAAAGGGAAGAAGGGCTGCATTGTTGGGGAAAAAAGTGAAGTCTTTAAATTCTTTTTTTTCAAAATCCTCCAACACACTGTAACGAAAATCAATCCCCGATTTGCGGTACAAAAAATCTAGTTTCCTGGCCTCCTCAGGGCTCACTTGGTGAGCCATTTGCATAAAGCGGGAAATTTCCGCCTGAGGAATGGGCTTTCCTGGATTGGAAAGGCCAATACTAATTATACTGGAATTCATGAAATCAAGTTACAGAAATAGTTCTAATTTAGCCGTAAAGAAGGCATATTATCCAACTGCCTTACTATCCTGTGCGCTATGATTTCTAGATCCACTTTTTTACACCTTCGCATCCCTTTTTCCTTCTTTTTGATGCCCGTATTTTTCTTTGCTTTGGCCTTGACACCCAACCACAACGAAATGCGCATGCTCCTCGTTTTTTTAAGCCTTCACCTCTTTTTGTACCCCAGCAGCAACGGCTACAACAGTTATTTCGATAAGGATGAAGAAAGTATTGGAGGCCTAAAACGACCCCCAAAAGTGACCAAGGATCTCTACGGGGTTTCTCTTGTATTTTTTGTCCTAGCATTGGCTTTAGGGGCATGGATCAATCTTCACTTCGCCAGCATGATGGCCCTCTACGGATTAGTAAGTATGGCGTATAGCCACCCCTCCATTCGATTGAAAAAATATCCCTGGATCAGCTGGATCATTGCTGGTCTTTTCCAAGGCTACTTTACATTTGCCATGACTTACGCAGGCCTTAGCAATCTGGGCTGGGAAGTACTCTTCAAAACTCACGTGCTTGTGCCAGGAGTTTTGAGTAGCCTATTGCTTTGGGGCAACTACCCCCTCACCCAAGTATACCAGCACCGAGAAGATGCCCGCAGAGGAGATCGTACCTTGAGCATCCTGCTTGGCACCAAAGGCACGTTTGTCTTTTCAGGACTCTTTTTTGCACTGGGTGCAGCAGCCTTTACTTGGTATTTTCTAGAGAAAAACCAATCCCACATTCTTGCCTATTATTGGGCGGCCATGGCTCCCATCGCTCTATTTTTTTTAGTTTGGATGGGATTGGTTTTTCGCCAGCCGGATAAATTCTCCACCTACAGCTGGGCCATGGGAATGAATTTTCTGTCTGCCATCTCCCTCAACGCCTTCTTTATCTATTATTTCCTCGAGAATACCCAAATCCTACAAGTCTTTGGGTAGTCACTAGAAGGCTTGGCCGTGTGTATTTTTGAGTAAGAACCTGGCCACAGGGGGCAGATGGGTGATTAAGTTTCTAGCTATAATTGAGCCCCTTCCCGAACCAAATAGGCCTTGAATCGCTCTGCCTATCCCCAGACGCTGGTAAAACTGAGTATTCCACAGGCTAGTATATCGCTGCTCTACCTCTTGGCGAGTACCCCCTAGAGCCAATACTTCGGAGCAAAGTTTGGCCGAATGCATGGCCATGGCCATACCGTTGCCACACAGTGGGGTTATTAGCCCTGCGGCATCCCCAAGCATAAGCAGGTGGTTTTCGACAGGCAATTTGCGCTCGAAATTGATTTCATTGATGACTTCAGGTTTGTCAAAGAGAAATTCACTTTCTCGAAAAATGCTCTCCAAAAGAGGATTTTTCCAAAGAATTTGCTTTTCCATCTCCTCTATGCTTCCATATTCCCTGAGTTGCTCCCTGCTCCCTAGGTAGCAAAGGTTGAATTTTTCCTCTTCGATGGCATTGATCCCACAGTAGCCTCCATTAAAATTATGCAAGGCAACCGTTTCTCGGGACCAAGAAGTGCGGATATGGTATTTGACTCCAATGTAGGGACTACGCCGCCCAAAAAATTTTCTTCCCAATACTTGATCCAACTTGCTTCGCTTACCAAATGCCCCTAAGACATAATAGGCCTGCCTTTCTTGAAAATCAGACAAACTTACTCGGAAGAGGTCCTCTTGGGCATTAAAGTAAAGGTCGGTGACTTGAACCCCCGTAATCACCTCCACCCCCTGCCGGATGGCCAGCCGGTAAAGCCATTCGTCAAAAACATATCGGCTGATCCCAAAGCCTCCTAAATCTAGAGGCATGGTGATGGATTTTCCTTGGGTATCTGAAAACTCAAATTTTCGGATTTGTGGCAAGTCTAACCCAAGCGGATATAACTCATTTCTTTTTAAGAAGTCCACAACTTCATTGGAAATGTACTCCCCACATACCCTATGGAAGGGATATGTCTTTTTTTCTACTAAGGTGACGGGGAATCCCTTTTGAACCAAAAGGAGCGATGCCACAAGGCCCGCAAGCCCTCCACCCACAATAAGTACCTGTTGATTTCTGTAATTCAATGCCATTAAATTTAGGATGCGACCGCCTGTCAAAAAATAACTTATTTGAATGGCCAAACACTATCCTTTGGAAGTTAGTATATTTTGCAAAAAAATAGAAACATCATGAATTCACCTATTTACAAGTTGCTTAAGAATACCACCCTGGCCCTAGCCCTGCTGGCTGCTCTGGTACAGTCAGAGGATTCTTTTGCTCAAAGAAAAAAGAAAAATGATCCTGCACCTTCTGCAGCAGCTCCCTCTGCAGCTGCTAGACCAGGAGCTACACCTGCAGCCAATGGACCAAAACCTTACAAAGAGGTGATCACGGCCAAAGCCAAAACCAAGGCAGGATTGTTTAAGGTCCACCAAGTGGAAGACAAGTATTTTTACGAAATCCCAGACTCCCTACTCGGAAGAGACATGTTGATGGTTATACGCATCGCAAAAACTGCCGATGGAATCGGCTATGGTGGAGAAAATACCACCAGCATGATGGTAAGATGGGAAAAAAACCAAGACGATATCCTGCTCAAAGTGGTTTCTCTAAACAATTTTGCTGCTGATTCTTTGCCCATTTCCATGGCGGTAGAGGCCTCTAACTTGGAGCCTATCCTTCAGAAATTTGCAATCAAATCCAGAAAAACTGACTCTACGGGGACAGTAATTGATGCCACAGACTTGTTTACCAAAGACAACCAAGCCCTTGGACTAGATCGCAATAGAAGAACTCAGTACCGGGTCACCCGTCTAGACAACGAACGTTCCTACATCCAACACATCCATACCTATCCCATCAATGTGGAAGCCCGTTATGTTTTGACCTATGCCGCCTCCGAGCCACCTTCCAATAGCGTGACCGGCTTGATCACCCTAGAGATGAATGCTTCTATGGTACTTCTTCCTAAAGAACCCATGATGCAGCGCTTGGCTGATCAGCGGGTGGGCTGGTTTGCTAGGTCCTATGTGGACTATGGGGCAGACGAACAAAAAGCAAGCACCCGCAGGTACCTCGACCGATGGAGACTGGAAGTAAAACCAGAAGACCGAGAGAAATTTGCAAGAGGGGAATTGGTAGAGCCTGTCAAGCCCATCGTGTATTACATCGATCCGGCTACACCAAGTAAGTGGGTTCCCTACCTAAAACAAGGTGTTGAGGATTGGCAAAAGGCCTTTGAGGCAGCAGGATTTAAAAATGCCATCCTCGCCAAGGAAGCTCCAAGCCCAGAGGAAGATCCAAGTTGGAGCCCTGAAGACGCTCGATTCTCGGTGATCCGGTATTTTGCTTCTGATATTCAAAATGCCTACGGTCCGCACGTATCCGATCCTCGTTCAGGAGAAATCATCGAATCAGATATTGGATGGTATCACAACGTGATGAATCTGCTTAGAAACTGGTTTTTCATCCAAACCGCCGCCATCAACCCAGATGCCCGCAGTGTAAAATTTGATGACGAGGTCATGGGAAGATTGATCCGCTTTGTATCGGCACATGAAGTAGGCCATACTTTAGGTCTACCTCACAATTTTGCTTCTTCGGTAGCCTATCCGGTAGAAAAACTCAGAGATCCAGAGTTTACCAAAGCCTTTGGTACGGCCCCTTCCATCATGGACTATGCCCGATTCAACTATATAGCCCAGCCTGAAGACAAGGGAGTAAGCCTCATGCCTGATGTAGGGCCTTACGATAAGTATGCCATCATGTGGGGATACAAACCTATTTTGGGAGCCAGCACCCCAGAAGAAGAACTTGCCACTCTGGATCAATGGATCTTGGAGAAAAAGGGCGATCCAGTGTACCGCTACGGACGTCAAGGAAATAACTACGATCCTACCACCCAATCCGAAGATTTGGGAGACAATGCCATCACGGCTTCAGAATATGGAATCAAAAATCTACAGCGCATCCTTCCCAATTTGATGGAATGGACTGCTGAGAAAGAGAAGCCCTACAAAGGATACGAAGACCTAGAAGAAATGTACGGTCAGGTGATTGGACAATTTAACCGATACATGGGCCATGTACGCACCCACGTGGGAGGAGTTACTGAAATTTACAAATCCTCTGGTCAAGGGGAAGCGATCTACACCCATACCAGCAAAGAGAAGCAAATAGCTGCAGTAGAGTTTATCAACAAGCAACTCTTTGCTACACCTAGCTGGCTTATGGACGAGGCCATCATCTCTAGAACAGAGGATTTTGGAGCTTTAGAGCGCATCCGTGGAATTCAAGTGGGTACCCTCAACGGCATTTTGGAATGGGGCCGATTGGGTCGGGTAATCGAAAACGAAGCCTTAAATGGAACCCAAGCCTATAAAATCACCGAACTCTTTGATGACCTTAGAAAAGGGATTTGGACAGAACTGGCCACAGGAAAAACCATAGATGTACACCGAAGAGCACTGCAACGGGCTCATATCGAGAGGCTTGAACTCTTATTGACCGGTTCGGTAGCCCCACTTCCAGCTCAATTTAGAGGTTTTGCAGGCGCGCAAATCAATGCCTCCCAATCTGACATCCGCCCCATGGCCAGAGGAGAACTTGCTACTTTGCAATCGCAAATCCGCGCTGCTATCGGAAGGACTACTGATCGCATGAGCAAGTTACATTTGGAAGATGCTGCCCAGCGCATCAAGAAGATTTTGAATGAAACCTCAGGCGAATAAGCCTTTAAAGGGTGCCAAATTTGGCGCCCTTTTTTTTCGTCTTTGATTTTTTAAGTTACTTTGAAAAGCAAATGAATTCCATGCACACTCCTCTAGCCATATTGCATTCCCATAAGCTTCGCATTACGGACTGCAGACTCTACATCATACGGGAGTTTTTGGAAAAAAACGTGGCCCTTTCCCATGCTGACTTGGAGCAAGCCCTCAAGCAGCAATTTGACCGCGTTACCATCTACCGAACCCTCAAGACATTTTTAGAAAAAGACCTGATTCACAAAGTTTTGGACGATAGCGGAGGGGCCAAATATGCTTTCTGCACCCATCACGAAGCCGCCCATCAACACAATCACGAACACGTCCACTTCAAGTGTGAAAAATGTGAGGAAACCACCTGCTTGGAAAGTATTTCCTTACCTCCTATTCCATTACCTAAAGGATTTGAAAAAAAGGAAATGAGCCTATTAGTGCAAGGCATCTGTGAAAAATGCCACTAAAATCCTAGGTGGCTTGGAACTCTCTCCTTGGGCTTATTCAAAGAATCACTATACCACTCTACCCCCGGAGGTAGGTCCAAAGTAGGTGGAGTTTCCTTAGGACCCTCCCCTCCCTCTGGCCCCTTGGGTTTTTTGCGGAGGTACTTTACCCACAGCCCCAAGGCATAGCTAAAGGCCACATAAGCAAATCCACTCAAAAGCATTTCAATAAGGGAAGCACTCACAGGAATTTTTTTTAGAAATTTACTGGTTTTCGCACAAAAATCAAGAGCGCAAAGAAAGGAAGCGTGCAGAATACCCCTCCTGCATTTGTTTAATCAAGGGGATAGGATGATATTTGTCGGAAGAACTTTTGTCCTGATGATCATTAAAACCAAAAAATACCAACTCCCAACCACTACCTACATAAAAATGGGCTTGATTTCCGTGCTCAAAGAACAGTGGTGGGTGATTTTGATTGCCCTCGCTATTTGCTGTGGCTATTTTTGGATTGCTTCCTTTTGGTGGATAGGTGGAGCACTTATCGCCTACAGTTTGTACGTATTATTCTGGGCTATCCAATTTACCGGAGTCACCCAGATGGAACAAAACAAACCTATTTTTCAAAAAATGGCCTATGAAATAGATAGCCGTCAGATCTTGATGAAGATCAGTGTGAAAGAAGGCATGCCCGTACAATGGAACATGATCAAAAGGGCCGTAATTACCAAGGATGCTTTTGTACTCTACCTTTCTAAAGCCCAATTCATCCACCTTCCTTTCCGAATTTTCAATTCAGAGAATGATAAAAAATTCTTAGAGGCCATTCTCAAAAGAAAGGAATATATCAAATAATTACGCTCGCTAGCGATTTTCGACCTCAGGAGAGTAATGAAGTGGGGCACCTTGACCTAATGCAGCATGCATATCAAACTTTTGGCCATAGGGAAAACAGATCAACGAGCCATTCACGAACTTTTTGAAGAATACGCTCATCGCTTGAGCCATTATACCCGCTTTGAATTGGAAATTATTCCAGACCTAAAGCAGGCCAAGTCCCTGACCGAAGCCCTACAAAAAGAAAAAGAAGGGGAAGCCATTCTTAAAAAACTTAGTCCATCCGAAGAGGTTCACCTACTGGACGAGCGTGGAAAGTCGTATTCCTCTCTGGAATTTTCTGAATTTTTGCAGAAAAAATTAAATGCTGGAGTTCGCCAACTTACGTTCGTTATTGGCGGTCCATATGGCTTTTCGGAGGCCGTCTACGCACGGGCCAATGGAAAAATTTCATTTTCAAAAATGACTTTTTCTCACCAAATGATTCGGCCTTTTGTGGTCGAACAACTCTACCGCGCCTTTACCATCCTGCGCAACGAGGCCTACCATCACGAATAATTCTCTCTCTGCTTAGATTACCCAAAAGTTAATTTTTTATTCCATTTGTTTGTTTAATGTTAAGGAATTGTTAACTTTCAAACAATCAGTTAACATTGACTTGATGGATCATGAGAAAAATGACCGCCCTCTTGCTCATTTATTTGGCTTTGGCCCCCATGGGGGTATGCCAACAACTGTATCTTTCTGAAGAGCATACTTCCTCTTTTCCTGCAGCTAACACGAAGTCACAAGATCTCACCCCGAGTTCGTTTGACTTGTTTGTACCTCTTCAAGAGCAGGAAATAAATTCAAGCAAATGGCAAGAATTATTGGCAGAATTGGATGCTAAGGCAGAAAAAAATCCAAATTCCCTCTCCTTTGTTCGTAGTATTTTTCAAAAAGCCCATCAAAAATTATTCAAAGACTACTCCATGCATTCTACCTTTACGGAAATGCTGCAGACAGGAGCATACGATTGTGTAAGCGGTTCGGCCGCACTAGGAATGCTCCTAGATCGCTATGGTTATGCTTTTGATGTGGTCGAAACAGACTACCATGTTTTTCTCCAAGTATACCTAGATGGCAAGACACTCATTCTAGAGAGTACCCTTCCCGTGGGAGGGATGATTACCTCAACCTCCGAGGTTAATAATTACTTGGGAGCTTACCTTAGCGAAGGTGTGCCTGGAGCAAGAAATATCAACGAAGGCTTGGCCGGTACCAAGGTAGATGTTTCGGACAACTCCATTTTTAGAAAAGTAAATTTGACTGAGCTGGCAGGATTGCAGTACTACAACGAAGGCATAGTATTTTTTAATCAACAAGACTACAAGCAGGCCATTGACCAATTGAGCAAAGCCTATGCCCTATATCCCTCCGAGCGTATAGATGGCCTTCGCGAACTCAGCAGGGAACTTGCCTACCACAGCTACGGGCTAGATATTCGAAAATAATTAGTAAAATCTGCCTAAGAGGAATATCATCCTATTGATTCCTCCTCCTCAAACTCAATGATGCGCATGGTGCCCGTCCGGACCATGGGCATGGCCATGAGCCATCTCCTCGGGTAGGGCTTCCCTTATACTTACAAGCTTCCCATCAAACTGTAAATCCAATCCGGCCAAAGGGGAATTGAAATCAAGATGTACCCCCATATAATCGACTTTCAGCACTTCCCCTCGCATGTGGTTTCCCTTATCGTCTTGCATGGGAATGACATTGCCAACGCGAAGTAGATCTCTATTTTTCTTGCCTTCCTCTTTGAAGTTGGCCTTAGGAATGATGACCCTTTTCGAATCATCGTAATCCCCATAGGCTTGTTCATACCCAATAAATACCGAAAAAGAATCCCCCGCCGACTTCCCTTCCAAAACCTGTTCTAAAGCAGGCAGCACATTGTGGTATCCAAAAAGGAAGTAAAAAGGATCGGTATCAGACACGGTCTCGTACCAGCGCATGCCCGTTTCTCCATCATCAACCATGAGTGTGTAGGAAACAGCAACTACCATATTTTTTGTAGCGATCATGACTAGTAAGGATAAGTATTAGCGAAAGAGGTAGGTAACTGCGATTTGCCCTACAAAATTAGTGCGGTCATAGCCCGGTATAAACCATTTTTCTGGCTTGTTTTCCAAGTACCACTTGTAGTTCAGTGTATTCACGTATTGGAATTTGCCTGCCAGGAGTACATTGCCAAACTTCCATTCTGGGGCGAGCGAGAAGACCAGATCCACGTATTTGTTTCTAAAGTCCTTGACCTCTTCGTAGCGATAGTAGTAAAAGTCGTTGTTGTACTCGATACGCTCCAGTTCGATACCAATTTTTTTCATGCCCTCAATCCAGGCTATGCCGGCAAAAATTTGGTTGCTGGCAGGCCCATTCCCTAATCCAAGCATCTGCCCTCGATGGGTATAGCCATGCCGTACATGGTCGTGAATGTACCAGGTTCGCAATTGCCGGATATCTTCTCGGATGGTCTGCCCTGAAAAGGTCATCTCGGAGCTCAACTCCAAAAAGCGATTCTCTTTTTTCAAGTCCATCAAGTGGGAAAACCCGAAGGTAAAGGCCCTGCCAGATTCAGGTGTTGTGATGAAGTCGATGAAAGGGCGGTCGTTATCCCTAGTCCCAAATTCCCCATAAAATTCAAATCGCCCTTTGGGATCTATCCATCGGAAAAAGCCTGTACTAAACTGCTGTCGTTTGGATTGGATGGTATCCAGCACTTGTTGATTTTTCTTTCGCCCATTAAATACGGGGAGCACATCCTCTAGATCGGATACTTCCGATCGATACACATTATTGACCGAACCATATCCAAAAAATAAACCCGGCACCCACTTGGGCTGGTAGGTCAAGACTAACCCAGAGAGTTGACGATCACCATCCTCCTTTTTCGGATAATGAACAGCAATTTGCTGAAATACGTAATCCGAATGCGGCGGCAGAAAATTGGAGGCTTCCAGTTTTCCAGTCATCACTTGGCCTTCAAATGAGCCAATAGCAGACTTAATAGGTCGACGGGTATTCATCGTATAGTGTAAAAAACCAGGGGCAGAATTTCCCATCAACAAAGAATTTCGTCTTCCGGGTCCCCACCAAAGATTTTCGGTAGATACTCCAACAGATATGGCATCCAAATTCAGACGAAAGCTGGACTGTCCTGGAACCAACTTTTGATAGGCACTTTCCCCAAATCGCTCGGGAAGGTCAATACGGTTGAGGTATTCGTAATAGAAAAGGATGGTAGATTGCTGCTCAATGGGAAAACCAATAAACTCCTTATTTTGGGCCCTTACCAGTTCAGGCTGTACTTGCAAACTGAATTTCCACCATTCCACAAACGCCCCTAAACTAAAAACTTGTTGCAAACCTCGATTTG
>Ga0315903_10002519_pt1 | contig 26745 bp, 20 predicted proteins | sample LakEriMetagenome_7_FD_203524 | JGI IMG/M metagenome (GOLD analysis project Ga0315903, IMG submission 203524) | Freshwater fungal communities from buoy surface, Lake Erie, Ohio, United States - Buoy 2 MA119 | ecosystem: Environmental > Aquatic > Freshwater > Lake | place: USA: Lake Erie, Ohio... | reverse complement strand
CGATGCGGTCGATGGGCACGTTGGCGCCGATGCGGTCGGCCAGCCAGTTGTAGTAGAGGAGCGCGTTCTTGTAGAACGGCGGGGCGTTGTTGCCCTGGTTGATGCCGGAGCGGATCTGCAGGAGCTCGGCCCACTTCATGACCCAGAGCTCGGTGAACTCCTTGCGCTGGAGCAGGGCCTCGACCAGCTGGGCGCGCTTGTCGGGACGGGTGTCCGCGAGGAAGGCGCGGACCTCCGCCGGCGTCGGGTAGAGCCCGACCACGTCGATGGTCACGCGCCGCACGTACTCCTCGTCGGTGCAGAGGCCGGAGGGCAGGATGCGGAGCTTGTGCAGGCGCTCGTTGACGGCGCGGTCGATGTAGTTGAACTCGGGGGCGGCGGGGCGGGCGTAGACGAGGTCCTTCGGGATCACGAGCACCTGGGCCGTCACGCTGAAGACGTCGAAGCGGGCGAGGATGAAGGCCGCGCCGCGCTCGCCGGAGCGGACCTTGCCGTCCTTGCCCACCTTGGCGACCGGGTCGTTGTTGGACATGAACAGCGCGAGGTCGGTGACGTCGCGGTCGGTCCCGTCGGAGTAGGTCGCGCGGACCGTGATCTGCTGGGTGGCGTCCACGCCCTCGAGGACGGCCGCCTTCGGGAAGACCTCGATGCCGGTGACCTTCGCGACGCCGGGGGCGTCGTCCTTGGCCCCGCCGGCGATCCATTCCAGGATGGTGCGGTTGTAGGCGGAATCCGGCTCGTACAGCTTGTTGCCCGAGTGGGGGACGGCGCCGACCGCCTTCTCGACCAGCGTGCTTTCCTCGGGGATGGCGAGGTTGAGGCGGCGGCCGACCATCTCGCGGGTCAGGCGCACGTAGTCGCCATCGGGATCCATGCCGAAGAGCGAGAGGCGGAAGCCGTCCTTGCCGCGCGCGGCGCCGTGGCAACCGCCCGCGTTGCAACCGCCGCGCAGGAAGACCGGCATCACGTCGAGGCGGAAGGAGACCGCGCGGTCCTGGGCGCCGTCCTTGACGGTGACGGGCACCCGGGCCGTCAGGCCCCCGAGGGCGGCGACGACCTCCGTGGCGCCGGCGTCGGCGACCGGGCGAAGGACGTCACCGGAGAGCGCCGCCACCTTCGGGTCGGCGACCTTGACGTCGGCGAAAGCCGTGACGTCGCGCGTGGTGGCATCCTTGAAGGTCGCGAAGACGACCAGCCGGTGGGTGTCGCGACGGGTCTCCAGGCGGACTTCGGGCGGGAAGATCTCGAGCTTCTCGAGCGTGGCGAGCTTGCGGAGCAGCTCGGCCTTGGGGTCGACGGCGTCCTTGCGGCGCGCGGCGAGCGTCACGCCGGCGGTCCAGGGCGCGCCGGCGGCGACCCAACCGCGGAGCAGGGCAAGTTCGGCCGCCGGAAGCGGACCGCCCTTCGGGGGCATCAGGTCCTCATGGTCCTTCGCGAGGAAGACCCGCTTCACGAGCTCGCTGCGGTCCGGCTGGCCGGGCTCGACGATCGGGCCATTGGCCCCACCCTTGAGGAAGGCGGCCTGGGTGTGCATCAGCAACTTGCCCTTCACCTTGTCGGGATTGTGGCACTCGACGCAACGCGTCTCCAGCACCGGGCGCACCTGTTCGAAGGTCACGGGCTCCGCGGCCGGAAGCAGCGGCAGGCAAAGCAGGACAGGCAGGAGGCGGCGAAGCATGGTCAGTTCTTGGGGGCGTCGGTCTTCTGGCGGAGTTGCTCGAGACGGGACAAGGCGGCGGGGGCGGCGGGGGCGGCCGCGGCGATGGGCTTGGCGCCCGCGGTGGCCGGGGCGGCCGGGGCGGCCGCGGGCGCGCCCTTGCGCGGGGCGTCGATGCGGAGGGAGGAGCCCAAGGCGATGCGGTGGGTGGTGGTCGCCCCGTTGACCGGCACATCCACCTGGACGAAGAGGTTGTCCTTCTTGCCGACCGGGGACTCGGCGGTGGTCTTCACGGTGAAGCGGAGTTCCTTCGTGTCCTTGGTGACCTTGATCGGGGCGATCGCGATGGTGTCGGGGACGCCGACCAGGCGGGCCACGGCTTCGCCCTCGAACGGGCGCAGCACCTCGAAGTTGGTGGAGAGGACGGCCTCCCTGCCCTGCTCGATGGCGGCGAGGGGGACCGCGTTGGCGGCGACGAAGGCCGGCGCGGTGGCGACCTTGGCGAACGGCGAGGCGTTGTAGACGCGCCCGTTGCCGGCGTCGGCTTCGCCCATGACCACGAAGTTCCAGTCGGCCGCCGACACGCCCGCGCTGGCGCTGAGCTCGAAGGCGCAGCGGTCGGCGCCTTCCGGGATCGTCTGCTCACCGAGCGAGGTGATGCCGGGCGGAGTCCACACCATGAAGACGCGGATGGGTCCCTTGAAGCCTTCCTTGCGCTTGGCCACCACCGGGAGGCTGAGCACGCCGTTCTGCACGACGGGCACCTTCGGGACCTCGATCTCGAGGGCGTAAGGGGCGGCCTCGACGACCGCGACGGGCAGGCGATCCTCGACGCCCTGGTAGTAGATCACGTTGCCGTTGCGGACGATGTCGTAGACCTGGCGCAACCGCCCGACGACGGTCTGCTTCGGATCGAGGGGCAGCAGGCGCAGGGGCACGACGGCCTGGCCGAGCGGGGCGTCGGCCGCGGCCTCGAAGACCAGCGGGACGTTGGGCAGGTCCTTGGGGGCGGCGTCCGCCAGCAACCTGACGCCGGCCGGCAGGCCGGGGGCCTCGAAGCGGTAGTCCCCGCCGACGCCGGAGCGGGTGAAGTTCTGGAGCAGCGCCATGCGGCCGCCGCGGGGCACCGCGACGAACTGGCGGTAGTTCGTGTCGTTGACCGTGTAGTCGGGCGAGGCGAAGGTCAGGCTCGGCAGCGAGGCCGTCAGCTCGACGCGGTACACGAAGTTGGCGCCGCCGCGCTCGAGGTGGTCGCGCACGCGCAGCGTGTAGACGCCGTCGGCGGGCACGGTGACGCGGAACCGGGAATCCAGGCGACGCATGCCGCCGCCGTCGTCGTTGGAGACGAGGTCCGTGCCGGCGGCGTTGGCGACGCGCACCACGGGATCCAGGGGCGAGCCGAGGGACTGCGCGAGGCATTGGCCTTCGAGCACCTGCCCCTTCTTCAGGGTGAGCCGGAAGAAATCCGCGTCGCCCGGCCGCTCGATGACGCCGTTGAGGGCGTAGGCCTCGGCCGGCGGCACGGCGTTGGCCGCGTCGGTCTTGTCGTTCGGCTCCGCCTCGAGGAAGTTGTCGACCGTCGAAAGCCGGAAGACGTTGCCCGAAGGGGCCGAGGCCTGCGTCCGGGCGTAGAGCTGGAAGTCGGCCCGGGGTTCGGTCGGCAGCGTGACCTCCTCGGTGAAGGCGTCCTTGGCGGAGACGAAGCTGACGGGGAGCTTGGACCCGAGCTTGCCGCCCGCGGGGTACACGGCGTCCGGCCGGGGGAAGCTCCCGAGGTGCAGGCGGTAGAAGGAACGGGCGCCGCCGCGGTAGGAGGACTCGCGGACCATGACGTAGTAGTCGCCGTCGTACTCGGCGACGAACGAGCAATAGCCGTCCTGGCGGTGGAGGATCGTGTCGTCGGAGGCGGCCTTCTCGAACCGGTCCTTGTCGAGGATCGCGACGTAGGGGTCGAAGACCTCGTAACCGAGCCGCAGGCCGTCGACCTCGACGCTGAGCCGCTGCCCCTTGCGCATGGCCACCTTGTAGTAGTCGACATCCTCGGCAAGGACGACGCCTTCGATGGTGCGGTCGAGCTCGACGGGCTGGGCGCGGGCGAAATCGTCGTTGGGCTCCTTCTCGTCCACGTTCGCGAACGGGCTGACGAAGAACTGGCGGGCGTGGGAGAGGCCGGACTTCGTGCGCACGCGGACGAGGTGGTTGCCGAGGGGGACCTCCGCGCCGATGGCGAGGGTCAGCTCGACCTTGCCGGCCGCGACGCTCTGCACGCCCTTGACCCGGAAGCCCGGGGTGTAGAAGAGCAGGTCCTCGAAGTCGGCGAGGCGCGTCCCGGTGAGCGTCACCTTGACCTCGGCGCCCCGCTGGCCGCCGTTGGGCTTGGTCCCCGTGAAATCAGGGTACGCCGCCCGCGCGACCGCGAGGGTCAGCAGGAGCGGCGCGAGGAGTCGGACGAACATGACGCGCGGACGGCGGACGGCGGGCTCAGGCGAGCCAGTCGGTCATGACGCGGCCGCCGTTCACGATGTCGATCGGCCGGCCACCGTCGGAGACGATGCGCTTATCGGCGTTGATGCCGAGCACGCGGTACATGGTCTTGGCCAGGTCCTCGGGGCCCACCGCGTCGCGGTCGGGCTCGCCGCCGAGGGCGTCGGAGGCGCCGTGCACGTAGCCTTCCTTCACGCCGCCGCCGGCCATCGCCACGGAGAATACGCGCGGCCAGTGGTCGCGGCCGTTCGTGCCGTTGAGCTTGGGGGTGCGGCCGAACTCGGAGCTGACCAGCACGAGCGTGCGCTTGAGCAGGCCGCGGTCGGCGAGGTCGGTGATGAGGCGGGCGAAGGCCTGGTCGAACTGGGTGGCCTGGTTCTCGAAGCCGCCCTTGATGTTGGAGTGGTGGTCCCAGCCGCCGAAGGTCACGGAGACCATGCGCACGCCGGATTCGACGAGGCGGCGGGCCAGGAGGAAGCGCTGGCCGGCGGTGTTGCGGCCGTACTCGTCGCGGAGCTTGTCCGGCTCCTGCGAGAGGTCGAAGGCCTGGCGGGCCTTGGCGCTGCTGACGAGGCCGTAGGCGGCCTGCTGGAAGCTGTCCATGGCGCCGATCGCGTCGGACTTCTCGGTGGCGCGGAAATGCTCGTCGACCGAGGCGAGGAGGCCGCGGCGGCGGTCGAAGCGGGCCGGGGCGACGTCCTTCGGCGCCAGGAGGTCGCGCACGGTGAAGGCCTTGTCCGCCGGGTCGCTGCCGAGGGCGAAGGGCCCATAGGCGCTGCTCATGTAGCCGGTGCCCTGCTCGGGGATGCTCTGGCTGGGGACGACGACGTAGGGCGGGAGGTTGTTGCGCGAGCCCTGCTCGTGCGCGATGACGGAGCCGAAGCTGGGGAACTTGATCGCGGGGCTCGGGCGGTAGCCGGTGAACATGTTGTGCGTGCCGCGCTCGTGGGCCGCCTCGCCGTGCGTCATGGAGCGGACCACCGTCAGCTTGTTCATGATCTTCGCGATGTTGACGAACTTCTCGCCGACGTACTCGCCGGGGACGGAGGTCTTGATCGGCGTGAAGGGTCCGCGGTATTCCGGCGCGGCGAAGGGCTTGGGATCCCACGACTCGTGCTGGGCCATGCCGCCGGGCAGGTAGATGTGGATCACGGCGTCGGCGAGCGCGTCGAAAGTCTCGACCTTGGGGAGCTCGAGCGCCTGCAGGCGGAGCATGCCGGGCAACGTCAGGCCGAGCGTGCCGAACATGCCGACCTGGAGGAACTCGCGGCGGCGCCAGGACGAGCGGATGTCGGGGTGGTCACCTTGGCAAGCGCGGTGCATTTTCATGGCGGGAGGGAGGGGTTGGGGTTGAGACAGGTGTAACACCCGGCGGTTGCCTTAAAATAACAAAAATATACCCCGGGGGAGCGGGGGCGGCCCCGGGGACGGGCGGAGGTGGGCCCAGGGGTACCCCGGGTGGGGGTGGCCCGCGGATCCCCGGTGGGGCAATCTACCTTTTGACAACCCCATGAACCCCCCGTAGGAAACCACCCTCCCCGGCCCATGAGCACCCCCTCCCCTGACCAGAAACCAAGCGAGGAGCCCAAGGCGCTGACCTGGGGCTTCCGCGTCGTCCTCCTCTCCTCGGCACTCTATATCGCCGGTTGCTCGGCCTATTTCTCGGTCCTGGGCCTGGGCCAGCTCTTCACGGGCTCGGAAGGCCCGGTCATGATCATGGCCGCCTCGCTCGAGGTCGGCAAGTTGGTCGCCGCCTCCTTCCTCTACCGCTACTGGCACCTCATCACGGGGGTCCTGCGCTTCTACCTCACCCTCGCGGTCCTCGTGCTGATCGCCATCACCTCCCTCGGGAACTACGGCTACCTCGCCCGCGCCTACGAGAAGACCGCCACCACCATCGCGCGCAACGAGACCGAGATCGCCGTCCTCGAGAAGACCATCGCCGACAGCCAGCGGCAGATCGACGACGCCCGCGGCAAGACCGTCCGCGTCAACACCGCGAGCCGCGAGGACATCGCCAAGCTCCAGGGCCGCATCACGCAGGCCGGCGAGACCCTCGCCCAGTCGCTGGCCCGCCTGCAGGAGCAGCGCAAGGCCCTCGACGCCCGCCGCGCCCAGGACACTTCCGCCCCGGCCCAACGCGCCGCCGACCTCGGCGCCACCCTCGCCAAGAGCATCGCCGCCGAGGAAGCCGCCGTCGCCAAGGCGATCGCGGCCCAGGAGACCGCCATCACCGGCCTGAACGAACGGCTCAAGACCCTCGACCAGGCCGTCGCCGCCTACACCGCGCAGGGCACGACGAGCTCCTACCTGATCTTCGAACAGGATAACGTGAAGAAGGGCCAGGAACTGCGCGAACAGCAGAAGCCCGAGCGCGAGGCGATCCTGGCCAAGCTCACCGAGGCTTCGGCCGCCGTCGCCCGGCTCCGCGCCGACGGGGCCGCCCGCGTCGAGCGCCTCCGCGCCGACCAGGCGCGGGTGAACGCCGACGCCGCCAAGGAATCCGCCCAGCTGCGCGACCAATTCAAGGGCGAACTCGCCCGCCTCGACGACGAGGAGAAGGCCCTCCGCAAAGCCGGGGAAGAGGGCCTCGCCGGGCTCGAGAAGCAGCTCGCCGCCCTGCAGGAACAAGGCCAGACCAAGGCCGGCCTGACCGAGGGCGAGGTCGAGGCCCTGTACAAGGTCAACCGCGAGCGCACCGAACAGATCCACAAGCTGCGCGACCAGATCGCCGCCACCGACATCGGTTCCTACCGCTTCGTCGCGCGGGCGTTCGACGCCGAAGCCACGGACGTGGTGAAGTGGCTCATGCTCGCGCTCGTCGCGGTCTTCGACCCGCTCGCCGTCACCCTCGTGGTCGCCTTCAACATGGCCCTGACGCGCGGCCGGGCGGGCGCCACGGTCGCGGCCGCCAGCGGCGCCGGCGCCGCTCCCGCGGACCTGCCGGTCACGCCCGCCGCGGCGGCTCGCCGCGGCCAGTGGACGCGGCTCGAGGTCATCGTGGCCGCGGTCCTCGGCGGCATCCTGCTCATGCTCTTCGCCTGGCTGTGGCTCTCCGACCGCAACGAGCGGACGGCCCGCGGCAACTTCGGGACCGCCAACGTGATCCCCGGCGACAGCTTCGCGGTCGTGACCTTCCGTCCGGACGAGCTGCGCCAGAAAGGCAGCAAGGCCTTCCCGGAATGGCTGGAACGCACCGGTGGCAAGGGCCTTTCCACCGCCGTGTCCGAACTGGTGAAGAACGGCCTCGACCCCCACTCGGACCTCTACGCCTTCGCGAAATTCCCGGCCGACGCCAAGGACGCCGGCGACGGTTCCCGCCCGGTCATGCTCTGCGGCCTGGTGATCCGCGTCGTCGACCCGACCATCGCCGAGGCGGCCCTCTCGCGCATCGCCGACCAGCTGAACAACTCCCTCCGCGGCGAGACGGCCAAGAACGCCTCGAACCTCACCCGCAGCCGCTCGATGATCAAGCATGGGGAGGGCCGTTACATGGACCCGGAAGGCGGATTTTTTACCTTTGGTCTGACGAACCGGACCGCGATCATCTTGGTTGAGTTCGAAGGCGACCCCGCCGCCCCGTGCGTGGAGAAGGAAATCCGCCTCTGCCTGACCCGGCCCGAGGCGCGCCCGCGCCGACCGGGCGAGATTCCCGAAATCCTGCCGCACTACGCGAGCGACCAGCCGGGCGCGCTGACGCTCTGGCTCGACGCCAACCGCTTCTTCCGTCGCCTCCCGATGGGGACGGCGACCCGCGTGCGCTATGACCAGATGCGTCCGGCCATGGAGTTCGAGCTGCTGCTGGCGCTGGAGGCGGTCGGCAACGACTCCCTTTCCATCGCGGCGAGCTACCTCTACCAATTCGATCGCTTCGCCGACGGCGCCACGCGCGACCCCGTGAAGTCGATGGCCAAGCTGACCGCGCCCAAGGAGCCCGACCTCGGCTGGAAGCTGATGAATCGCTGCGTCGACACGCTGGATTACGACTCCCTCATCGAACGCATGCGCGGCGCCCTCGGCGACGACAAGCGGCCCGGCGCCCAGCTGGTGCGCGTCGAGAAGTCGGTGCCGACCGGTCGCGACGCCAAGTTCACGATTTCCGCCCGCTTCGACCCGAAGGCCGGTCCGCCCCTGGTCACGGCGATGCAGATCCTCGCGCAGTAAGCCCGGATGGAAAGCCGCCGCGGACATTGGACCCTGTGGCTGCTGGCCGCGGGCTCCCTCTGCTTGGTCGGTTGCCGCACCCCGACGGGCAGCGAGGAAAGTTCGTCCTGGTTCAACTTCTCCTCCCGCCGGGGAGGTCAGGGTCGAAGTTCCGGCGGCGGCGCCCAACCGGACCGCCCGCCGCGGCCGACCGCGACCGAGCGGACCGCGGAGACGCCCCCCACCCCGCCGCCCGCACCCGTGAAGACAGCGGAGCCGGCCAAGCCGACGGAGGGGCGACCGGCCCCCATCACTCCGCCGAACGCGCCGAAGCCGACGGGGGCACCGACGCCCGCGGCCGCGACCGGCGGGCCTGAAGCGCGCCGGCTCCCTGTCGGCATCGACGCCGGCGCCACTCCCGAGCCACGGGCGCCCGCCGCCAGCCTGGGTTTGCCGTCGCCGCCCGCCGCCGACCGCAGCCCGAGAACGAGCCTGCCGCTCGAAATCGCGGTCCCGGAGACCGCCCGTGCCCCGGGCTCGCCGGCCACGCCGCTGACGATCGAGCCCGGCGAAGGCACGAAGGCCCTTCGTCCCGGCACGGCCTTGCCGCTGCCCGTGCCCGTCGCGACGACCGGTCGCCGCGCGCCGAAGGCCACCTTGCGCCTTCCTGGTCTCGACGCCGCGGAGCCGGCGACGACCGAACACCCCCGTTTCAACCTACCGGAAATCGTCGGCCCCTCGGCTCAGCGCGAAAGCCCGACGACACTGCGCCTGCCGGCCGGCGAGGCCCCCGCCTCCGGGGATGGGCTGTCGCCCCGGCTTCCGCTCGCGAGCCTGGACGAGCCGACGCCGACGAAGCTTCCGGCGAGCGGCTTGACGCTCCGCTCACCCGAAGCCGGCCCGGCGCGGCCCGCCACGACGAGCGCGCCCCTGACGCTGCCGACCTTGGCGGGCGGCGACCAAGGACGGGAACCGAGCGAACGCCTGCGCCTCGCGATCGGCGAAGTCGAACCAACGCCGGCTGCCGCCGGCCCCGGACCCAGCGGGTCCGCGGGCAAGCCGACGGAACGCCCCGACCGTCCCCTCGCCGCCGCCCGTACCCTGCCGCCCTTCGAGCCGGCGGGCGTCCCCACCACCACCGGCGAGCGGGCGCTGCGCGCCAAGCCTCCGGAGGCCAAGCCTACGCTCGCGACCGTCCCCCTGCCCTTCCGCCTCAGCGCCTGGATCTCCGACGAGGAACAACACCGGCGCTGGCGCGAGCAGCAGTTCGACCGGGCCAGCGCCGAGGAGAAAGCCCGCCAGGCCGAACAGGAACGACTCCGGCAGGCGCTGCTGCGCTTCCTCGTGCCGGCCACGCCGGCGAAGTGACCGCCGGGCTCAGGCCCAGGGAATCGTGAATTGGTTCTGCGGCGACGCGTTGGTCTGCCGCCGCGTCGGCGAGTAGTCGAAGGTGCGCATCGTGCCGTCCTTGCGCATCTCGATCAGGCGCAGCCACCCATCGCCGCCGTTGGGCTTCATCTGGAAATTGACCAGCAGCTGCGGGACCGCCTGACCCTTCGCGGTCGACGTCACGACGCGCCCGAGCCCGTCCCCAAGGACGTGGCCGTTGAGGGTGAGGCGAAAGTTTTCGTGGCGGGAAATCAACTTCGCCCAGAGCTCCTCGCCATCGTTGACATCGTCCCCGCCCTGCTTGGCCATCACATAGGCGTGGGGATTCCAGTCCTGCTTGGGGCCGTATTTTCGCCAATCATAGCGCGTCTCATCGTGGTAGATGAGCACATGCGTCAGGAGGATGACCTCCCGGTCCGGGTGGGCCGCGACGATCGCGTTGGCCCAGCGTAGGACGTCGTTGCGCGGCCCGAACTCGAGGCAGAGCACGAGGAACCGGCGCGGGCCGACGTCCAGCCGGTGCCAGCTGTTCTCGGCCCGGTCGGGCTCCCGGTCGTAGTTACCGCCCCAATGCTTGGCGGCGGCGAGCTCCTTCACCGGGAAGTACGCGGACATCAGGCTGGTCCGGTCCGCGCCATTGCCGCGGGGACCATAGTCATGGTTGCCGGGCACGAGGCACATCGGCAGCCCGGCATCCATCAGGACCTGCATCGCCTGCCGGGCGTTGGTCCACTGCGGCGGGGTGTTCTGGTTGGTGATGTCGCCGAGGTGGAAGACCGCCTCGATGCGCCGACGCTCGCGCTGCGCGACGAGCCAACGGGTCTGCGCGAGGTAGGTCTCCGGGTATTTCTCGGCATAATACTGCGTGTCCGGCAGCACCGCGAAGGTGAAGGAACCCTCCTCGGGCAAGGGCGGCTCGCCGTCGACGAAGACCGCCCCCGCGTAAGGGTCGGGCTTGGCCTTCAGGGGAGGCTTCGCGGGCTCGGCCCCGCGGGCGAAGAAAGGCACGAAGCCCAGCGAGAGGGCGCCGGCGCGGAGGAGGAAGGCGCGGCGGGTGGGGTCGCCGGGGATGGGGTTCTCCATGCCTCCGTGATAGCCGCCGGCGCCCGGCCCGCCAGCGGAAACCCGCCGACGAAAACGGGCGGGACCCAAGGATCCCGCCCGTCGGCGTCACGGTGGGGTGACGGGCTTACTTCAGCTCGGCGATCTGGATGTCGCGGTACTCGACCTTCATCTTCAGGCCGCCATGGATCTGCAGGCCGACGGAATAAGGGGTCGGGTAGGCGGCGTCGACGTAGTTGGAGACCTGCTCGCCGTTGAGCCAGACGGTGTAGGTGTCGCCCTTGGCGCGGAAGACGATCTTGTTCCATTCGTCCTTCTTCCAGAGTTTCTCGACCTTCGGCGCCCAGCCGGCCTCGGGGTACTTGCCGACGTAGAAGGTGCAGGTCATGTCCTTCTTCAGGCTGCGCGAGACGCCGATCTGCATCTGCAGGTCCTTCTTCCCGGCCTTGTCGCGCCGCACCATGATACCGCTGTCGATCTCGCCGCTGAAGCGGCACTCGAGGGAGATGATGACGTCGCCATAGGCCTTCTCGGTGTAGAGCATGTTGCCCTTGAGCTTCTCGTCGTTCTCGCCGACGAGCACGCCGTCGACGACCTTCCAGAACTTGTTGTCCTTGGCGTCCTTCCAGCCGGTCAGGTCCTTGCCGTTGAAGGCGGGGACGAAGTCGGCCTTGGGCAGGGGTTCGGCGGCCGGGGCGTCGGCGGCGCGGAGGGCGCCGACCATGGCGAGGGCGAGGAGCGGGAGGAGGCGGAGGGAACGCATGGGGGTGGAGCCCAAGACACCCCAAAGCCGGATGGGTTGCAAGCCTCGGTGGTGTTTCAAATTGCCAGCCCCCGCGCTCTGCCCTTTATCGGCCCCCTACCCCCATGCGCCCGCTCCTCCCCACCCTCGCCCTCCTCGTCGCCGGCTCCTTCGCCTTCGCCGCCGAAGCCAAGTACGAACTGGTCCCCGACTTCCTCAAGCCCGCCGAGGGCCGCAAGACCATCGGCAACGGCCACGGCGAGATCGCCGTCGACTCCGCCGGCCTCATCTACGTCAGCGTCCAGGAGAACAACGCGGGCCTCCAGGTCTACGACCAGACCGGCAAGTTCGTGAAGGCCCTCAAGCTCCCCGGCTCCCTCCACGGCTTCGTCGTCCGCAAGACCGACGAAGGCGAGTTCATCTACGCGGCCGTCCTGAACGAGCAGCGCATCATCAAGTGCCAGCTCGACGGCACGGTGGTGATGGAGATCAAGGCCGACGCCTTCCCGGCCGCCCAGGGCAAGACCAAGGACAAGAACGGCAAGGAAGTGAACGCCCTGAAGCTCACCAACTGCGACGTCGCGGCCAACGGCGACATCTACGCCGTCGACGGCTACGGCAAGAGCTGGGTCTTCGTCTTCGACAAGGCCGGCAAGTTCAAGCAGGTGTTCGGCGGCCCGACCCAGAAGGTGAACGACAAGCCGTTCGCCAACACCCACAAGGTCTTCGTCGACAACCGCTTCGCCCCGGCCCGCCTGCTCTGCCTCGACCGCGGCAACAACCGCATGTTCCACGTCGACCTGGACGGCAAGAACCCGCAGATGATCGCCGACAAGGGCCTGCGCAACCCGTCCTCCGCCTCGTTCCACGGCGAACTGATGTGCGTCGCCGAGATCGCCGGCCGCGTCTCCGTCTGGAACAAGGAAGGCAAGATGGTCGCCGAACTCGGCGCCAACGACACCAAGGGCCAGACCAACACCCCGGGCGTGAAGCCCGAGGCCTGGCGCACCGGCGTCGTGACCTCGCCGCACGGCATCACCTTCGACGGCAAGGGCAACATCCTCGAGACCGAGTGGAACCAGTTCGGTCGCGTGCTGCGCTGGGACGCCAAGTGATCCGCGGCCTACGCCAAGCCGGCCTACTCGGGGGAGCAGCGTTGCTCCCCCTGTTTGCGTCCGCCCACAACGGCGAGTGGCTGCTGGCCAAGCTGACGATCCCCGCTTCGGGCGAAGTGAGCCTCACCGTGACCGTCGACGCCGAAGCCAACTTCCTCATCAAGGACCCGGCGGCCCTCGCCCGGGAGGCCAAGGAGCTGCTGCTCCTGAACGACGGCAAGGAGACGCGGCCTTGGAGCGAAGTCGCGCCGGCGCCGACTTTCGGGACGGCCGACCGACTCGACCCGGCCGCGCCGCTCAACCACACGCCAGAGGAACTGGCCCGGCGCTACACCCTCCTGCAGGCGACATGGCGCTGGGACGACCCGCCGGCCAAGTTCACGTTGCTCGCCCCGGAGAAGAGCCCTCACACGGTGATCCTGTGGCTCGACGACCGCCGCCTCCCCGCCGCGGAGGCGCGCTGGGTCATGCTCATCGGCGGCGACGAATCTCCCCTGATCCAGCTGGGTGGCGCCCAACCTCGGTCGACCCCGCCCTGGTGGCTCAGCCCGGGCATCGGTGACTTCGTCCTCCCGGCGCTCGCGACGGTGACCGGGCTGCTGCTGGTCTGGTTCGCGCTCCGCCTGAACCGCCTCGGCGAGTGGCTGGACCGGAAGCGCAAGCCCTAGGCCAGCACCGCGTCGACGAAACCGGCCCGGGCGTCGAAGTGCGGGTTATGCCCGCTCTCCGGCAAAGTCACGAGGTCGGCCGACGGGAAGTGCGCGCGGATGTCGGGCCAGTCCGCGTCGCGGATGTAATCCGATTTCCCGCCTCGGATAAAGCGGGTCGGCCCGGCGAAGACCTCGCCCGACGCCAGGGGATTGCCGAGGATCGCGGGCAGGGCCGCGGTCAACGCGGCGCGGTTGACAGTCCAACGCCAGCGGCCCTCGGCGTCCTGCCCGAGGTTCGTCAGGATGAACTGCCGCATCCCCCACTCGGGGACCTGCGCGGTCAAGCGGGCCTCCGCGTCCTTGCGCGAGGTCACGCTGGCCAGGTCGAGCGCGTTCATCGCGGCGAACTCGACGCGCACGCGGTCGGCGTAGGCGCGCGGGGCGATGTCGACGACCGTCAACCGGGACACGAGGTCGGGCCGGTCCATCGCCAGGCGCATCGCGGCCTTGCCGCCCATGCTATGGCCCACCAGGTGCACCGGGCCGAGGGCGAGCCGCTCGAGGCAGGCCACCACATCCCCGGCCAGCGCCGCGTAGCCGCAATCGTCGCCCCACGGCGAGACGCCGTGGTTGCGCAGGTCGGGCGCCAGGACGCGATGGCCCCGCTCCGCCAAGGCCACGCCGGCGGACTGCCAATTGCGCGCGGAGCCCAGCAGGCCGTGGAGCACGACCAAAGGGGTGCCCATCCCGCCGAGTTCGCGGACGGCCAACGTCAACGGCGCGCTCACGAGACGATGCGCGAACCGGCGAAGCTGATCCCCGCGAGGTTCATCTCCAATCCCTTCGGGTTCGCCGAGACCCGGAGGCCGGTCTCCTTGGTGACGAGGCCCGCCCGGATCAGGCGGGTGAGGTCCTTGTTGAGGGAACGCGAGCCGACGTCCCCGCCGGCTTCGACCAGTTCCGGGATCCGCTCGAAACTACCGTCGGCCAGCATGCGGCGGGCCAGCGGATCCACGACGAAGACCTCGCAGGCGGGCAGGACGCCGGCGCCGTCGGCCCGCGGCACGAGGCTCTGCACCACCACGGCGCGGAGCACCGCGGCGATCGAGCGCTTGGCGAGGTTGAGCTGTTCGGGCGGGTAGAACTCGAAGAGCCGCTGCACGGCCTGCTGCGCGGAGCCCGCGTGCAGGGTCGACAGCACGAGGTGGCCGGTCTCGGACGCATGCACGGCGGTCTCGAAGGTTTCGCGATCCCGCATCTCGCCCACGAGGATCACATCCGGATCCTGCCGCAGGGCGGCCTTGAGGCCGGCGGGGAAGTCGGCCACGTCGATGCCCACCTCGCGCTGGCTGAAGGAGCACTTCCGGTCGGAAAAGAGGTACTCGACCGGATCCTCCAGCGTGATCACGTGCAAGGCCTCCGTCTCGTTGAGGTGGCGCAGCATCGCCGCCAGCGTGGAGCTCTTCCCGGAGCCGGTGGGACCGCACACGAGGACCAGGCCCTGGTCGCCCGCGAGCAAGGCGCCCAGCGACTTGGGGTCGTGGTTGAGCGCGGCGAAGTCGGGCGGGTTGGACTTCACCAGGCGCAGGGCCAAGGCGGGCTGGCCGCGCTGGATGTAGGCGTTGACGCGGTAACGCCCCTGCCCGGAGGCCCCGAGATCCAGGGAGTAGTCGACCTGATGGTCGGCGAGCCAGCGGGTGCGGAAGGCGGCGGGGACGGTCGCCTCGATGAAGTCCGCCAGTTGGGCCGCGGTGAAGGGCGACATCTCCGTCTCCACCAGTTGCCCGGCGACGCGCACCAAGGCGGGTCGGCCGACCTTCAGGTGGAGGTCGCTCGCGGCGTGCTCGACGGCGAGGGCGAAGAGGTCGGCGAAGATCGGCGGGACGGCGGCCATGGGGAACGCCGCCATCGTGCCCACGGTTTTAGGACGGTCGAACCCAATCTACGCGCTGGGCGGGGCTTGCCACTGGACGACGCCCGCGCGACCATAGGGCATGCTCCGCGCCCTCCTCTGCCTGCTCTTCGCCGCGGCCACCGCCCCGGCGGCCATCGAGGTGGTCAAGGTACCCGGCATCGAGGAGATGCGCGAACCCGTCAACCTGGCGTTCGACGCCCAAGGGGGCGCCTACCTCGTCGAGTCGATGCGCGGCAACCGGATCTTCCGGTGGCGCAACGGCCGGATCGACCCCATCTCCGGCTTACGCTGGGACAGCGCGCCCAAGGGCATGGAGCCGCCCGCACCGGCCAAGGGCCTGGACCTCTCGCCCGCCGTCTACCAAGGCATGGGGGACATCGCGGTCGCTCCGGATGGCGCCATCTACGTCTGCGACAGCCTCCAGCATCGCGTCGTCCGCCTCAACCTGAAGACCCACGCGGCGACGGTTTTCGCCGGCACCGGTCGGGCCGGCTTCGCGGGCGACGGCGGCCCGGCGGAGCAAGCCCGTTTCAACATTCCGACGAGCGGCGTCCTCGACCCAAGCGGCAAGTTCCTGCTCGTCGCCGACCTCGGCAACCACCGCATCCGGCGCATCGACCTCGCCACCCGGGTCGTGACGACGATCGCAGGCAACGGCGAAAAGGGCTTCCCGCAAGAGGGCGCCGACGCCCTCACTTCCCCCTTCTGCTACGTGCGCACCGCGTGCGTGACCGCGGAGGGGACGGTCTACGCCTTGTTCGGCAGCGTGCTCGGCGGCCACTCGCTGGTCGCCATCAAGGACGGCAAGGTGAGCGTGGTGGTCAACCAGGACGGCCAACCGGGCCCGGCGACCGAAGGCCCCGCCGCCACGGCCCGGCTGAACTTCCCGAAATACGCGACCCTGGACGCGAAGGGCGGCGTGCTCATCCTGGACACGGAGAACCATTGCCTCCGCCGCTACGACCCCGCCACCCGCACCCTCCGCACGGTCGCCGGCAACGGCGCGAAAGGCTCCGCGGTCGGCGCCGACTGGGCCACGACGCAGCTCAACCGACCGCAGGGCGCGCGCCTCGGACCTGATGGCCGGCTCTACGTGGCGGACACCGGAAACAACCGCATCCTCGTCGGTCCCGCCCCCTGAACCGGGCAGGCCCGCCGGGTGGCGGCTCTCGACACCCTCGCCCGCGCTTGAAACCTAACATGGGGAGCACTAAACCCCAACGCATGCGACTTACCCGCCTGCTCCCCGCCCTGCTCGCGCTGGTGGGCACCCCGCTCGCCGCCATCGAAGTCCTCAAGGTCCCCGGCGCCGAACAAATCCGCCAACCCTTCAGCCTCGCCTTCGACGCCCAAGGCGACGCCTACGGCGTCGAGTTCCAGCCCGCCAACCGGATCTTCAAGCTGCACGGCGGCAAGATCGAGTTCATCTCCGGCGTGAAGTGGGACAGCGCCCCCAAGGGCATGATTCCGCCCGCCCCTGCGCGGCGTCTCGACCTCGCTCCGGCCGTGTACGACGGCATGCACGACATCTCCATCGGCCCGGATGGTTCGATCTACGCCGCGGACAGCTTCCAGCACCGCATCGTGCGCCTCGACCCGAAGACGCACGTCGCGACGCTCTTCGCCGGCACGGGCAAGTCGGGCTTCGGCGGCGACGGTGGCCCCGCCGACCAGGCGAAGATGAACATCCCGATGTGCGGCGTCATCGATCCCGCCGGCAAGCATATGTATATCGCCGACCTCGTGAACAACCGCGTCCGCCGCATCGACCTCGCGACCAAGGTGATCACCACCGTCGCCGGCAACGGCAAGAAGGGACTCCCCCAGGACGGACAGGATGCGCTCGAAGCCCCGATGGGCGACGTCCGTGCCTGCTGCGTGGCCAAGGACGGCACGCTCTACGCGCTGCTCCGCGGCGGTCATGCGCTCGCCGCGATCAAGGACGGCAAAGTCACCGTCGTCGTGAACAAGGCCGGCAAGCCCGGCCCCGCGACGGACGGCCCCGCCGCCGACGCCCGCATGCTCGGGCCGAAGTACGTGACGATGGACGCCAAGGGCAACGTACTCATCCTCGATACCGAGAACCACTGCCTCCGCCTCTACGACCCGGCGAAGCAGACCATCCGCACGATCGTCGGCAACGGCCGGAAAGGCGCGGCCGTCGGCGCCGACTGGGCCGGCACGCAGCTCAATCGCCCGCACGGCGCCCGCATCGGCCCGGATGGACGGCTCTACGTGACGGACACGGAAAACGACCGAATCCTCGTCGGCCCGGCCCCTTAAGCGGGGTCCGCCCCGTCCCACGGGGTTTTTGGGTTTGTCTCTTTCGACGCGGGGCGGTTGGTTCGGGGGTCCCTTCCCGCCGCAATGTCCTCGACCGGTTCCAGCCCTTCCCGCCGTCCTTTCGGCCCCCGCGCTTTCGTGGGTGCCCACACGGCCTTGGTCACCCCCTTCGTCAAGGGCGCCGTGGCCTGGGATGACCTCAAGAAACTGGTCGAATTCCAGATCACGGACGGCATCGACGGCCTGGTCGCCGTCGGCACCACCGGCGAGTCCCCCACCCTCGATTACGACGAGCACATCGAAGTCATCCGCCGGACCGTCGAATTCGCCGCCGGCCGCGTCCCGGTCATGGCCGGCACGGGCTCCAACGCCACGACCGAAGCCCTCGACCTGACCCAGCGCGCCGACGAAGCCGGCGCCGATGCGTTCCTGCTCGTGGCCCCGTATTACAACAAGCCCAGCCAAGAGGGCCTGTTCCGCCACTTCTCGGTCATCGCCGAAGCCACCGCCAAGCCGATCATCCTCTACTCCATCCCGGGCCGCTGCGGCATCGAGATCACCCTCGAGACCACGCTCCGCCTGCGCAAGAAGTACCCGCACATCATCGGCATCAAGGAAGCCGGCGGCCAGGTCGAGAAGGCCGCGCGCCTCGTGCGCGAAGCCGACCCGGAATTCATCGTCCTCAGCGGCGACGACTCCCTGACCCTGCCCTTCGCCGAAGTCGGCGCCCAAGGCATCATCTCCGTCGCGTCGAACCTCATCCCGGGCCCGGTGGCCAAGCTCGCCCGGCTCGCGCGCACCAAGCAGTTCGCCGAAGCCAAGGTCCTGCACGACCAGCTCGCCGAGATCTTCAGGACCCTCTTCGTCGAACCCAACCCGGTGCCCGTGAAGCATTGCATGATGCGCGCCGGCCTCATCCGTTCGGACGAAGTCCGCCTTCCCCTCTGCGAGATGTCCGAGGCCAACCGCCTCCTCGTCGAGCAGGTCGCCGACGCCACCCTCGCCTCCCTCCGATGAGCCAGCCGATCCGCATCCTCCTCAACGGCGCCAAGGGCCGCATGGGCCTCGCCATCGCCCACGTGGCGGCCTCCGAACTGGCCGTCATCGCCGCCGGCGTCGACCAGGGCGACGACCTCTCCGCGCCTATCGGCTCGGCCGACGTGGTCATCGACTTCTCCTTCCACTCCGCGACCCTCGCCGTCGCGCAGCTCTGCGCCAAGCATAAGAAGCCGCTCGTGATCGGCACCACCGGCCACACCGCCGAGGAGAAGGCCGCGATCAACGCCGCGATCCAGGGGCTCCCGGTCGTCTGGGCCGGCAACTACTCCGTCGGCGTCACGCTGCTCAACGCCCTCGTCCGCCAGGCCGCCCGCTCGCTCGCCAATGCCGGCCGCTGGGACGTCGAGGTGCTCGAGATGCACCACCGCCTCAAGAAGGACGCGCCCTCCGGCACCGCCGAGACGCTCCTCAAGATCCTCCTCGAAGAGCGCCAGCTCGCCAAGGAAGCCCTCAAGCACGGCCGCGAAGGCCTGGTCGGGGAGCGTCCGCTCGGCGAAATCGGCGTGCACGCCATCCGCGGCGGCGACGTCGTGGGCGACCACACCGTCCTCTTCGCCGCCGAAGGCGAGCGCCTCGAACTCACGCACAAGGCCTCCAACCGCGAGATCTTCGCGCGGGGCGCCGTCCGCGCCGCCCGCTGGCTGAAGAGCCAGCCCGCCGGCCTATACGGGATGGAAGATGTGCTGGGATTGAAGTAAACGAAAGGCAGAAGCGGCTAGCGGTTGGCGGTCAGGAAAGACACGCAACGAGGTAGGAGCAGCACCGCGTGCGCCCCTAGCTGCTTTATCACGAATGGTCGGCGGCACCCTCTGGGGCGATCGGCGGGTCATCTGCCCAAAGCCTCCATTACGGTTTCCCCCGGGCGCTCCAACCGCTATCCGCTAACCGCCAAAACCTTCTTCCCTACCGCCCCAGCGCCGCCTTCACCAACTGGTCGGCGGTGGCGCCGGGGCCGAGCTTGGCCACGGCGGTGCGCACGCCCTTGTCGGCGTCGGCCGGCTTGAAGCCGAGGGCCACGAGCGCGGCCAGGGCATCGGAGGCCGGCGTCGGCGCGAGGGCCGCGGCGGGCGCGAGGGTCGCCACGCTCGGCGCGGAGCCTTCGAGGCCGACCTTGTCCTTCAGTTCCATGACGAGGCGTTCGGCGGTCTTCTTGCCGACGCCCGGGCATTGCGAAAGCAAGGCCACGTCGCCGCGGATGATCGCGTCCCGCAGGATCGGCAGCGAGAGCCGGCTCAGGATGTTCAGGGCCATCTTGGGGCCGACGCCCGAGACCTTCTCGACGAGCAACTTGAAGAACTCGCGCTCCTCGGCGACGGCGAAGCCGTAGAGGGCCTGGCCGTCCTCGCGGAAGACGTGATGGACGAGCAGGAAGACTTCCGCGCCGAGCTTCGGCAGGCGTTCCGCGGTCGTGACAGGGACGTTGACCTCGTAGCCCACGCCCGACGACTCGATGACGACGCGCAGGACGCCGGCTTCGATGAGCTTGCCGCGGAGGGAGACGATCATGGCGCGATGAAAGCGGAAGCGGTCCGGGAGTTAAGCCCGAATCTCGATGATGAAGCCCTTGAGGTAGCGGCTCTCCGGGAAGTTCAGCAGTACCGGGTGGTCCGCCGGCTGGGACGTGCGCTCGAGGATGACGGCCTCGCGACGGGCGTCCGACGCGGCGGCTTCGATGACCTCGAGGTACATCTCCTCGGACACGCGGTGCGAACAGGAATACGTCGCCAGGATGCCGCCCGGGGCGAGCAGGCGGAGGGCGCGGAGGTTCAATTCCTTATAGCCTCGCAAAGCCCCTTCGACGGCGTCCTTGCTGCGGGCGAAGGGCGGCGGGTCGAGGATGATGAGGTCGAAGGACGCCTCGCGGTGCTCCGTGAACCAGTCGAAGACGTTGGCGACCTCGAAGGAAGCGCTCAGGCCGTTGCGTTCAGCGGCCGAGCGGGCGGCGGCGATGGCGTCCTCGGACTGGTCGAGGCCGAGCACGCTGGCCGCGCCGGCCTGGGCGCAGGCGAGGCCAAAGCCGCCCTGGTTGCAGAAGGCGTCGAGGACGCGGCGGCCCTTGGCGAGCTTCGCGACATGCTGATGCTGGTCGAGCTGGTCGAGGTAGGTGCCGGTCTTCTGGCCGCCCATCAGGTCGATGAGCACCTGCACGCCGCCGACTTCCATCCAAGCGGGCTCAAGCGGCTTGCCTGAGACCGTGCGGATCTCCTGGCGGAGGCCTTCGAGCTTACGCGTCGCGGCGTCGTTGCGGAGGACGATCTCGCGCGGCTTCAGCAGGCGTTGGAGGACGTCGATGATGGTGGCGAGGCGGCGGTCGATGCCGCAGGTCAGCGCCTGGATCGTGATGAGGTCGTTGTAGCGGTCGACGACGAGGCCCGGAAGGCTGTCGGCTTCGGACCAGATCAGACGGCCGACCGGCTTGCCGGCGCGGCGGTTGACGGCGGCGGTGACGAGTTCCTCGAGCAGCGGGCCGTCGAGGGCGATCGGGCGGCGCGAGTAGCGACGCCAGGCGATCTGGGACTTGCCGTTCCAGAGGCCCGCGCCGAGGCAACGGCCCTTGAGGTCGGTCAGTTCGACGCAGTCGCCGTCCTGCGGCGGCTCGCCCGCGAATTCGACTTCCCCAAGGAAAGCCCAGGGATGGCCCCGGAGGACGCGGGCGGGACGACCAGGACGGATACGGATGGCACGGAGCATGTTAATTGACGGCCCTCAACTTCGGCACGGCCCAGGCGGCGACCAGGACGGTCGGCAACCAAGCGGCCAGCATCGGCGGAATCGCCCCATTGTCGCCGAAGGCGGAGCAGAAGGAGGTGAGGAGGTAGAAGGCCAGGAAAAGGCCGAAGGTCTTGGCGACGCCGACCATCGGGCTGACGCGCCCGCCGACGACGGCGAAGGGGATGGCGACGGCGATGACGACGAAGCAGATGGCCGGGGCCGACAGGATGGCGTGGTAGCGCATCGCGTAGGCGGCGTTGGTGCCGGTCGGGTTCTGCCCGGCGTGCTCGACGAAACGTGAAATCTCCCGGAGCGAGAGTCGACTCGGTTCGCGCGTGGCGAAAAGCATCACCTCCGGGTCTTCGTCGAACCCCGGGGCGAGTTCCTTGAACTCGGGTTGGGCCTGGAGGGCACCGGTCTTCGGGTCGAAGCGGAGGTCGCGCCCCTGGCGGAAGACCCAGCGCCAGCGCCCGTCAACCCGCCGGAATTCGGCGAACCGGGCCGAGATGCAGCGGGTCTCGCGGCCTTGCTCATCGAAGAGATGGACATCTACCTCGAAGGCTTGGCCCGTGGAGAAGCCCATCCGGCTGATCAGCCAGAGCCGGCGAGCGCGGGTATTGTCGAACGAGATCAGGCCGATTTCGCCGGCCGGCAACGTCGCCTTGCCCTGCGCTCGGATCGCGTCGAACTGGGCCGTGTCGACGATTTCGCGCTGCCGCTCCATGGCGTCCGGAATCCAGTAGGCGTTCAGGGCCACCAGCAAAAGGGCACACGCGGCGCCGGCGGCCCAGAGAGGCGCCGTGAGTCGCCAGAGGCCGACCCCTGCCGCCCGGATGGCGGCCAGCTCTTGGTTACGGTTGAGGGCGCCGAGGGTGAAGATGACGGAGATCAGGAGGGAAATCGGCAGCAGCATGGGGACGCTTCCGATCATCAGCAGGGCCAGGTATTCCACGCTGGTTCCGAAGGACAGGCCCCACCGCTCCATGTCCGGGATGCGGTTATAGCAATGGGAAATCAGGATCAGGCCGCCAAAACCCAGCAGGCAGAGGCCGAAGACCTTGGCCCATTCGCGGAGAAGATAGCGGTCGAGGATACGCACCGCAGGGGATGACAACCGCGGATGCCCCCTCAGCAACCCCAAACCTCGGCGGCCACGGGCAATCTTCGGTTGAAAACGCTAAGGGAAGGAACATGAATGCAACCCACCCCGCCCGGGACTGTCCCAGTCCCAGCCGCTCGTCCCGACGAGCAGTCCTCCCCGTCATGCGCCCCACCCTTCCCCTCGCCCTCGGCACGCTCTTGGCCGGCCTCGCGTCCGCCGGGGCGGCGGAGACACCCCCGCTCGACTACAACGAAGCGATCCGGCCGATCCTGTCCGAGAACTGCTTCTATTGCCACGGGCCCGACGCCAACAAGCGCAAGGCCAAGCTGCGCCTGGACGTCCGCGCCGAGGCGCTCGCGAAGAAGGCCTTCGTGCCGGGCAAGCCGGCCGAGAGCGAACTGCTCAAGCGCCTCGTCTCGAAGGACCCCGAGGAGGTCATGCCCCCGCCCGATTCCCACCGATTGGTCACGCCGGCCCAACGCGAGTTGCTGAGCCGCTGGATCGCCGAGGGAGCCAACTACCAGGAGCATTGGACGTTCGTCGCCCCGACCCGCCCGCCGCTCCCGGCGAACGGGGAGCGCCACCCGATCGACGCCTTCATCGTCGCCAAGCTCAAGACCGCGGGCCTCGCGCTCTCCGCCGAGGCGCCCAAGGCCACCTTGCTCCGGCGCGTCACGCTGGACCTGACCGGCCTCCCGCCCACGCCGGAGGAGACGGCCGCCTTCCTCGCCGACGACTCGGCCGACGCGTATGAGAAGCAGGTCGACCGCCTGCTGGCTTCGCCCCGCTACGGCGAGCGCATGGTCCTGCCTTGGCTCGACGCGGCACGCTACGCGGACAGCAACGGGTTCCAGCAGGACGGCGATACGTTCCAATGGGTCTGGCGGGATTGGCTGGTGCGCCAGCTCAACGCGGACAAGCCGTTCGACCAGCTCAGCACCGAGATGCTGGCCGGCGACCTGCTGCCGAACGCCACGCCGGAACAGCGCCTCGCCACGGCCTTCAACCGCAACCACATCCTCAACGGCGAGGGCGGCAATATCGCCGAGGAGCAGCGGTTCGTCAGCCTCTTCGACCGCGTCGAGAGCACCACGACCACCTGGCTCGGACTGACGGTGGCGTGCGCCCAGTGCCACGACCATAAGTACGACCCGATCACGCAGAAGGACTACTACCAGTGGCTCGACGCCTTCAACCACGCCCCCGAACGCGGCGTGCCCGGCGGCGGGCCTTCGCGGTTCCGCCTCGACGGCCCCCTGCTCGAATTCCCCAACCCCGAGCAGGCGGCGCAGTTCGCCAAACTGCAGGCCGACTACGAGACGCGCAACCAGGCGCTGCCGGCGTTGCAGAACCAGGCCTACGCGGCCTGGCTGGCCAAACCGGCCAAGGAACGGGGCTCCGTCCCGAAGGAACTCGAACCTTTGCTCGCGCCGGACCGGAAGCGGACGGCCGCCGAGGAGAAGCAGGTCCGCGCCCACTACAACAAGAGCGTCTTCCCCGAGGACCGGAAGAAACTCCCGGCGCTGATGGCGCTCGACGCGGCCAAGGCGGCCATGGACAAGTTCAAGACGACCGACAACTGGCCACGCGTCATGGTCATGTCGGACGAGAAGGCCCGCGACACGCACATCCTCGACCGCGGGGCCTACCTGTCGAAGAAGGAGAAGGTCACGTTCGACACGCCGGCCTTCCTGCCGCCCCTGCCGAAGGACGCGCCGCGCAACCGCCTGGGCCTGGCCCGATGGCTGTTCCGCCCCGAGCACCCGCTCACCGCCCGCGTGCAGGTCAACCGCCAGTGGCAACTCCTCTTCGGCCAGGGCATCGTGCGCACCTCCGAGGACCTCGGCGTGCAGAGCGAGCAACCGACGCACCGCGAGCTGCTGGACTGGCTGTCCGTCGAGTTCCGCGAAAGCGGCTGGAAGACCAAGGCGCTGCAACGCCTCATCGTGACCAGCCGGACCTACCGTCAGGCCAGCCAGGTGACGCCGACGGGACTGCAGAAAGACCCGGAGAACAAGCTGCTGGGCCGGGCGCCCCGCCTGCGCCTACCTTCCCCCCTGCTCCGCGACGTCGCCCTCGCCGCCAGCGGGCTGCTGATCGAGAAGGTGGGCGGCGCCCCGGTCTACCCCGTCATGCCGCCCGCACCGTGGGAGAGCCTGGCGATTACCAAGGAGCGCGACTTCACCTACCCGACGTCCAAAGGTCCCGACCTCTACCGCCGGTCGCTGTACACGTTCTGGCGGCGGACGATCGCGCCGGTGAACATGTTCGACACCTCCTCGCGGCAGGCCTGCCGGGTCCGCCTCTCCGCCACCTCGTCGCCGCTGCATGCGTTGACGATGCTGAACGACCCGACCTGGGTGGAGGCTTCCCGCGCCCTCGCCCAGCGGGTCTGGTCCGCCGGCGACGACGAGCGTCGGTTGGCGCAGGCCTACCGGCTCGTGCTGGGTCGCGCGCCGACCGGCGCCGAACCGCGGCTGCTGGCCCGCCTGCTCGCCGGCCAACGCGCCATCTACGCCGCGGACCCCAAGGCCGCCGCGGCCCTGCTCGCCCATGGCGAAAGCAAGCGCGACCCCGCCATCCCGGCGGCCGAGCATGCCGCCCTGACCGCCGCCTGCCTCGCCCTCTTCAACCTCGACGCGGCGATCACCCGAGACTGACCCCATGCACCCCGACCTCTCTCCCGCCGAATGGCGCCAACGGCTGACCCGCCGCAACTTCCTCAGCGCCGGCGTCCAGGGCATCGGCACCGTCGCCCTTTCGTCCCTCCTCAGCCGGGACCTCTTCGCCGCCAAGCCCGACGCCCTCGGCGCCCTGCCCGGGCTACCGCACTTCGCGCCCAAGGCCAAACGCGTCATCTGCCTCTGGCAAGGCGGCGGCCCTTCGCACATCGACCTCTTCGACCAGAAGCCGACCCTCGTCAAGGAGGCCGGCAAGGACATCCCCGCGAGCATCCGCGGCGACACGCGCCTGTCCTCGATGTCGAGCGGCTACGCCAAGTGGCCCGCCGTCCCCGCCATCAAGCCGTTCGCCCGCTACGGCCAGTCCGGCCGCGAGCTGTCGACGATGATCCCGCACATCGGCTCGATCGCCGACGAGATCTGCGTGGTGCGATCCATGAATACGGAGGCCGTCAACCACGCCCCGGGCGTGACCTTCTTCATGACCGGTTCGCAGATCCCGGGTCGCCCCGCGGTCGGCGCCTGGCTCGCCTACGGCCTCGGCACGATGAACCAGGACCTGCCCGCCTACGTGGTCATGACGTCCTCCGACAAGACCAAGACCTGCGGCCAGCTGTTCTTCGAGCACTATTGGAGCAACGGCTTCCTGCCCGGCAAGCATCAGGGCGTCCGCTTCCGCGGCGTCGGCGAACCGGTGCCCTACGTGGCCAACCCCGCGGGCGTGGACCGCGCGGCGCGCCGCACGATGCTCGACGACCTCCAGGCCCTCAACCGCGAGCACTTCGGCTGGGCCGGCGACCCCGAGATCGACACGCGGATCTCGCAGTACGAGATGGCGTTCCGCATGCAGGCCTCCGTGCCCGACCTGCTGGACTTCCGCAACGAGCCGAAGGCGGTGCTCGAGATGTACGGCCCCGACGTGCTCACGCCGGGGACGTTCGCCAACAACTGCCTGATCGCCCGCCGGCTGGCCGAACGCGGCGTGCGCTTCACGCAGCTCATGCACGCGGGCTGGGACCAGCACAACAACCTCTTCACGCAGCTCGAGATGCAGTGCCGCGACACGGACCAGCCGAGCGCCGCCCTCGTCAAGGACCTCAAGCAACGCGGCCTGCTCGACGACACGCTCGTCATCTGGGGCGGGGAGTTCGGCCGCACGCCGTTCGGCCAGAACCAGCAGGGGCAAGGCTACAAGGGACGCGACCATTTCGGCCGGGCCTACAGCTGGTGGCTGGCCGGCGGCGGCGTGAAGAAGGGGCATGTCTACGGCGAGACCGACGACTTCGGCTGGAACGTGGCGAAGGATTCGGTGCACATCCACGACATGCAGGCGACCCTGCTCCACCTCTGCGGGATCAACCACGAGGCGCTGACCTACCGCTACCAGGGCCGCCAATTCCGCCTGACCGACGTGCACGGCAAGGCGGTCAAAGGTATCCTGGCCTGAGGCCCCCGGCCCGGCTACCCCCGAAAGGGCGGGTTAAAAGACGGATTTCCCGTCTTTTTCCCCTTGCCCCCGGGGTTCGCCCGCCTTTGCTCAAAACCTCACCCACCTTACGGCCATGACCCAGCACAACAGTTTCAAAGCCAGCGCCTCCTCCTCCGGCGCCAAGCGCAACGTCCTCAAGCGTTTCGAACGCGTGGAACTGCTCAAGAAGCGCGGCACGGTCAAGGACCTGAAGCGCGTGACCAAGCTTCCGAAGACCAAGCCTGACGCCTAAGTCCGGGTCTCGCTCCCTTGCGAAAAAGCC
>Ga0315903_10002518_pt1 | contig 26746 bp, 18 predicted proteins | sample LakEriMetagenome_7_FD_203524 | JGI IMG/M metagenome (GOLD analysis project Ga0315903, IMG submission 203524) | Freshwater fungal communities from buoy surface, Lake Erie, Ohio, United States - Buoy 2 MA119 | ecosystem: Environmental > Aquatic > Freshwater > Lake | place: USA: Lake Erie, Ohio... | reverse complement strand
GATCCCTGCGTTCAACGCGACGTATCATCTGGGCGTCGATGGCATCTCGCTGCCGCTGATTCTGCTCACGACGTTCATCACCGTACCGATCCTCATCGCTGCCTGGACGGTGATCGAACAGCGCGCATCACAATATTTCGCCGCCTTCCTCATCTTGGAAGGATTGATGGTCGGCGTGTTCTCGGCGCTCGATGCGTTGCTGTTCTATTTTTTCTGGGAAGCGATGCTGATTCCGATGTTCCTGATCATCGGAATCTGGGGTGGGCCGCGGCGTGTCTACGCGACGATCAAGTTCTTCCTCTATACCTTCTTAGGCTCCGTGTTCATGTTGATCGCGATGATCTACATGTACGTGCAGGCGGGCACCTATGACATCGCTACTTTCCACGATCTGCCGCTCACGCTGGCCGAGCAGTATTGGATTTTCCTCGCGTTCTTCGCCGCCTTCGCGGTGAAGATTCCGATGTTCCCAGTTCATACATGGTTGCCAGATGCGCACGTCGAGGCACCGACCGGTGGGTCCGTCGTACTGGCCGCGATCATGTTGAAGATGGGCGGCTACGGTTTCTTGCGTTTCTCTCTGCCGGTCACGCCGGATGCCGCACGCGAACTCGACATGCTCATCATTGTGTTGTCGTTGATCGCCGTGGTGTACATCGGTTTTGTTGCGCTCGTGCAGAGCGACATGAAGAAGCTGATCGCCTATTCGTCCATCGCGCACATGGGCTTCGTGACCCTGGGCAGCTTCTTGGTGTTCGATATCGCTGCCAACACGGGCGACCTGCAGGGTGCAGGCATGGGGATCGATGGCGCCATGGTGCAGATGGTCTCGCATGGTTTGATTTCGGGCGCCATGTTCCTTTGTGTCGGTGTTCTTTATGACCGGCTGCACAGCCGAGAGATTTCCGCTTATGGCGGTGTGATCAATCGCATGCCGATGTTCGGCGCGTTCATGGTGCTCTTCGCGATGGCGAACTCCGGCTTGCCCGGTACTTCGGGTTTCGTGGGTGAGTTTCTCGTGATCATCGCGAGCTTCAAGGCGAACTTCTGGTATGCCTTCCTAGCCGCCACCACCCTGATCTTGGGCGCTGCCTACACCTTGTGGCTCGTCAAGCGGGTGATCTTTGGCCCCGTCGCAAACGACGGTGTCGCGACACTCGATGATCTGAACGGCCGTGAATTTCTCATTCTCGGCGTGCTCGCCGTCGCGGTGCTGCTGCTTGGCATTTGGCCGGCACCTTTGCTCGAGCTGATGCAAGCCTCAGTGCAGCATCTGGTTGAGCAGATCGTCACCAGCAAGTTGCCGCTCTGAGGGGAAACGACATGACACCCACATTGACCCTCGAATCTGTGCTGCCGGCACTGCCGGAGATCTATCTTGCGATGGCCGTGTGCGTCGTATTGCTCGTGGATGTGTTTGCCGGACGCGCCGCTACGCGTGTGACGCCGACGCTGACTTTGCTCGTTCTGGCCGTGGGGGCAGGGCTGTTGCTGACCTTTTCCCAGGTGCCATCGACCGTCGAGTTGTTCTCCGGCATGTACGTCACCGATCCGCTCGCGAATCTGTTGAAGTTGCTTGCGATGTTGTTTGTGGCGGTCTCGTTGCTGTACTCGCGGCACTATCTGGAAACCCGCGGTCTGCTGAAAGGCGAGTACTACGTGTTGGTGTTGACGGCGCTGCTCGGCATCTTCGTCATGATCTCGGCTGGCAGTTTGCTCACCATGTACATCGGTGTGGAATTGCTGGCGCTCTCGCTCTATGCGCTCGTAGCCTTCGATCGTGACAACGGCGTCGCGGCCGAGTCAGCGATGAAGTACTTCGTGCTGGGCGCGATCGCGTCGGGTTGTTTGCTCTACGGCATGTCGCTGGTCTACGGATTGGGCGGCAGTCTGCTGTTCAGTGAGCTGTCGGTCACCCTGCAGGGTCCGGCGAGCCTCGGGGTCATCATGGGCGTGGTATTCCTTGTGGTGGGTGTCGCGTTCAAGTTTGGCGCCGTCCCGTTCCACATGTGGGTTCCCGACGTGTATCACGGCGCCCCCTCGTCGGTGACACTCTTCGTCGCCACGGCACCGAAGATTGCATCGTTCGCTTTGGCTTTCCGTCTGCTTGCGGGTGGCCTTGAGGGCATCAGCGAGACCTGGACGCAGATGCTCGCGATCGTCGCGGTGCTGTCGGCCTTGGTGGGTAACGTCGTTGCGATAGCCCAAACTAATCTTAAGCGCATGCTCGCCTATTCGGCAGTCGGTAATGTCGGCTTCATTTTGCTCGGTTTCGTAGCTGGGACGGAGCAGGGCTATGAAGCTGCTCTTTACTACACCATCGCCTACGTCATTATGACGCTTGGCTCTTTCGGCGTGATTTTGCTCGCGAGTCGCGCGGGCTTCGAGGCCGATGAGCTCGACCACTTCAAGGGTTTACATGCGCGTGACCCGTTGCTTGCCTTGATGATGATGTTCTTGATGTTCTCGACTGCCGGCATCCCGCCGTTCGTCGGCTTCTGGGCGAAGTTGAATATCTTTGAAGCGCTGTGGACGAGCAATCATGTGGCACTCGTGGTCTTTGCGGCAGCAGTTTCCGTGATTGGCGTGTTCTACTATTTGCGCGTCGTGAAGATCATGTACTTCGATTCGCCGGGTGATCTGCCGACGACCGAGCGTCACGCGGGCGTTCGATTGGCCCTAGGCTTGAATGCATTGGCGGTGCTGGTGCTTGGTCTATTCCCGCAGTCGTTGTTGAGCCTTTGCGAACAAGTGTTGAGCTAAGAGGCGCGAACGTGTATAGTTCGCGCCCCTCCTGGTGCGGGGTGGAGCAGTCTGGCAGCTCGTCGGGCTCATAACCCGAAGGTCGTAGGTTCAAATCCTACCCCCGCTACCAATTTCATCGAACCCCTCAGACGAGCCTTTCGGGGGGTTGTCACGACGTGACCTGCATCGCGACTCGATTTCCAAGGCCTTATTGCCACTGATCCCGCGATGACTGCCAACGAACAAACTGATCTGACTTTCGCCGAACTCGGCCTCAATCCCGCCTTGGTTTCCGCACTCGCGTCTGTGGGTTACGAGACGCCGTCGCCCATTCAGCGCGCCACCATTCCTGTGTTGCTCGAAGGGCGAGATCTCATCGGGCAAGCCCAGACGGGTACCGGTAAGACCGCCGCTTTCGCGTTGCCGGTGTTGTCGCAAATTGATGTAGCTCGGCGCGAACCGCAGGCACTGGTACTGGTTCCGACCCGTGAGCTCGCGATTCAGGTGGCCGAAGCCTGTCAAAAATATGCGAGCCATATGCCGGGTCTGCACGTGCTGCCCATCTATGGTGGGCAGAGCTACACCCCGCAATTGAATGCCTTGCGACGTGGCGTGCACATTGTGGTGGCAACCCCGGGTCGCGTGATCGATCACCTCGAACGAGGCACGCTCGATCTCAAGACCATTCGTCACGTCGTGCTCGACGAGGCTGACGAAATGCTGCAGATGGGATTTGTCGATGCGATCGATCATATCCTGAGTCTCGTACCCGCTGAGCGACAGGTAGTGCTGTTCTCGGCTACATTGCCGACTCAGATCAAGCGTATTGCACAAAAGCATCTGCGAGATCCGCGCGAAATCACCGTCAAGTCCAAGACGGCGACCGCAGCGAACATTCGTCAGCGTTATTGGCTGGTTTCCGGCATTCACAAGCTCGATGCTTTGACCCGATTACTCGAGGTCGAGACGTTTGATGCCATGCTGGTCTTTGCACGAACCAAGCAATCGACCGTCGAGCTCGTCGAAAAACTCGAGGCGCGCGGTTTCGCAGCAGCGGCGCTCAATGGCGACATTCTGCAGGCGCAGCGCGAGCGAACGATTGCCGCTTTGAAGAGTGGCAAAATCGATATCGTGGTGGCCACGGACGTTGCCGCGCGTGGCATCGACGTCGAGCGCATCACGCACGTAGTCAACTTCGACGTGCCTTACGACAGCGAATCGTACGTGCATCGCATTGGTCGTACCGGTCGCGCGGGTCGTTCGGGTGAAGCGATCCTGTTTATCTCGGCGCGCGAGCGCAACATGCTGCGCATTATCGAGCGCGCTACACGTCAACCGATCGAGCCGATGGCGCTGCCGACGGTTCAAGAGGTGAACTCGCGTCGTGCTGAGAAGTTCAAGAAAGAGTTGAGTGAGATGCTCGAGTCTCAGGAACTCTCGGCCTACCGCGGGGTCATCGAAGAGTTCGTGCGAGAAAGTGGTGCAGACGTATTCGACGTCGCCGCTGCACTCGCGTCCTTGGCGAAGTCGGGTCGTTCGCTGTTCGTCACCAAGCGCGCGGAAACGAGCGAAGAGACGCCGGACACGGCGCGCGAGAGCATCGAGCGCAAAGCTTCAAGACCACGTCGCCCCGAGGGTCCGCAGGCGTTTTTCCGACTTGAAGTCGGTCGTCGTCACGGGGTGCAACCGGGCAACATCGTCGGCGCCTTGGCGCACGAGGGCGACATGCATGGCAGCGAAATCAATGGCATCGACATCCGTGACGATCACACGATCGTGCGTCTGCCAGCGCAAATCCCGGATCACGTCTTGAAGCACCTGGCTGGGATCGTTGTGCGCGGACAGCCGCTTGCGATCAAGCGCATCAAGGCAGATAAAAAGGGTCGCGGCTCGCGATACTAATCGCGGCGGAAGACGACTAGATGATCGTTGGCGAGGCGAAATCCCAATGTCTCGCCGACATGATGGTCGTGATGGCTCGGGGCCAATGCCAATACACGCAGTCCGCTCGGTAACTGCACGGTATAGAGAAAGTCGGCCCCTCTGAAGACGCGCTCGACGATGCGGGCCTGTGTCGGTGAGTCGTCATCGTGCAGCAGGTCATCGGGTCTGAGTAGCAGGTCAGCCGATCCGTCGGCCGCCGGATCTTCAATGTTCCCAAGCTCCGTATGCCAAAACCCGTCCTTACCGATTGCAGGCAGCATGACGCCATCGCCGATGAACTTGGCGACCGCTCGCGTGCGAGGTCGGTGATACACATCGTACGGGGTATCCCATTGTTCCACTTGACCGTCGTTCATATAACCCAAGCGGTCGGCGAGACCGAAGGCATCGTGCTGATCGTGCGTGACCAACAAAGTCGTAATACCGAGTTTTTTGAGCAGGCCGCGTAACTCACCGACAAGCTCTGTTCGTAGTCGCGCATCGAGATTCGAGAACGGTTCGTCCATCAGCAGAAGATCTGGCTGCGGCGCGAGTGATCGGGCGATCGCCACGCGTTGTTGTTGACCACCCGAGAGATCTTGCGGCAAGCGTCGTTCGAGGCCTCTAAGACCGAGCAGGGAAAGCATGTCGGCGACGCGCGTTTCGCGCTCTTCCGCCGCGAGCTTGCGTAAACCGAAGCGGATGTTATCCGCGACGGTCAAGTGTGGGAACAGGGCGTTATCCTGCAAGACATAACCGACTCGACGGTCCTCGACACCGAGGCTGTAACCCGCAGACGACACGATGCGATCTCCGAGTTGGATTTCACCGCCCGTGATCGACTCGAGACCGGCGATACATCGCAGGGTCGTCGTCTTGCCGCAGCCACTCGGGCCAACCAGAACGCCGATGTCACCGGTCTCGAGTTGCAGATCGACTCCACGCAGGATTTCGGTCGCTTCCCGACGGAAGTGGATATCGCGAAGTTCAAGTCGCATGAGACATTCTTCCTGCTAGCCACTTCAGTGGCCAAAGTCCGGCGAGCACGAGAGCGAGTGCCGGGACTGCGGCACGCTCCCATTCACCCTCGGAGGTGAGTTCAAAAACGCGGATCGCCAAGGTCTCAAAGCCAAAGGGTCGCGTCAGTAAAGTGATGGGTAATTCTTTCATCAAGTCGACGAAGGTGAGGACGAATGCGGCGGCGACACTGCCTTTGAGCATCGGCCAATGAATTTTTCGCCAGCGCTCGAGTGGGCGACTGCCAAGCAGTAGTGCGGCCTCATCGAGAGCCATCGGCAGTCGCGCGAGGCCGGCGGCCATCGGGGCGTGGCCGACCGCGAAAAAGCGCGTGATGTACGCGATGAACAGCACGAACAACGTGCCTTGTAGCCAAGGCAAGGTTTGAGTCAAAGGCGCATACAAACCGACGGCCAGCACCGTTCCCGGAATCGCATAACCCGCCGTTGCCAAGGGGGCGAAGCCGCGAGTCACCCAACCGACATCCGCGCGTCGTGCGTATACGAAGAGTGTGCTGATCAACACGATCAACAGGGCGCCGAGTCCGGCCAAAGTCACACTGCGTAAAAGATATCCCCAGTAGCGCGTATCGAGATCGGCGGCCACGTGGGTGCTCGCCCAAGACAGCAGATGTACGACTGGCCAGGCGAAGGCGACACCGAGAGTGACAGTGGCGAAGAGAGTGGCCAGCGTCGCTGGTAGCGGTTTCAGTCGTCGGCGTCGTAATGAGATTCCTCCGCTCTCGCGCATCCGTACCGCTTGGCGAGCACGCTGTTCGAGCAGCAGCAGCAGCAAGGCCATGACGACCAGAAAGCCGGCAATTTGCTGAGCCGTCACCAAAGAAAACATGCCATACCACGCGCGATAGAGCGCGGTGGTGAGTGTGTCCACGTTCAGTGCCGCGACGACACCAAAGTCGGCGAGCGCCTCCATGGCGACGAGCGCCGTGGCGGCCAAGATGGCTGGGGCCGCCAGCGGCAGCAGTACCTCGCGGGTGGCCTGCAGACGCGTCCGGCCGAGCAGAGAGGCTGCTTCGAGATAACGTTGAGCTGCGGATTCAAAGGCGACCCGCGCGATCAGATAGACATAGGGAAAAAGCGTGAGCGTGAGTACGAGGGCCGCGCCACCGAGTGATCGAATCGATGGCCACTGCCAGCCGATCTCTTCGCGCAGCCAACTGTAGAGCGGGCTTGAGTAGTCGAGGCTGCCCGCGAACACGGTGGCCAGTACGTATCCCGGTATCGACAGTGGCAGCAGTAAGCCCCAAGAAAAAAAGCGCCGGCCAGGAAAATCGCACAGCGCTACGAGCGCGGCGAGGGTGGTGCCAAGCAGAACCGACCCTATCGCGACCACTGTGACCAGAATGAGCGTGTTACGGCTGGCATCAGGCAGCAAGTAGCGCCACTGATGTTGCAAGGCGTCTCCGGCAGGGGTGAGCCACGCCCCCACGAGGCCTGCTAACACGACGAGTGCCGGCGCGGCCGCCAGCAAAATGACCAGCGAGGCGCGCCAGCGCGCGAGCATTATCGCCAGCCAGCGCGATCCATCACGCGCACCGCCGCAGCCTGCCGACGACCCGCTTCGACGATATTGATGCGACTCGGGGTGAAGCTGCCCCAGCTGCGAACCAGCGGATCGATCTCCACCTTGGGGTTCACCGGATACTCCATGTTCGACCCAGCGAAGAGGCGCTGCGCTTCACCAGCGGAGAGCCACTCCAGCAGTTTTTGGGCACCTACCGGATTGCGTGCGTGACGCGTGATGCCAGCGCCGCTCACATTGACATGCGTGCCGTCACTGCGCTGGTTTGCCCAAAATACTTTGACCGGGAAGTCCGGCTGCTTCTGCAGCATTCGACCGAGGTAGTAGGTATTGACGATACCCACGTCACACTGGCCAGCGGCTATGGCTTCCATGACTTGATTATCATTGGCAAAGGCCGGAGCCGCGAGATTAGCGACCCAGCCGCGGAGCGTGGCCTCCGTCGCCGCTTCACCTTGTGCCTTGATCATCATGGCCACGAGTGATTGGTTGTATACCTTCTTCGAGCTACGCAGGCACAAACGACCTTTCCACACCGTGTCCGCTAACGCTTCATAGGTACTGAGCGTGCGCGGGTCGACGCGGCTCGGGTGATAGACGATGGTGCGCGCCCGTTGCGACAAGCCGACCCAGCGGTTGCCGGGGTCGCGCAAGGTTGCTGGGATATTAGCCTCGAGGATCTTTGAGCGGGTCGGCCGCAACAAGCCGCGATTGGCGGCGTTCCAGAGTTCACCGGCATCCACCGTCATGAGCATATCCGCCGGACTGTTCTTGCCCTCGGCAGCAAGTCGCTCGATCAGCACGGCCGCATCCGCAGTCGTGAAACGCACCGGGATGCCGGTCTCAGCGGTGAATCGATCAAAGATCGGCTTGATCAATTGCTCGTTGCGCGCCGAATAAACAACGACAGGCTCGGTTGCTTCCGCCGCGGCTGAGCGCAGGGCCGCTAACATCATTACGGCCGCGAGGGTGATGGACAAGAGACGGTTGCAGGCACCGAGTCGCATGGCAGAAATTCCGCAGTTAAGAATCATTCTCAATTATCGGCCAGCCGCCTGAGCGTCGCAAGTCGGGACGCTTTTGCCATAATCAGCCGATGAAGCACCTACTCCTAGCTGTTGCGACCGCCCTCGGTCTGTCCCTTTCCACACTGTCGATCGCTGCTGCCGCTGCGTCGCAAACGCCGCTCACGCATGAAGATCTCTGGCTCATGAAGCGGGTGGGCTCTCCGTCGGTGAGCCCGGATGGACGTTGGGCCGTGTTCGCCGTGACGGAACCCGCCTACGATGAGAAGGCGCAGGTGTCTGACCTGTGGATCGTGCCGACCATGGCGGATCGCGACGGCAAGATGCCGGCACCGCGACGGCTGACCGGGACGGCAGGCGGGGAGAGCGGGGTCGATTGGAGTGCGGACAGTCGAAGGCTAGTGTTCTCGGCTCGGCGCGATGGAGATGAGGCTGCACAGCTCTACCTGCTCGATCTGTCTGGCGGTGAGGCGATCCGGTTGACGCAGTTGGTCAACGGCGCACGGGCTCCCGAGTTTTCTCCGGATGGAAAATCCATCGCTTTTGCGAGCACGCAGTTTCCTGGCGCGAAGAGCGAAGCCGATAACAAACGTATCGCAGCCGAACGTAAGGCGCGCAAGTGGAATGCCCGTGCTTACGATGGCTTCCCGATCCGAAGCTGGGATCGTTGGCTCGATGATTTGAAACCCGTGTTGCTGGTCCTCGAGCTGAAGGATGGTAGTGCGGCAGCCGGCGAGCCACGCAATTTGTTGGTAACCACCCAGTTATTCGCGCAGCCCGGTTTTGGCGCAGGTGGTGAAGAGGGAATGAACTTCACTTGGACACCGGATGGGAAATCTTTGGTGTTCGCTGCGAGCTCGGATCGCAACGCAGCCGCTTACCAATTCACGACCTCGCAGTTGTGGCAGGTCGCGGTATCGGGCGGTGAGGTGCAACGCCTCACGGATGGCGTGAATTCCTGGTCGTCGCCGACGTTTACGCCCGATGGTCAAACCTTGATCGCGCTCTACACGCCGCGGACCGACAAGGCCTACAACGAAGCGCGTCTGGCTGCGTTTCCTTGGTCGACAGCCCGATCGGCCGGGGTCGGCTTGCCGGCTGCGCGAGTGCTGACCGAAAAGTTGGATCGTACGCCTGCCTCCTTTGCAATCACGGCGGATTCGAAGCAGCTCTATTTCACGGCCGAGGAAGCGGGACACGAGAAGTTATTCGTCACTTCGATTCGCGATGGCGCGACGCGACTCGCGTTCGACATCTCGGTCGGCGTGTACACGAATGTCACCATCGCCGAGCGCAGTCGCTCGCTCGTGCTGCTCGCGACTTTCGAGAGTGCGACTCGCCCGCCACAAGTGGTGCGCATTGACCCATCCAAAGCGACGCACACCACGCTGGCCTCGTTCGACGAGGAGCGTCTCGCGAAGCTCGATCTCGCGCCGCTGCGCCACTTTTGGTTTACGAGTTCGAAGGGTCGGCGCATCCACAACATGCTGCTGACGCCGCCCGGGTTTGATCCGTCAAAGAAATATCCGCTGTTCGTGGTCATCCACGGCGGTCCGCATACCATGTGGCGAGATCAATGGGTGCTGCGCTGGAACTATCACTTGTTGGCGGCGCCGGGTTATGTGCTCTTGTTGACCAACTACAGCGGCTCGACCGGTTTCGGTGAGGCGGCTGCGCAGACGATTCAGGGTGACCCTTTGCGCACGCCGGGCGAGGAATTGAACGAAGCGGCGGATATCGCCATTCGTGATCACGCCTTTATCGACGCCACGCGGCAGTGCGCCGGCGGTGCCAGCTACGGTGGGCACTTGGCCAATTGGCTGCAGGCGACGACGACGCGCTACCGTTGCCTCGTCAGTCACGCCGGACTCATCAATCTCGAGTCGCAGTGGGGTACGAGCGACACGATCTACGGCCGAGAGATCAACAATGGCGGACCGGTCTGGGAGCAGGGGCCGGTTTGGCGTGAGCAGAACCCAATCCGCTACGCTGCTCAATTCCGCACGCCCACTCTGGTGACGATCGGCGAGCGCGATTTCCGCGTGCCACTGAATAACTCGCTCGAGTATTGGTCGGTACTGCAGCGTCAACAGATTCCTAGCCGACTGCTGGTTTTCCCGGACGAGAATCATTGGATCCTGAAGGGCGAGAACAGCCGTTATTTCTACTCCGAAGTGCACGGGTGGTTGGCGCGCTGGCTGCAGCCGGCGCCCGCCAACTAGCGCGCAAGGGTCTTTTCTTGTAAGATCGCGCTCCCGCGAGGCTCCTCGGGTCTCGTGGGAGCGGCGAAAAGCCTCTGGCTCGAGTCGCAAGTGCTTGATTTTAAAGCCCCCCGAGGGGCTTTTTGTTTTTGTGCCCCTGGCCGGGGCGGGACGATAACAGGGGGCCCTCGTGGCCCTTTTTCATTATGGCAACGGCATCGGTAGTCCGGGAGAAGATGATCGCCCTGCTCGAACCCTTGGTCGAGCAGCTGGGCTATGAGCTCGTCGACATCGAGTGGGTGTCGGCGCCGCGTAGCGCTACCTTGCGTATCTTCCTTGACTTGCCGGCCGGACGCGAAGGACACATCGGCATCGAAGACTGCGAAAGCGTTAGTCGTGAGGTGTCGGCGCTACTCGACGTGGAGGATCCGGTTGCCGGTGCCTACAACCTCGAGGTCTCATCGCCCGGGTTCGATCGAGTCCTGCGCAAGCCTGCGCACTTCGAACGATTTCGGGGCACGCGCGTGTGGGTGGAATTGAACGTGGCCCGAGACGGGCGACGTCGTTACACGGGCACACTTTCTGGCGTGAACGAGCAGGGCATCACGCTTGATGTCGATGGGCAGGATGTGTCGATCGGTTTTAATGAAGTGAGTAAAGCGCGCCTCGTCGCTTGATGCGTACGGGCGAGCAACGGAAGAGGACGAACGACGATGAGCAAAGAAATCATGATGGTGGTCGATGCCGTCTCCAACGAGAAGGGTGTCGATAAAGAAGTCATTTTCGAGGCGCTCGAAGCCGCCCTCGCGTCAGCCACGCGTAAGAAGCATGGCGAAGAATGGGATGTGCGTGTGTCGATCAACCGAAAAACGGGTGATTACGACACTTTCCGCCGCTGGAAAGTCTTTGCCGATGACTCCAAGGAATTGGAAGTTCCCGATCGCGAGTTGCGCCTTGAGGATGCGCTCGATGTCGACAAGAAGGCTGTCGCCGGTGGCTATGTCGAAGAGCCGATGGAGTCGGTCAGCTTCGGTCGAATCGCCGCTCAGCAGGCCAAGCAGGTCATCGTGCAGAAGGTGCGCGAAGCCGAGCGTGCTCAGGTCGTTGATGCCTATCGGGACCGTGTCGGCCAGCTTGTCAGCGGCGTCGTCAAACGTGTCGATCGCAATGGCATCTATGTTGATCTTGGTGGCAATGCCGAAGGCTTTGTGTCACGTCAGGACATGATCATGCGCGAGCAGGTCAAGCCGCAGGATCGTATCAAAGCCTACCTCAAGGAAGTGCGCTCCGAGCCGCGCGGCCCGCAGTTGTTCCTCACGCGCTCAGCGCCGGAATTCCTGATCGAGTTGTTCAAGCTCGAGGTGCCGGAAGTAGGTCAGGGGCTCATCAATATTTTGGGCGCAGCGCGCGACCCGGGCATCCGCGCCAAGATCGCGGTGAAGAGCAACGATAATCGTGTCGACCCCGTCGGTGCCTGTGTCGGTATGCGCGGATCGCGTGTGCAGGCCGTCTCCAATGAGATCGCCGGCGAGCGCGTCGATATCATCCCGTTTGACGAAAATCCGGCTCAGTTCGTGATCAACGCAATGTCGCCTGCCGAGGTGATCTCCATCGTCGTCGATGAAGATTCGCACAGCATGGATATCGCCGTGTCCGAAGAGAAGTTGTCGCAAGCGATCGGTCGCGGCGGCCAAAATATTCGTCTCGCCAGTCAGCTGACCGGCTGGGAACTTAACGTCATGACCGAATCGGATGCCGAAGCGAAGAGCGAATCCGAAGCGCGTTCACTCGTCGAGAATTTCATGAAGCAGCTCGATGTCGACGAGGACGTTGCGACGATCCTCGTCCAAGAGGGCTTCTCGACCGTCGAGGAAGTAGCTTACGTGCCGCAAGCCGAGCTCATCTCGATCGAGGACTTCAACGAAGAAATCGTCAAGGAATTGCGTAGCCGAGCGCGCGATGTGCTGCTTACGCAGGCTATCGCGAGCGAAGAAAGCCTCGATTCACAGTTGCCGGCCGATGACCTGTTGTTGCTTGAGGGCATGCAGCCGGATCTCGCACTGGCACTCGCTTCGCGCGGTGTTCGCACGCGCGAAGATCTAGCCGAGCAGGCGGTAGACGATTTGCTCGATATCCAGGGTTTGACGGTCGAAGAAGCCGGCAAGCTCATCATGAAGGCCCGCGAGCACTGGTTCGCCCCGGGTCACGGCTGATGGCCTAGGGGGGGCGCGACAGATGGCAGACGTAACAGTTGCCCAATTCGCCGAGGTGTTGAAGGTTCCGGTCGAGAAGTTGCTCGTGCAGCTCGATCAGGCCGGCATCAAGGTGGCAGGACCGACCGACAAGATCAGCGACGAGGCCAAGCTCGAGTTGCTGAGTCATTTGCGCCGTAGTCACGGGCAGTCCGGCGAGGAAGCCGGCGCCGTGGCAGCGCCGCGCAAGATCACGTTGCAGCGCAAGCAGCAAAGCGAAATTAAGCTCGCCGGCGGTGCCGGTCGTGCGCGTACCGTCAACGTCGAGGTGCGCGTGAAGCGTACCTACGTGAAGCGCGACGTACTCGAGGAGCAGGTCAAGGCTCAAGGCGGTGACGACAGCGAAGCCAAGCGCATCGAAGCTGAAGAAGCCGCGCGTCTTGAGCGCGAGCGTCAGGAGAACGAACGCCGCGAAGCCGAGCGAATGGAGGTGGAGAACCGCCGCCGTCTTGAGGAAGAAGCGGCCGCGCGACGTGCAGCCGAAGATGCGCGGCGTGCCGCCGAGCAACGTGAGCGCGAACAGGCCGAGGCCGCACGTTCACGTCCTGCACCGACTGCGGCGGCGCCAGCACCGGCCGCCGCGAACGATCGCGATCGGCGTACGAAATACGGCCGCGAGCAATTGCATGTCAGTACTGATGCTAGCTCGCGCCTGAAAAAGAAAAAGAAGGTCCGTGAGCGTCGTAGCGCAGTGGGCGTCGAGACGCGCCATGCGTTCGAGTTGCCGACCGCGCCTGTCGTGCGTGATGTGAGCATCGGCGAGACGATTACGCCACAGGAACTTGCGCAGAAGATGGCCGTCAAGGCGACCGAGGTCATCAAGGTCATGATGAACATGGGCGTGATGGCGACCATCAATCAGCCCATCGATCAGGATACGGCGCTGCTCGTCGTCGAAGAGATGGGTCACAAGGGCAAGGTCCTGCAAGAGAACCAGATCGAAACCGGTCTGCAGGGTGCCGAGGGCGGTGAGATCGAGTTGTTGCCGCGTCCTCCCGTCGTCACCGTCATGGGTCACGTCGATCACGGTAAGACGTCGCTGCTCGACTACATCCGCAAGGCGAAGGTCGCCGCAGGTGAGGCGGGCGGTATTACGCAGCACATCGGCGCCTACCAGGTACAAACGCCCAAAGGAACGGTCACCTTCCTCGACACGCCGGGTCACGCTGCCTTCACGGCGATGCGTGCTCGTGGTGCGAAGGCGACCGACGTTGTGATTCTGGTGGTGGCAGCCGATGACGGCGTCATGCCCCAGACGATCGAGGCAATCCAGCACGCTCGCGCTGCGGGTGTGCCGATCGTGGTGGCGGTCAATAAAATCGACAAGGCATCGGCCGATCCCGATCGCGTGCGCACCGAGCTCTCGAAGCAGGAAGTCATCCCCGAAGAGTGGGGCGGCGAGAACATGTTCGTGAACGTCTCCGCGCACACGGGTGCCGGTATCGATCAGTTGCTCGAGGCCATTCTGCTGCAAGCCGAGGTGCTCGAGCTCAATGCGCCGGCTACGGGGCTCGCCTCGGGTCTCATCATCGAAGCGAGCGTCGAGAAAGGTCGTGGTGCGGTGGCGACGGTACTCGTCAAGCGCGGCACCTTGCGTACCGGAGATCCGATCATCGCGGGACAGGAATTTGGTCGCGTCCGCGCCATGTTCGACGAGAAGGGCAAATCTGTCGACGAGGCGACTCCGTCGATGCCCGTGCTCGTGCTCGGCTTGTCGGGCGCACCGAATGCCGGCGACGAAATGCTGGCGGTCGAGAGCGAGCGCAAGGCACGTGAGGTCGCACTCTATCGTCAGGGCAAGTTCCGCGACGTGAAGCTCGCCAAGCAGGCGGCAGCCGTTGGCGACGTGTTCTCGCAGATGACCGAAGAGAAGGCCGGTGTCATCAGCGTCGTCATCAAGACGGACGTGCAGGGCAGTGCCGAAGCGCTGCGTGATGCACTCACCAAGCTCTCGACAGACGAAGTCACGGTTAAGGTCGTGGCTAGCGGCGTCGGTGGAATCACGGCGTCCGATGTGCAGCTCGCGGCGGCGTCGAAGGCGCTGGTGCTCGGCTTCAATGTTCGCGCCGATGGTGCGGCTCGTGAAGCGGTCAAAGAGACCGGTGTCGACATCCGCTACTTCTCGATCATTTACGAAGCCATCGATGACATCAAACAGCGCATGAGTGGCTTGCTCGCACCGGAGATCAAAGAACAGATCGTCGGTACGGCGCAGGTTCGCGATGTGTTCCGTTCGAGCAAGTTTGGCGTCGTCGCCGGCTGTCTCGTCATGGAAGGCTCCGTCAAGCGCAATAATCCGATCCGTGTGTTGCGCGACAACGTAGTCATCTTTGAGGGTGCACTCGAATCGCTGCGTCGTTTCAAGGACGATGTTGGCGAGGTGCGCGCAGGTACCGAGTGCGGTATCGGCGTGAAGAACTATCAGGATGTGCGTGTCGGCGATCAGATCGAATGCTTCGCCCGCGTTGAGGTGGCCCGCGCGATCGAGTGATCGCAGCGGGACCCGCTTCTTCTTTCGCGATGGCTGGCAAGGCGCGACAGCAACGCATCGGCGCGGAAATCCAGCGCGTCCTGTCGGAGTTGATTTCTCGGGAGGTCAAGGACCCGCGAGTCGGCACCGTCACGTTGACGGCGGTGAAGCTCTCGCCCGATGCGAGCGTGGCGCAGGTGTTCTTTGTGCCGTTCGGCGATCGAAATCCGGCCGACGAAGTCGGCGCGGGTCTTGAGCGTGCGGCGGGATTCCTGCGTGGCGAAGTGGGTCGTCGACTTGGTCTGCGGCACGCGCCGCGGCTCGAATTCGTGTTCGATTCCAGTATCGGTGAGGCGATCCGTCTCACGTCCTTGATTGATCGCGCGGTTCGCGACGATCAGCAGAAAGACGATCCCGCTTGACTCCAACTTCGATCGACGGCGTGTTGCTGCTCGATAAGCCGCTCGGGATGTCCTCGACGGCGGCGGGCCAGCGCGTGCGTCGCTTGCTGCGAATCGACAAAGTGGGACACGTCGGCAGTCTCGACCCGCTGGCGAGCGGCATGTTGCCGTTGTGTCTCGGTGAGGCGACCAAGCTCGCTGGCGAGATTCTCGAAGGCGACAAGGTCTACCGATTCACCATCAGTCTTGGAGCTGCCACCTCAACGGGCGACCGTGAGGGCGAGATCATCGAGACGCAGCCCGTTCCGCCACTCGATCCTGCGCAAATCGCGCTGGTTCTAGCAGGTTTCGTCGGCGAGTCGCTGCAAACCCCGCCTATGTATTCGGCGATCAAGCAGGATGGTCAACCCCTTTACCGACTCGCGCGCGCCGGCAAAACCGTCGAACGCCAGCCTCGACCGATTCGCATCGAGTGTCTTGAGCTTCTCGGTCAATCTGAGCCGCACACGCTCGATTGTCGGGTGACCTGCGGCAAGGGCACGTATGTGCGGGTGCTCGCCGAGGATATCGCCCACAAACTCGGTACGGTGGGTCATGTGAGTCTGCTTCGGCGTGAACGCGTCGCACCGTTTGAGTCAGCGCAGATGGTCGATCTCGCCACCGTCGAGCAGTGCGCTCGTCAGGGCGTACCGCTGACTCTCGTGGGGCTCTCCGAGGCGGTCGCTCATCTGCCGCTCGTTCGGCTGGATGAAGCGGGCGCGCGACGGATCGGCCAGGGACAGGAGGTCGTAGTACCCGGCTTGGCGCCCCCGATGGATCAGGTACTGAGGCTGGAGGACGCCTCGGCCCGGTTTCTCGGCCTTGGCCGCGTAGCGGGGGTGGGGCGGATCGCTGCCAAACGACTTGTGAGGCAGGGGTCGCATGAGTAGAATGCGCCCCCTTAAACTAGTCGTAACTATCAAGATTCAAAGGATTTTTCATAATGCCTCTGAGCCAAGAGAAAAAGAGCGGAGTGATGACGGAGTTCCGCCGCGGTCCCTCGGATACCGGATCGCCTGAAGTGCAGATTGCCTTGCTGTCGGAGCGCATCAGCGGTCTCGGCCAGCATTTCGCTTCGCATGCGGGAGACCACTCCTCGCGTCGCGGCCTCGTGAAGCTCGTCAATCAACGTCGCAAGCTGCTCGATTACCTGAAGGCCAGCAAGCCGGCCAAGTATCAGGAAATCGTCGAGCGCCTCGGACTACGCCGTTAAGCAGTCCGCAGCGAAGGCCGCGCCTCATGAGCGCGGCCTTTTTGCTTCTGTCCTTTATTTCGCGAGGGTTACTCCGTGACCGTGTTCAAAAAATCTTTCCAGTATGGTTCCAACACTCTGAAGCTCGAGACGGGCGAGATGGCTCGTCAGGCCTCCGCAGCCGTCGTGGCCTCGCTCGGCGATACCGTCGTGCTGTGCACCGCAGTCGATGCCAAGCAAGCGGCTCCGGGCCGTGACTTCTTTCCGCTGACGGTCAACTATCAAGAGAAGACCTACGCTGCCGGTCGCATCCCGGGCGGCTTCTTCAAGCGTGAGGGTCGTCCGACCGAAAAGGAAACGTTGACCTCGCGTCTGATCGATCGTCCGATCCGTCCGCTCTTCCCGGATGGCTTCTACAACGAAGTGCAGGTCGTGGCGACCGTGGTCTCGCTCGATCCGGAAATCGACGCCGACATTCCGGCGATGATTGGCGCATCGGCTGCGCTTGCGCTGGCGGGCGTTCCGTTCAACGGTCCGATCGGTGCCGTTCGCGTCGGTTATCAGGATGGCAAGTACCTCCTGAACCCGACGGCCAAAGAATTGAAGGCCTCGGCTCTCAACCTCGTGGTCGCCGGTACGAAGGACGGCGTGATGATGGTCGAGTCGGAAGCCAATGGTCTCTCGGAAGAGGTCATGCTCGGCTCGGTCGTGTTCGGTCACGAGCAGATGCAGGTCGCTATCCAGGCGATCAACGAGCTGGTCAAAGAATGCGGCAAGCCGCGTTGGGACTGGAAGCCGAGTGCGACCACGGCCGAGCTCGAAAAGGCGGTGGACGAAGTGGCGCACGCGCCGCTGTCCGAGGCCTATCGGATCATCGAGAAGCAGGCGCGTTACGCGCGCGTCGGCGAGATCAAGAAGTCGGTCATCGAACAGCTCACGGCGGGCGAGGCAGCGAAGTTCTCGGCCGACCAGGTTGATGATCAGCTCTTCAAGCTCGAAAGCAAGATCGTTCGCGAGCGCATCCTCAACGGTGAGCCGCGCATCGACGGTCGCGATTCCACGACGGTTCGCCCGATCACCATCAAGGTGGGTGTGCTGCCGCGTACGCACGGTTCGGCTCTCTTCACGCGTGGTGAGACTCAGGCTCTCGTCGTGACGACTCTCGGCACGGGCCGCGATGCGCAGATCATCGACGCCCTCGAAGGCGAGCGTCGCGAGCCGTTCATGCTGCACTACAACTTCCCGCCGTTCTCGGTGGGTGAGACGGGCATGATGTCCGGTCCGAAGCGTCGTGAGATCGGTCACGGCAATCTCGCTCGTCGCGGTGTGCAGGCTGTCATGCCGGATATGGAGAAGTTCCCCTACGTGATCCGCGTGGTGTCGGAAATTCTCGAGTCCAACGGTTCTTCGTCGATGGCCTCGGTCTGCGGCGCCTCACTGGCGATGATGGATGCGGGCGTGCCCCTGAAGGCGCCGGTTGCCGGTGTTGCCATGGGTCTCGTGCTCGAGGGCGGTCGTTACAAGGTTCTGACCGATATCCTGGGCGACGAGGATCATCTTGGCGATATGGATTTCAAGGTCGCGGGCACCGCAACGGGTGTGACGACGTTGCAAATGGATATCAAGGTCGAGGGCATCACCCCCGAGATCATGAAGGTCGCACTCGAGCAGGCGAAGGCCGGTCGACTGCACATTCTCGGTGAGATGAACAAAGTTCTCTCTTCGCCGCGTCAGACGATGTCCGAGTGGGCGCCGTCCATCATCACTCTGAAGATCGATCCGGAGAAGATCCGCGACGTCATCGGCAAGGGTGGTGCGGTCATTCGTCAGATCACCGAAGAAACGGGTACGACCATTGACATCGAAAACGATGGCACGGTCAAGATCGCTTCGGTCAACGGTACGGCCGGTCGTGAAGCGAAGGCCCGCATCGAACTGATCACGGCGGAAGTCGAGGTGGGTCGCGTGTACGAAGGTCGCGTAGCTCGCTTGATGGACTTCGGTGCCTTCGTGACCATCCTGCCGGGCCGCGATGGTCTCGTGCACATCTCGCAGATCTCGAACGAGCGCGTCGAGCGTGTCTCGGACAAGCTCAACGAAGGCGACGTGGTAAAGGTCAAGGTACTCGAGGTGGATCGTCAGGGCCGCGTGCGCCTGTCGATGAAGGACGTCGAGGAGCGCTAGTCCTCGATCGCCATCTCGGCGAGTCCGGCGAATCGCGTCGGATCCCAAGTCAACGCAGCCCGACGAAGCAATTCGTCGGGCTGTGTCGTTTCTGGCGTTGGCAAGTCTTGTCGTAAGCAGCCTAGGGCTTGCAGCAAGGCAGGAATGACCGCGGCTTCACTCACGGGAGCTGCATGGCGCGATTTAGAGAGCTTGCTGCCATCCTTCTCGGTGAGGACCGGGAGATGCAGATAACGGACCGCTGGCAGCTCCAGCGCGTGTTGTAGCGCGATTTGCCAGGCGGTGCTTGGCAGAAGATCTGCGCCGCGCACCACATCCGTTACGCCTTGTAGGGCATCGTCGACGACGACGGCCAGCTGATACGAGATGATGCCGTCGCGTCGGCGGATCACGACGTCGCGATGGAGCCTCGGATCGAAGGCAATGGGGCCTAAGCTACGATCCTGCACGATGATGGTCGGCAGTGCGCTGAGGTCGATTCGCAGCGCAGACTCGCGTGGGTCGAGTTCACGACGGCGACAATCCCGCAGGCAACAGGGCTCACCCTCGGCGGCGAGTTCGCGTCGTGTACAGGCGCAGCGAAACAGCAGATGCTTGGCGCGAAGCCGTTCGATAGCTTGTTCGTAGAAGGCGAGTCGTTGCGATTGAAGGCACGGCTCGCGGGACGGTCGCAAACCAAATCGCGCAAGATCTGCTCTGAACGACTCACGCCATTGATCCCGGCTGCGTGCCGAGTCGATATCCTCGATGCGCAATAACCATTCGCCCGAGGAATGTGCGGCATCAAGCCAGCTCGCGACCGCAGCGAGCAGAGAGCCAGCATGCAGCGGGCCCGTGGGCGAGGGGGCGAAACGACCGACGTAGGGCAGCGCTGTAGCGCCGTGCGTCACAACTTAGCGATAACGATCGTCGCGATCGCCGTACTGCTTTTCGCGACGCTCGCGTCGCTCCTGAGCCTCAATGCTGAGGGTCGCGACGGGTCGCGCCTCGAGTCGCTTGATGCCGATTTCCTCACCGGTTTCGAGGCAATAACCATATGAGCCATCTTCGATCCGCTTGAGCGCCTCTTCGATTTTGCGGATCAATTTGCGTTCACGATCACGCGTGCGCAATTCGAGGCTGAACTCCTCTTCTTGCGTGGCTCGATCGTTCGGGTCCGGGAAATTAGCTGCTTCGTCCTTCATGTGCGAAACGGTACGGTCGACTTCGACCATCAGGTCGCGCTTCCAGCTTTCGAGAATCTGCCGGAAGTGGTCGAGCTGCTCGCGATTCATGTACTGCTCGCCGCGCTTGACGATGTACGGCTGTACGTTGCGCGGACCCGTTAGCAGGTTGTTCTCTTCGTCGTCGCCGTCCGTCTGCACAGGCGCGATGGGGCGCGGATTGCGCTGCACGAAAGTGGCGGTGATACCGGTGGGTTTGCTCTTGGCCGGGGCGGGCTTGTTGGGCGCGCTCTCGACGGCTTTTTGCACGACTACCGTGGTCTCGACGGCAGCTGCCGATTCGGTGGCTTTGCCGGTTTTCTTCTTGGGCAAGGTTTTGCTCGCGGAGTTCGAGGCGACCGACGGCGATGCTTTCTGGCGCGCAGTGGGGGTCGCGGATTTGACGTTCTTCGCAGCTTTCGCCGCGGGTTTCTTGGCCGGCATCAGGCGCTCCCTAACTCAAGGCGCTCTGCGGGACGCGCGAGTATACCGGCAAATTTTCAGATGGTGCAGTCCAATGTTCAGGGCAAATTGACTGCCGGTTCTGGCACCCAGCCGGCTTTGCGACGGGTAGCGACAACCGTGGTGTAAACGCCGCCGCGAACATTGAATTTGCCCGTCAGACGCATGAACCTGGGCTTCGTCGCCGCGGCCAAATGGTCAGCGATTTCGTTCGTGACAGCTTCATGAAAGGCACCGCGGTCGCGGAAGGCCCACATGTAGAGCTTGAGCGATTTCAGCTCGACGCAGGCGAGATCCGGTACGTATTCGAGCTCGAACGTGGCGAAATCGGGCTGCCCCGTCTTCGGACATAGGCACGTGAACTCCGGAATCGTCATGCGGATGGTGTAGTCGATTTCCGGCTGCGGGTTCGGAAAAGTGTCAACTTGGGTTGAGGGCAGGGTGGTCATGGGAGCTTGCTCACTGGCCGGATGTGACGACGATATGAAGCCGATTAATTTACACTAGCGACCGCAGGCGGTGGTCAGTCACCGCGGAGAATTTTCACAAGATGCGTTTGACCAAGATCAAGTTGGCCGGGTTCAAGTCGTTCGTCGATCCGACCACCGTTTCCTTCCCGAGCAACCTCACTGGCGTCGTCGGCCCGAACGGCTGCGGCAAATCCAACGTCATCGATGCCGTGCGTTGGGTGATGGGCGAATTGTCCGCCAAGCACTTGCGTGGCGACTCGATGGCCGATGTCGTGTTCAATGGTTCGAGTTCGCGCAAGCCGGTCGGCAAGGCGTCGGTTGAACTGGTGTTCGACAACTCTGACGGCAAGATCGGCGGCAACTACGCCGCGTACGCCGAGGTGTCGCTGCGCCGCGAAGTGTCGCGTGATGGCTCGAGTGGATATTTCATCAACGGGGCACGCTGCCGTCGTAAGGACATCACGCAGCTCTTCCTCGGCACGGGGCTCGGGTCGCGCAGTTACGCGATCATCGAGCAGGGCATGATCTCGCGTGTGATCGAGGCGAAATCTGACGAGATGCGCGCGTTCATCGAAGAAGCGGCCGGCATTTCGAAGTACAAGGAGCGGCGCAAGGAGACAGAGAGCCGAATCGCCGATACGCGCGAAAACCTCGAACGCCTGCAGGATCTGCGGGACGAGGTCGATAAGCAGATTCGGCATCTGCAGCGTCAGGCGGCGAGCGCACGCAAGTACCAAACTCTCAAGGAGCAGGAGCGACGCCTCACGGCCGAGCTGCTGGCGCTGCGTTTGCGCGATCTCGATAGCGGTGCCGAAGTGCACGATTCGGCTGTGCGGGAGAAAGAGCTTGCCATGCAGGCTGCGCTCGCTGATCTGCGCTCCGCTGAGGCGGCGATCGAGACGCAGCGTGGCTATCACGCCGAACAGACAGATGCGCTCTCGCAAGTGCAGGCGCGCTTCTATTCCGTGGGTGCCGACATCTCGCGAACCGAGCAGCAGATTCAGTTCGCCCGTGAGACGCGTGATCGAAAGCGGGCGGATCTAGCCGACTCGCGCCGTACTCTCGAGGCGCTCTCGACACAGATGGCGCGTGACGAACAGGAACTGCTTGCCATCCGCGACGAGCTTGGGCGAATCGCGCCCGATCTCGAGCGAGCGCAAGCGGCCGAGCGTTCGGCTGCAGCTGCGCTGGAAGCCGCCGAGCAGTCGCTCGCGTCATGGCAACAGCAGTGGGAAGCGTTCAATAGCGAGTTTGGTTCGGTCAATCAGACGGTACAGGTCGAGCGCGCCCGAATCGAACAACTCGAGAATCAACTGCGGCGCCTGCGCGCCCAACGTGACCGACTCGATGTCGAACGCGATGCCCTGTTGGCTCAGGAGAGTCAGGGCCAGTTGTTCGAGCTCGGCGAGCGCGAATCGCAGGCACGCACGGCTGCCGAAGGTCTCTCGCGTAGCCTCAACGAAGCGCTCGCCAAGGTGCAGGGGTTACGCAGTGAGCAGCTCTCGCTGGAAGAGAGGCTCGAAGGAGCCCGTACGGATCGCGAGCGTGCACGCGCGGAGATGATGTCGGTCGAGGCCCTGCAGCGAGCAGCACTCGGTCAGGCAGATTCGAAGGCCGGTAATTGGTTGAAGTCGGCTGGTCTCGCCGATCGTAAGCGCGTGGCGGAGCTGCTGTCGGTGGACAGTGGGTTCGAGCGCGCGGTCGAGACGGTGCTCGGCGACTACCTCGAAGCGGTGTGCGTCGATGGACTCGACTCCCTGCTCGATACGCTAGGCGCAGCCGAAGGCGCGCAGCTCGCCATTTTCGAAGGGGGTCTCGCGTCGAGTTCGGCAAACGGTGATCGACTGGCCTCGAAGGTCAATGGCCCCGAAGCTGTGCTTGATGTGCTCGCCACCGTGCGCGTCGCCGATAGTCTTGGTGCGGCACTCGCGATGCGTCGGTCGCTCGAGCGCGGTGAGTCCGTCATCACGCGCAACGGCGAGTGGGTCGGGCGCGGTTGGTTGCGCGTTGCCCGCGGCGGTGATCCGCACTCGGGCGTCATCGAGCGCGAACAACGTTTAAAGACTTTGCGTGGCGAATTCGATCAGGCTGAAACGAGATACCGCGAAGTCGAAACAGCTTTGCAGACGGCGCGTACGGCGATCGGTGTCGCCGAGTCCGAACGTGACTCGGTACAAGGTCGCATCCAGCAAGCGCATCGACAGCACGCCGATTTGCTCGGTCAACTCGAAGCGTCGCGTGCGCGTCTACAGGAGTCGAGTTTGCGACGCGAGCGACTCGAACTCGAGTCGGCCGATGTGGCGCGCGAGATCGGCGTGACCGATGAATCGATCGCACGCGCGCGAGTGGAACTCGAGCGTGGTCTGGCCCGAGTCGGTGAGCTCGATGGTCGTCGACCGGAGCTTGATGCCGAGCGTGAGCAGGCGCGGGATACCGTCTCGAGTGCTCGTGCAGCTGCTCAATCTGCGCAGCTTGCGGCTCGTGATCTCCTTGTGCGAGCCGAGGGGCGTCGCACTGCCGAATCTTCGATGACGGTCGGCATCCAGCGCGCCAGCGAACAAAGCTCGGTGTTGACCACGAAGGTCGCCGAACTCGAATCTGAGCTCGCGGGCGGTGAGGGTCCGATCCTCGAACTCGAGGGCGTGCTCGAAGGTTTGCTGTCGCGTCGGCTCGAAGTCGAAGCCGACCTTGGTCAGGCGCGGCGTTCGCTCGAACAAGCGGACGCCGACTTGCGTGCGCTCGAGGAGCGTCGTCAGGGCGCCGAGCAGCGTGTCGAGCAGACGCGCTCGGCCATGGATGAGGCTAAGCTCGCCGCACAAGAGACCCGAGTGCGTCGCGAGTCGATCGCGGAACAGTTCGCCGCGACGCAGTTCGATCTCGCCGAGGTTCTGCAAAGTCTCGCGCCCGAGGCTGCCGTTCCCGAGTGGGAAGTACAGCTGTCGGAAGTTCGCACCGACATCGAGAAGTTGGGCCAGGTGAATCTGGCTGCGATCGACGAGTTGCAGCAGAGCACCGAGCGCAAGGAATATCTCGATCGTCAGTACACCGACCTCACGTCGGCACTCTCTACGCTCGAAGAGGCGATGCAGAAGATAGACAAAGAAACGCGCACCCGCTTCGAAGACACCTTCAACCGCATCAATGCGGGCTTGCAGGCGAAGTTCCCGCGTCTCTTTGGTGGCGGTCACGCCTACCTCGAGCTCACGGGTGAAGATCCGCTCGCCGCCGGAGTGTCGGTAATGGCTCGCCCGCCGGGCAAGCGAAACGTCACCATCTCGCAGCTCTCGGGTGGCGAGAAGGCGCTAACTGCCGTCGCGCTCGTGTTCTCGATCTTCGATCTGAATCCAGCGCCGTTCTGTCTGCTCGACGAAGTGGATGCACCGCTCGACGAAAATAACGTCGGCCGCTTCTGCGACATCGTGCGTGAGATGGCCAGTCAGGTTCAGTTTATCTTCATCACTCACAACAAGGTCACGATGGAGCTTGCCTCGCAGCTGCTCGGTGTGACCATGAATGAGCCGGGTGTCTCGCGTCTCGTCGCCGTGGATGTCGATGAGGCGGTGCGTCTGGCAGCGAGTTGATTCAATGGCCATCATCGAATTGCTGACGGCGGATTTGCGACTGGCGTTACTACTCGTTGGTGCTTTGTTGCTCATTGGCATCGTCGTGTGGGAAGTCGTGCAGCGACGTCGTGCGAGTAAAGCCGACGCGGCGCACCAAGCTGGGCCGCCCTCGGTTGACCCCTTACTGCGATCGGATGAGTTGTCCGAAGTTCGTGAAGACCCCTCGCTGACGCTTCCTGAGATGCACGTCCGCGATCGCCTCATCGAGCCGACTCTCGTTGATTTCGATGCGGCGATTGCCAAAGAGCCGTCGCTCGGAATCCCAGTGCTCGACTCGGTGACTTTGAGCGATTCGGTTGTCGAAGCCTCGAGCCCGACGCAGCCGAGTATCGAGCCCGCACCGCCCGCTGTCGCTGAGTCCCGAGCTCACGAGCCGGTGGTGATGCGTCTCGATTGGCCGCCGCCGGAGCAGCAACGCATCATCGGCGTGCGCGTCATCGCTCGAAACGGCGAGCGGTTCACGGGCGTCAGTCTGCGTCAGGCGCTGCTGGGCGAGGGCTTTCAGCACGGCGAGCTCGATATCTTCCATCGTCCGATGTCGGATGGTCGGGTGTTGTTGAGTGCTGCGAGTCTCACTAAGCCTGGAAATTTTGATCTAGCGACGATGGATTCCGGGCTCTTTTTGGGTTTGAACCTCTTCGCTGTTTTGCCGGGTCCTCTGCCGGGACGTGACGCGGTCGATAAATTGTTGATCGCTGGGCACACCTTGGCGCAGCGCCTGCGTGGCGAGTTGCGCGATGCGCGAGGCGAAGCGTTGACCGAAGCGCGACTCACCGAGATGCGTCGCGAGGCCGCTGCAGGCGACGGCTGAGATGGGCGCGGACCGAAACGGTCACGAGCCGGCGCAACGCGTTGCGCAACTGCGGCGCAGCATCGAATATCACAACTACCGCTATCACGTACTCGACGATCCGGAACTTCCGGACGCCGAGTTCGATCGGCTGCTTGTCGAGTTACGCGAGCTCGAGGCCCAATATCCCGAACTCGTCACACCAGATTCACCGACGCAACGGGTCGGCGGCGCCCCGAGCGATGAGTTTCAAGAGGTTCGGCATCGTATACCGATGCTCTCGATCGATAACGCGTTCAGCCGCGAGGATGTGCTCGCTTTTGATCGACGTATCCGAGATCGACTCGGCTCTGATGCGGAGCTCGATTATTCGGCTGAGCCCAAGCTCGATGGTCTGGCGATCTCAGTCACTTGGGAGAACGGTCATCTGGTCCGTGCCGCAACTCGCGGTGATGGCACGACGGGCGAGGATGTCACTGCCAACGTGCGTACCATCCGCTCGATCCCGTTACGATTGCGAGGCGCGGCACCAGCGCTGCTCGAAGTGCGCGGCGAGATTTTCATCTCCAACGCTGGCTTCAAGCGCTTGAATGCCGAGGCGATGGCGCGCGGCGACAAAGTCTTCGTCAATCCGCGTAACGCAGCAGCCGGAAGCTTAAGGCAGCTCGATCCGGCTATCACCGCAACGCGTCCGCTGGAGGTGTTTTTCTATGCACTCGGTGTATTGGAAGGCGCGACGCTGCCGCAGACGCATACCGAAGTGCTTGCGATGCTGCGTGACTGGGGTTTGCGCGTATCACCCGAAGTCAAGCAGGTGCGGGGAGCCGCGGGTTGTCTCGAATACTTTGACGACATGGCACGACGGCGGCCGTCGCTTGCGTACCAAATCGATGGCGTCGTCTATAAGGTCGATCGCTTGGCCTTGCAGCGCGAGCTCGGATTCGTTTCGCGCGCACCGCGCTGGAGCGTTGCACACAAGTTTCCAGCAGAGGAAGCACTGACCGTGTTGCGTGCGGTCGAGTTCCAGGTCGGTCGTACCGGCGCGCTGACGCCGGTCGCGAGACTCGAGCCGGTATTTGTTGGTGGCGTCACGGTCAGCAACGCGACGCTACACAACATGGACGAGGTTGAGCGCAAGGATGTGCGTCTCGGCGATACCGTCGTCGTGCGGCGCGCAGGTGATGTCATTCCCGAGGTGGCGCGCGTAT
>Ga0315903_10002515_pt1 | contig 26773 bp, 27 predicted proteins | sample LakEriMetagenome_7_FD_203524 | JGI IMG/M metagenome (GOLD analysis project Ga0315903, IMG submission 203524) | Freshwater fungal communities from buoy surface, Lake Erie, Ohio, United States - Buoy 2 MA119 | ecosystem: Environmental > Aquatic > Freshwater > Lake | place: USA: Lake Erie, Ohio... | reverse complement strand
TCACGCATTGCTTAAAAGCTTGCCCCAAAAGCCACGTACCCGATTTGTGCCCTTGCCAGATTCTGCTGCCAAGTTGGCCGAGACATTGGGTGTGCCAGAAATTTTTGGAACAGGCTCACTGACCGACGTCCTTTTGAAGAAGGTCCGCGATATCACCAGCCTAGATGTCAAGCGCGCAGACTTTAAATTAGACATGCTCAGCCCGCACTTGTTCATGAACTTGTGTGTGGTCGACGAACATGGCCGACAACTGGGCATGGGTCGCAATTTAGGTGCCCTCAAAGCCGATTGGGGCTCGCAAGCACGCGGCGCTTTTCAAGCGCTGGCTCAGCTCAGAGTGCAATCAACTGGCAGTGCCGCGCTACAGGCAACTGATGCCAAGGATCAACACGCTTCGCAAGATGGGGCCACTGTCTCAACAACTAAAACCAAGGCAGGTTCATCTTCCTCAGGGGCCAAGTCCGGTCAGAAGCCGGCCATTGCCCAGCAGCGGTACACCGCATGGACCTTTGGTGATTTGCCAGAGCTCATGGAAATCAACAAAGGCGGGCAAAGCTTGATTGGTTTTCCAGCCTTGGTAGACCTGAACGATGCGGTGCAAATTGAGGTGTTTGACGAGCTCGAAGTGGCAACTCAAAAACACCGTGAAGGCTTGCGCCGTTTGTTTGCTTTGCAAATCAAAGATGCCTTGAAGTATTTGGAAAAGAACATTCCTGATTTGCAAAAAATGGCTGTGGCCTACATGCCCTTGGGTACCGCAGATGAATTGCGACAACAGATCATAGAAGTGGCCTTGGACCGCGCCTTCCTCATGGACCCTTTGCCATGCGATGAGCTCAGCTTTAAGAAGCGGATTGACGAAGGGCGAGGGCGCTTGACCCTGATTGCGAATGAGGTGGCCCGCTTGGCGGGTATCATTCTGATTGAATTTGCTGCGGCCACGCGCAAAATCAAAGACACCAAGAATGCACCCGAGGCCACAGCAGATTGTGCCCAGCAGTTGCAACGCTTGGTGCCCAAACGATTCTTGGCACTAACACCTTGGACGCAGTTGCAGCACTATGTCCGTTACTTGAAGGCCATTTTGTTGCGCTTAGACAAGTGGCGTGCCGACCCTGCGCGAGATGCCGCTAAGTTGTTGGAGCTCAAACCACAAGAGCAGCGCTATTGGCGCTTGGTGGCCGAGCGCAAAGGCGCGGTGGACGACCGCATGCTTGAGTTTAGATGGCTGCTTGAAGAGCTGCGCGTGAGTTTCTTTGCACAAGAATTGCGCACGCCACAACCTGTGAGTGTGAAGCGGCTTGACAAGGCTTGGACGCAGTTAAATCACTGAGTCTTTGGTCAAGTTCAATTAGAGGGCTTTGGGCAAAGTCATCAAGGGGATGTCTTTGTCTATTGCCAATTTGTCCAATTGCAGTCTTGTTTTGCTGGCTAAAAAGCTTGCAATGGCGTCGTGCGTTGACTTGGCATACAAGGCCTTATCGTTTTTGACCAAAATGCCTGCGGCTTGGCACAATGACTTTGCAAAATGCGGCTCTAATGCAGCCACAGCCACGCGGCCGTTTTTGCAGGCGTACACGTTGTAGCCAGCGTGCGCACCGCCCACTGCACCCTTAGGCAAGGTCATGCCCCATTGTCTTGGCAGAGCCAACCAAGCGGCTGCGTCACTCAGCGCCACTTCGTGGAAGTTGCCTTGACCCGAACTGCGTTGCTTTAAGACGGCTTTTAAAACGGCTTCGCTGGCCATCAATGCGCCGCCCATGTCGGCAAACAAACTGGCGGGCAATGTCATGCCAGGCACCAAGTTGACTTCGGCTTGGTAGGTTAAATCGTGCCCTGGAATTTCAGCCAAAGGGCCAGGGGCTCCGACCACAGTGATGCAACTGAGCTTGGGATATTGTTTGTGCAATGTCTTCCAGCTCAAGCCCAGTTTGTTCAAGGCAGAGGGCCTGAACGAGGTGAGCAGCACATCGGTTTTGGCAAGCAGCTGATGCAGAGCGTGTTGCCCTTTGGCTTCTTTCAAATCACATTGGATTTGCTTCATGCCTTTGTGCAAAAGTTCATAGAAGCCTGGCGTGTAGTGCGCCATGGGATCGCCTGGAGGCGGATTGATCTTGGTACAACTGGCGCCCATTTGTGCCAAGCGCATCAATGCGGCGGGCCCGGGTAAGTTCAGCGCCAAACTGACAATGCGCACGCCTCTCAAAGTGGAGTCATTGGCCATTTTGATTACACACCCAAATGTTGCGCCATGATTTCAGGCTGAGATTGCAGCAACTCAGAGCTGCCCTCAAACACGACTTCACCTTTGACCAAAATGACATTGCGATCGGTAATTTTGGTGACGTGCTTCCAGTTTTTATCAACAATGATGCTGCTGATGCCGCTTTCTTTGATGACACTGCAGATGCGCCAAATCTCTCTGGCAATCAGGGGCGCTAATCCTTCTGTGGCTTCATCCAAAATAAGCGCATCGGGGTTGGTCATCAAGGCACGGCCAATGGTCAGCATCTGTTGCTCGCCACCAGAAAGCTGCTGTCCACCATGACCCAGTCGCTCTTTCAGACGAGGAAAAGTTTCAAGCACACGCTCGTACGTCCAATCGTTTTGACCTTGTGTGCCAGGACGTGCCGCCATTTTTAAATTCTCAACCACACTCAGGTTGCCAAAAATACCCCGACCTTCGGGAACATACGCAATGCCCAGTTGCGCGACTTCAAAAATATCGCGGCCATTCATGCGCTGGCCTTTGATGTGCACATGACCCGATTGGGGTGTGACAATGCCCATGATGGATTTGAGGAGTGTGCTTTTGCCCATCCCATTGCGGCCCATCAGGCCAATGGTTTCGCCGCGATTGACTTCGAAGTCTATGCTGCGCAAAATGTGGCTGGCCCCGTAGTAACTGTTCAGGCCTTGCACTTGAATCAATGTGTCGGTCATCTCAATGATCCTCACCCAAATAGGCCGCTTGAACGCTTTGATCGGCGCGCACATCTGCAGGCAAGCCGCTTGCTATCACTTGGCCATTGACCATCACGGTCAGCTGGTCGGCCAAAGCAAAGACAGCGTCCATGTCGTGTTCAACCAACATCATGGCGTGCAATGGTTTTAAACGCAGCAGCAACTGCACCATGCTCTCGGCTTCTGCCAAGCCCATGCCTGCTAGGGGTTCGTCAAGCAAAAGAACTTGCGGTTCTGTGGCCAAAGTCATGGCAATTTCCAATTGACGCTGCTCACCATGACTAGCGGCACCGGCCATGGCTTGGCGGCGATTTTGGAGGCCAGCTAATTCAAGGGCACGCTCTGCACGTTCGTTCACGTCGGTCATGTGGCTGGCCTGTTGAAGCCACGCCAATGGATTGAAAGGCATGGGTTGGCTACGCGACTGGGCCGACAAACGGACGTTGTCCCACACGCTAAAGCTTCTGAAGATGTTGGTCTTTTGATAGCTTCTGCCCATGCCATGGCGAGAAATCTTTTCAGGGGTCCAACCGGTAATATCTTGACCGTTCAATGTCACATGGCCTGATGTGGGTGGCAGGTCGCCCGTGAGCAAATTGGTCAGCGTCGATTTGCCCGCGCCATTGGGCCCAATAACCGCATGAATTTCACCTTTGCGCAAGTCGACAGATACCTCGTTAACGGCAGTGAGGCCGCCAAACTTTTTGGTGATCTTGTTGGCGCGCAGAAGTAAGTCGTGTGCAGAGTGGGCATCCTTCATGACTGAGCCCTTTGTTTTTCTGGTTTGTCATTGAGCAGCGCGGCAAACAAGCCTAGGATACCTCGCGGTGCCAGTATCACCAGCGCCACAATGAACAAGCCCATCCACAATTGCCAATGTTTGCCTACATGAAAGCCAGCCACTTGGGGCAAGTCTTTGAACACATGCAGCAAATACTCGAACGAGAAAGCGCCCACGATGGCGCCTGCAAAATTACCCATGCCGCCAAGGATGACCATCATGATGACATGTGCGCTCATGTGAAAACCCATGAGCTCAGGGTTGACATAACCTGATTGGGCACCCCACAAGAAACCAGCTAATCCAGCCAGTGCGCCAGCCAACGTAAAGGCAGCCAGTTTGTGGTTGAAGGTGCCATACCCTAGTGCGCGCATTCGGTGTTCGTTGACACGAATGCCAGCCAGTGCACGACCAAAGGGGCTCCAGAGCAGACGCCGTAAAAACACATAAACCAAGACCATGAGAGCCAAGGTGAAGAAATAGAAAACCTTTTTGTTTTCTAAATCAAACATCACAGCTTCAGGTTTGAAGTTGATATAGATGCCGTCTGAGCCGCCCAATACCTTGTTGTCAAAGAAGGCATAGAACACCATTTGTGCAAAGGCCATGGTGACCATGATGAAGTAAATGCCGTGAGTGCGCACGACTAAGAAACCAATGATCAAAGCCAGTAAGGCTGAAGCGCCAACCGCTGCAGGCAGAGTCCACCACAAAGACACGGGCTCTCCGGGCGGCGTTAAAAATGCCAAAGCATAGCCTGCTACACCAAAGTAGGCGGCATGTCCTAATGAGACAAGCCCCGTGACACCTTGCAGCAAATCAAGGCTCATGGCAAAGATGGCCAAGATCATCATGCGGGTGACCATTTGCAGGTAATAGTCAGTGCCGACAAAGGGAAAGGCCGCCATTGCCAAGAGCGCAGTGCCTAGAAAAATTTTCAAACTGCGGGGCAGTGTTTCAAGGGGTGCTTGTGCGTTGCTCATGCCAGTCCCCTTAGTTTTTGAACAAGCCTTCAGGCTTGTACAGTAAAACAATGGCCATTAAGACATACACCAGCATGCCTGCCACTTGCGGCAACAACACTTTGCCAAAGGTGTCGACCAAGCCCACCAACAGAGCTGCAATTAGCGCGCCTTTGACCGAGCCAATGCCGCCAATGACCACCACCACAAAACACATGATGAGAACTTGCGAGCCCATATTGGGGTACACACTGGAAACAGGTGCCGCCACCATGCCGGCGATGGTGGCTAAACCCACACCCATGGCAAACACCAAAGCATGAATCAATTTGATGTTAACGCCCAAGGCTTCTGTCATCTCATGGTTGAAAGCGCCCGCGCGAATTTTCATGCCCAGGCGCGTTTTGGAAATGAGCAAATACAGACCCAAAGCCAAGAGCAAACACACACCCGACATGAACAATCGGTAGACCGGATAAGAAAGTGTTTCTGTGAGTGGAATAGAGGCGCTGAGAACATCTGGAATGGTGACACCATGCACATCGTCGCCCCACAAAATAGAGCGCATCTCTTCAAAAACGTAAATGAGGCCAAAGGTGAGTAGCACTTGATCCAGGTGATCGCGTTTGTAAAAGTGCCTGAACAACAACCACTCAAGCAGCAAACCAAACAGCACAGATAGCAATGTGCCCAAGATGATGGCGAGTGTGAAGCTCTGGGTCAGAGCGGCCAGTGACCATGCCAAATAGGCGCCCAACATGTAGAAACTGCCATGCGCCAAATTGACCACGCCCATGATGCCGAAAATCAAAGTCAGGCCTGCAGCCAACATGAACAGCAGCAATCCGTACTGAACACTGTTCAGCAATTGGATGAGGAAATTGACGAAGTCCATAGAAGAAAGCTTATCACTTAAGCGTTTGCGTACCGTGTCTCAAGAGGACATAAAAAAAGCGACGGATCACTCCGCCGCTTTGGCGTGACAGGCTATTGAAATTAGCCCATGCGACAACCGGCGCCAGAATCGGCCAGTGCTTTGGATGCAACCCCAATGACCTTGTTTTCGCCATTCTCGGCGACACGCAAGTAAATGTCTTGTATTGGATTGTGTGATTTGCTCATGGTCCATTTGCCGCGGGGGCTGTTAATGACGGCGCCCTCCATGGCTTTATAGAGCTCGGGCTTTTTAGACAGGTCACCTTTGACGGCATTGGCGCCTTGCACCAACAGTAAGCCCGTGTCGTAGCCTTGAACAGCATAAACGTCCGGTTGCATTTTGAACGCTTTGGCGTATTCCAAGCGGAAAGCTTTGTTGCGAGGCGTGTCTAAAGAATCGCTGTAATGAAGGGTGGTCATGACGCCGTCTGCTGCGGGACCTGCAGCTTGCAACACGCCTTCAGTTAAGAAGCCAGAGCCATAAAGTGCAATTTTGCCCTTCAGGCCAGCCGCAGCAAAGTCTTTCATGAACTTGGCGCCGGAAGGACCTGCAAAGAAACAAGCTACTGCGTCTGGCTTCAATGCGGCAATTTCTGTGAGCAAGGCTTGAAATTCAACGTTAGGGAAGGGCAGTCCCAACTCTTTGACAATGGTGCCGCCCGCCTTGGTATAACTTTCTTTGAAACCTTCAAAGGCCTCGTCGCCAGCTGCATATTTCCAAGTGATCCAAACTGCTTTCTTGTGACCTTTGGCCACCATGGCTTGGCCTAGTGCCAATGTGGGTTGGCTGTTGGAGAAGCTGGTGCGAAAAACATTTGGGGCACACAAGGAGCGCGTTGCGGCATGGATACCAGCGTTGGGGATCAAGGACAAGACACCTGAGTCGCGAGCCACTTTTTGGATGCCCATTTGCACACCAGAGTGCACGGTGCCGATGAGTACATCGACCTTGTCGCGCTGTACCAATTTATTGGCGTTTTCAATACCTTTGGATGGATCTGACTCATCGTCGACCTTGAACCACTCTATTTCACGCCCACCCAACTTACCACCTTGCTCGTTGATAGCCATGCGCACGCCATTTTCAATGGCCACGCCCAGTGGCGCAAAAGCACCCGAGTAGGGCAACATCAAACCTACGCGAATTTTGCCGGATTGAGCCTGTGCCAATTCTGGCAACAACAAGCTAGAGCTGGCAGCGCCGACCAATGCGGCACTGCGCGTTAAAACCAAACGACGTGAGGGTGAAATAGTCATGAAATCTCCTTGTGGCATGCATTATGTTGCATATAAATGATCAAAAAAGCTAGGCAAAACCCTGACTTTTAAATAAAAAATGCGTTTGAATTTTAGAAGATGGCCTGCCCGGAGGGACTCGAACCCCCGACCTACGGCTTAGAAGGCCGTTGCTCTATCCAGTTGAGCTACGGGCAGATAAAAAAGGCCCTGGAACCTGAAAGGTAGGGCCTAATTGAGAAAAGTGGTCGGAGCGAAAGGATTCGAACCTTCGACCCTCTGGTCCCAAACCAGATGCGCTACCAGACTGCGCTACGCTCCGACAAGCCTACTATTCTAATGCGCGAACTGGGGAAATCATGAAACTTGATTAAAAAGTTCTTTCAAAGTTTCACAATGCCCCTCTTTCAATGCCTAAGGCCGCTTTGACTGACACCCAGACGGTGACTAATTAGCTACCACGGGTGACGGGCATTTCCACTTCGCCTGGCATCAAAAGGTGCTTGGCCAACTCAAGCTTGGCCAAAGAGTTACGGTGCACCTCATCAGGACCATCTGCCAAACGCAGTGTACGTTGGTGGGCATACGCATAGGCCAATGGAAAGTCTTGAGAAACGCCACCGCCGCCGTGGGCTTGAATAGCCCAATCAATGATTTGGCAAGCCATTTGAGGTGCCACAATTTTGATCATGGCAATTTCAGCCTTGGCCACTTTATTGCCTACGGTGTCCATCATGTAGGCCGCTTTCAAAGTCAGCAATCGTGCTTGTTCAATCATGCAACGTGACTCAGCAATGCGTTCTTGCCACACCGTTTGCCGTGCAACTTCACGGCCAAATGCAACACGTGAGTTCAAACGTTTGCACATGAGTTCGAGCGAGCGCTCGGCCACGCCAATGGTGCGCATGCAATGGTGAATGCGTCCTGGGCCTAATCGGCCTTGTGCAATTTCAAAACCACGACCTTCGCCGAGCAGCAAATTGGCTGCAGGGACACGCACGTTCTTTAACAATACTTCCATGTGACCGTGGGGCGCATCGTCGTAGCCAAAAACAGAGAGTGCACGAACCACGGTGATGCCAGGTGCGTTGGCTGGCACGATGATCATGGACTGCTGCTCATGACGGCCAGCGTCAGGATTGGTTTTACCCATCACGATGTAAACCGCGCAACGTGGGTCACCAGCGCCAGAAGACCACCACTTACGGCCATTGATGACGTACTCATTGCCATCGCGCTTAATTTCGCATTGGATGTTGGTGGCATCGGACGAAGCAACATCAGGCTCTGTCATGAGAAATGCAGAGCGGATTTCGCCCCTGAGCAAGGGCTCAAGCCATTGGTCTTTGAGCTCTTCACTGGCATAACGTTCAAAGGTTTCCATGTTGCCTGTGTCGGGCGCTGCGCAATTGAAAATTTCTGCAGCAAATGGCACACGTCCCATGATTTCGCAAAGCGGTGCATATTCCAAATTGGACAATCCTTGGGGAGCACGGGGAGACTTGGGCAAGAATAAATTCCAAAGCCCAGCCGCACGTGCTTTGGGTTTGAGTTCCTCCACAATTTTGGTGGGAATCCAAGCATTGCCTTTGGCTCGGTTATCGGCAATTTCTTGAAAGAAACGCGCTTCGTTGGGGTAAATGTGTTCGTCCATGAATGCCAGCAAGCGTGTTTGCATGCTTTTGACTTTTTCTGAGTACTCGAATTGCATTGAAGGTCTCCTGTTAAATCTTTAAATTAGGTGGGGTCTGTTAGATGAGGATTCAATGAACTTGGCTGGCGAAGTGCCATGCTAGCTCGGCCATGGGTTTGGCGCCTGCGCCAGAAGCTTTGGCTTGATCGCTTGACGCAGTGCCATCTTCAACGCGTTTGGCAATGCCTTGCAAAATGGCCGCAATTCGAAACAGGTTGTAGGCCATGTAGAAATTCCAATCGAGCGCCAGTTTCTGTGGCGTTGTAAAACCAGTGCGCTGGCAATAACGTTGAATGTATTCAGCTTCTTCCGGAATGCCCAATGCTTTGTGGTCTAAGCCGCCAATGCCACGAAATGAGCCTGGCTTGATGTGCCAGGCCATGCAGTGGTAACTGAAGTCAGCCAGTGGATGACCCAAAGTGGAGAGTTCCCAATCAAGCACCGCCAAAACTTTGGGCTCAGTGGGGTGAAACATCATGTTGTCTAGGCGAAAGTCGCCATGCACAATGCTGACCAAAGATTCGTCTTTGGCGCTGCTGGGCGTGTTGCTTGGCAACCAAGTCATCAAACGGTCCATTTCTGGAATGGACTGAGTTTGAGAGGCTACATATTGCTTGCTCCAACGGCCAATTTGACGCTCAATGTAACTGCCTGGCTTGCCATAATTGCCCAAGCCTTGCTCGGCAAATTTCACGGTGTGGAGTGCTGCAATCACGCGGTTCATTTCGTCGTATATTTCGCCACGTTGGGTGTTGGACATTCCCGGCAAAGACTGATCCCACAAGACTCTGCCAGCAACAAATTCCATGACGTAGAAAGCACGGCCAATGATCGTTTCATCTTCGCAAAGAACGTGCATTTTGGCGACTGGCACGGCTGTGCCTGCAAGACCTTTCATGACGGCAAACTCTCGCTCAATGGCATGTGCGGATGGCAATAGCTTGGCCACCGGACCTGGCTTGGCGCGCATCACATAGGCGCAGGTGGGCGTGATCAGTTTGTAGGTTGGGTTGGATTGCCCGCCTTTGAACATTTCAACGCTGAGCGGGCCCTGAAAGCCAGGCATGTTGTCACCCAACCAGCCCTCAAGCGTTAGAACATCGAAGGCATGGGTACCGGTGACTGGGCGTGTGCCCACGAAATGATCAAACTGGCTCATGGGAATTACCGCTGTGAATGAACGAAGTGAGGGTCAGGGTGCTGGCGTTCAGTTGTCCGAATCCACGATTTTGATAAGAGCCTCTCTGTCGAGCACCGTGAGACCACCGGGTTCGATTTTGATGACATGCTCGCGTTCCATTTGCTTGAGCTCTTGGTTCACACGCTGCCTGGAGGCGCCCAATAACTGAGCGAGCTCCTCCTGCGCTAACTGCAAACTGATGCGAATGGCCTTGGCATCGGACAAACTGGGTACGCCGTAACTGCGAACCAAGTGGTTGAGTTGTTTGGCCAAGCGGGCTCTGAGCGGCAAAGTATTCAAGTCTTCGACCAATCCGAACAGCTGCCTGATGCGGCGTGCATGCAAGCGCAACATGGCGTCGTACAACTCGACGTGCGAGGCTAAAATTTTCTTGAAGTCTGCCTTGGCGACATTGAGTGTGGTGGTTTCGCCGTGTGCGTAAGCATCGTGCGTGCGCCTGTCGCCGTCGAAAATGGAGACATCGCCAAACCAAATGCCGGGCTCGACGTAAGTGAGTGTGATCAATTTGCCCGATACGGAGGTGGAACTGACACGGACCGCTCCCTTGGCGCAGGCAATCCACTGCTCCGGCGGTTCTCCGCGGGCTGCAATGAGTTCGCCGTCTTTGTAGCGTTTGACGTAAGCGCATCGAAGTATGTCGTGCCTGAGTGAAGGTGAGAGGGAAGAGAACCAACGGCCAGCGTTGATGCATTCTCTTTCCTCCATCGTAAGAATGGGTTCGTCCATAGTCTGTCTTTTGAGTGACTGGGTTGCAAAAAATTGTCGCCTGAGGGACCGTGTCTTACTCGTAGCGAGGTTTTTCTTTGCTCAAAAAGGCTGAAATACCAATGCCCGCATTGACATGATGCAAATTTTTCACGAAGTGATCGCGTTCCAGTGCCAATTGGTGATTCAAGGAAGTGGCATCTGCCTCATTGATCAGTTCCTTGATGCTGGCTAGTGCATTGTGTGCTTTTTGATTCAGAAGGCTGGCCATGGTGAGGGCTGTTCCTAGAGATTGTCCGGGTTCACACAATCTGTTGACCACGCCTAACTGATGAAGTCTTTCTGCTTGGATGCGATTTCCTAGCATCAATAGTTCGGTGGCCAATTGGCGAGGAACACTTCGGGACAGGCTCCAGGTTCCGCCACCATCAGGAGAAAGCGCAATGTTGCTGTACGCCATGACAAACACACTGTTTCGAGCGGCCACAATCATGTCGCAGGCCAAAGCCAAAGAAAATCCAGCACCAGCTGCAGGACCTTCAACAGCAGCAATCACTGGTTTTGGGAATGTTCGAATGGCTTCAATCCAATTGTGCAGACCTTCAATGCTTTGAGCTTGGTGCTCCGGCGGTAGTTGTCGGTTGTTGTTCAGTCTTTGCAAGTTACCGCCAGCACTGAACAGTTCGCCCTCGCCAGTAATGACCACGCTTTTAATTTCAGTGCTTGTTTCGGCCACGCTCAATGCTTCGACGCCTGCTGCATACATTTCTGGGCCGAGTGCATTCCTGTGTTCAGGATTGCTTAAGGTCAGAATGAGAGTGGCGCCTTCGCTGGTGCTAAGCAGTTGAGCAGACATGGTTCAGTCCTCTGTATGAAGTAGGGACAAGCCAATGGCGCCTCGGCGACGCAGCCAAGGGCTGGGACGATAACGAGGATCGCCATACACGGTTTGTAAATTGAACAGCACTTCTAATACATTGGTTGGGCCTAATTTGTCACCCAGCGCAAGTGGGCCTAAAGGGTAGCCTAGGCCCAAAGTGACAGCAACATCCAAATCTTGGGGTGAGCAAACACCTTGTTGGCACATATCGGCGGCAATGTTCACAATGTTAGCGACGACGCGTTGGGTGATGAAGCCGCCGCTGTCGCGCACGACGCTGACAGCTTTGCCATCTTTGGCAAACAGGGCATGGGCCGCATCTCGCATGTCCGACCTCGTGGCTGGGTTGGTGGCCAAGACGCGTCGTTTGGTCGCGGCATCGTCAAACAGCATGTCGATGCCAATGGTGCGCGCTGGGTCAAGGCGTTCCACCACGGCCACCGTTGTGACATCAAAGCCCAAAGGTGCCACAAGTGTTAAAGCGCTTGGGGATGGTGAAGCACCTGTTTCAAGGGTGGCACCCAAATCTTTCAGAAGTTGTAAAAGCTCCATGCGCCTTGAGGCACGTGGAGAAACCCAAACGGGTGGAAATTCTTTGACCTCAGGTACTGCGGGTTCTGGGGGGACAACTGCTTTGCCATCGACGTATGTGTAGAAGCCTTCACCCACTTTCTTGCCCACGACGCCGCCGGCCAAACGCTGCGCAGTGATGACACTGGGTCGGTAGCGAGGCTCTTGGTAGTACTGGTTGTAAATCGATTCCATGACGGGATGTGAAACATCCAAAGCCGTTAAATCGAAGAGCTCGAAGGGGCCCAATTTGAAGCCAACTTGGTCTTTCAAAATTCGATCAATGGTGGCGAAATCTGCGACGCCTTCGGACACGATGCGCAAAGCTTCGGTGCCATAACCTCGGCCTGCATGGTTCACGATGAAACCAGGGGTGTCGTGTGCTTGAACGGCTGTGTGCCCCATTTGTTTGGCAAACTCTGTCAGCTGCAGGCAGACCGCTGGATGGGTTTTGAGACCGGCAATCACTTCCACCACTTTCATCAATGGCACAGGATTGAAGAAGTGATAGCCCGCAAATTGTGCTGGCCGCTGGAGGGATGCAGCGATGGCGGTGACAGAAAGAGAGGAAGTGTTGGTGACCAAGACTGTGGTGTCAGACACCAGGTTTTCTAGCTCAGCAAACAAGTTTTTTTTGATGTCAAGTCGTTCAACGATGGCTTCAACAATCAACTCGCTATGCTTCAACTGTTGCAAGCTGTTGGCCGTATTCAATTTTGATTTGTAGTTGGCAACTGTGGCTGCATCAAGGCGGCCTTTCACAACAAGTGTGTCCCATACTTGATACACGGCATCTTTGGCTTTGAGCGAGGCTTCAGCTTGTGTGTCGTAGAGGAAAACATGACTTCCAGCTTGGGCAGCAATTTGGGCAATGCCTCGTCCCATGGCACCTGCGCCGATGACAGCGACTTGGTTGAATGCAATGTTCATGTTCTGATTGAGAAAAGGTTTAAATGATTCAAACAGACAATATCTGCTTGCAATTGCTTAGCGGCGAACTTGCAATGCGCCGGGATTGACGATGTTGGTGGGAGTGCCTTTGATGAAGTTGACCACGTTGTCAAATGCGGCGCCAAAGTACAACTCGTAGTTGTCCTTTTCAACATAACCAATGTGGGGGGTGCAAATGCAATTTTCCAATCGCAGCAAAGCATGGCCTTGCAAAATGGGCTCGTGTTCAAATACATCGATGGCCGCTAAACCTGGACGTCCTCGGTTGAGAGCACTGATCAGTGCATCCGGTTCGATCAGCTCGGCGCGCGATGTGTTCACAATCATGGCGGTGGTTTTCATGCGAGACAGATCATCTAAGGTGACAATACCGCGCGTTGCTTCGTTGAGCCGGAGATGCACTGAGAGGATATCGCTTTGCTCAAAAAGTGCTTCTCGTGTTGAAGCAGGAATATGGCCTTCGTTTGCTGCTTTTTCGCGCGAAGCTTCGCTTCCCCATACAACCACTTGCATGCCAAAAGCTTTGGCATAGCCTGCCACCAATTGGCCAATTTTTCCGTAACCCCAAATACCCAATGTTTTGCCACGCAGCACTGTGCCTAAACCAAAGTTGGCTGGCATGGATGCGCTTTTTAAGCCTGACTGCTGCCAAGCCCCGTGCTTGAGATTGCCAACGTATTGAGGGATGCGGCGAGCCGCAGCCATGACCAATGCCCATGTTAATTCTGCAGGCGCATAGGGCGAGCCTGTTCCCTGAGCAACCGCAATGCCACGCTCAGAGCAAGCTTCTAAATCGATGTGTGAACCAGCTGCGCCTGTTTGAGAAATGAGTTTGAGACGGGGCAGTTTTTCTAGCAATTGCCGGTTCAGGTGAGTGCGTTCGCGAATGAGGACCAAGATGTCTGCATCTTTAAGCCGTACAGACAACTGTCCCAAACCTTTGACGGTGTTGGTGTAGACCTTGGCGTTGTAGGCGTCGAGTTTGGCAGCGCAGTCGAGTTTTCGGACGACATCTTGGTAGTCGTCAAGGATCACAATATTCATAACCACTATTGTGCCTTGACTAGAGGCTTTCATTGGGGAAGCCGGTGAAATTTAGCCCCCCCCAGGGTCAGAAAGTCAGTGGGTTAACGTGGGCTTTTTCTGGGCTTCGAGAGCGACCAGCCTGTCTAGTTCTGCACAGACATCTGACATGCGGCCAGAAATGACCATGCGACCAGCGCAATGAGGTGCTTCGCCTTGTTCTGAGACTCGATGAACTCGCAGGGCGCGTTGTTTGGCGAGCATGTTGGCATTGGGCTTGTTGGCAATGGAAGAGGACTGAGCGTGAGTGAATGGCTCTGTGCGTTCAAGGTGGGCCATTGCACTCATGAACTTTTGAATGCCGTTGTAAATGCTAGAAATACCAAATAGAGCGATGGTCATGGGATGCCTTTGTTTTTTGAGAGATTGGGTTTACATCAAGAGAGTGTTGCGAATGAGGCCGACTGCTAGGCCTTCGATATCGAAGGGCTCGCCTGGGTTAACCAAAATAACAGGGTAGTCGGGGTTTTCAGGGAGAAGTTCAATGCGATCTACTTGACGACGCAGGCGTTTGACGGTGACTTCATCGCCAAGGCGCGCCACCACAATTTGACCATTGCGGACTTCTTTGGTGGCTTTAACCGCCAGCAGATCACCATCCATGATGCCGGCGTCTCGCATGGACATGCCGCGCACTCTTAGCAGGTAATCGGGCTGTTCTTGGAACAGGTGGCTTTCGACATGGTAAGTGCGATCGACGTGTTCTTGGGCCAAAATAGGGGAGCCAGCGGCAACGCGGCCAATGAGTGGCAATGCCAATTGGGCAAAACCAGGAAGCGGCAGGCTGAACATGTCGGAGGATTGGCGAATGCTATTGCGAGACGAGCCTTTGAGGCGTATGCCTCGAGATGTGCCGCTGACCAAATCAATGGCGCCTTTTCGGGCCAAGGCTTGAAGGTGCTCTTCCGCAGCGTTGGCCGATTTGAAGCCTAAAACCTGAGCAATTTCGGCTCGGGTAGGCGGTGCGCCCGTTTCGGCAATGGTTTTTTGAATAAGTTCCAAAATTTCTTGCTGTCTAGCTGTGAGCTTAGGTTGATCGTGCATGATGCAGTCCTTTGAAGGTGTCTGAAGCCAAATAACTGTGTTCTTATCCAGTTACTGTATTTTTAACCAGTCTTTTTAGAAATGCAAGCAAAAAATCAAAAAATTGTTGTTTTGGGCACAGGTGGCACCATTGCGGGTGAATCTGAATCTGCCGATGAAGGCTTGTCATACAAAGCTGCTCAGCGCGGCATTGGTGAATTGTTGAAGTCTGCAAGCAGCATCCCATTGCCTTGGCCAGAAATCTTGGCGGCCTGCCAATTTGAGGCTGAACAAGTGGCGCAATTGGACAGTAAGGACATGGACTTTGAAACATGGACCCGCTTGGCACAGCGTTGTGATCATTGGTTAGCCCAAGACGACGTGGCGGCGCTTGTGATCACGCATGGCACGGATACCTTGGAGGAGACGGCCTATTTTTTATCTCAGGTTCTTAATCATTCAAAACCGATTGTCTTCACATGTGCCATGCGGCCAGCTAATTTCAAAGATGCAGACGGCCCGCAAAATTTAAGACATGCCCTGTTGGTCGCAGCCTCCACCAAGGGGGCAGGGGTTTGGCTGGTGGCTGCAGGCGAAATTCACCACAGTCAGTTTGTTCAAAAAGTGCACCCTACCAGATTGAATGCTTTTGATTCAGGTGAAACGGGTGCTGCAGGCAGTGTTCAAAATGACAAGGTTCTGTGGTTTGAAAACTTCAACAAGCCCTTGCCAAACTTAAGGCTGCATGTCTCTCAATTGCTTATGCCAGCGCAATGGCCATGGGTGGAGATCGTCATGAACCATGTCAATGCAAGCCAGAAGCATGTGGATGCTTTGGTCAGCGCAGGCGTTCAAGGTTTGGTGTTTGCAGGAACGGGCAACGGCTCAGTCAGTTCCAAAATGAAGGAAAGTTTACTGAGGGCCCAAATTGCACAAGTACAAATTCGATTAAGCAGCCGTTGCAATCAGGGCGCTGTGGTGCCTACTGCCAACCATGTGTTTGATGCTTCGGGTGCATTAAGCCCCGTTAAAACCAGAGTGGCCTTGCTGCTGGACATGATGTCACAACAGCAAAGCCACTGAATCAGTTAAAGCCTAAGTGGCATGGGCCTGTAGCCCTGAGTGCCTTACTTTGTTGAGCCAAAAGCTTGCAGAGCACGCTGGGTAATTTCCTCGACAGAACCCATGCCGCTGATGACGCGGTATTGGGGCGCAGCTTGTGGTTCACGTTGCGCCCAATCTGAGTAGTACTTCACAAGCGGCCGTGTTTGTTGGCTGTAGACATCCAAACGCTTTTTCACAGTTTCTTCTTTGTCGTCTTCACGTTGGACCAAGGGCTCACCGGTGACGTCGTCTTTGCCTTCAGTTTTGGGTGGATTGAATTTGACGTGGTAAGTGCGGCCAGATGCAGGGTGTGAACGACGTCCACTCATGCGTTCAATGATGGCCTCGAAGGGTACGTCAATTTCAAGCACATAGTCCAATTTCACGCCAGCTGCCTTCATGGCATCAGCTTGCGGAAGAGTGCGTGGAAAGCCGTCGAACAAAAAGCCATTGGCGCAATCGGCTTGGACAATACGTTCTTTAACAAGGTTGATGATGAGGTCGTCGCTGACCAAGCCACCAGACTCCATCACGGCCTTGGCTTGCAAGCCAAGAGGACTACCAGCTTTGACTGCAGCGCGCAACATATCGCCAGTGGAGATTTGAGGAATGGCATATTTTCCGCAAATGAATGCGGCCTGAGTTCCCTTACCAGCACCTGGTGCACCTAAAAGAATGAGTCTCATGAACGTCCCGAATAGTTATTGAATCTTTCGCCATGGCGAGAATGGCTTTGATTGGAGAATATCACGCCAAGCATGTGTTTGCCTGACGACTCTATGGCGTTGATATCAGGGTTTGTACAGGGCCCTGACTCTTTCTAAATCTTCAGGGGTATCAACACCGGGGCCAGGCACATCAAGGGTGATGTGAACCGCTATTTTGTGCCCGTGCCACAAGGCCCGTAATTGCTCCAAGGCTTCAACCGTTTCGATGGGTGCAGCTTGCAGTGTTGGGAAGCTTTGCAAAAACCCCACGCGGTACGCGTAAATGCCAACATGCCGAAGGGGGGCAGGTTGTGGCAAGCTTTGAATGCCTTTCGCAAAACCATCTCGCCACCAAGGGATGGGTGCACGGCTGAAATAAAGGGCCAATTGATGATGGTCGATGACTACTTTGACCACATTGGGGTTGGTGAACTCGGCAAGCTCGTGAATTTCGTGGGCTGCCGTACTCATGCTGGCGCTTGGGCGCTTAACGAGTAATTCGGCCACCTGATTGATAAGTTCTGGATTGATCAGGGGCTCATCGCCTTGAACATTGACCACAACATCATTTGAGCTCAAACCCAACAGCGCACTGGCTTCAGCAAGCCGATCACTGCCACTAGGATGGTCCATTTGGGTGAGCATGGCGCGAACCCCATGGGCTTGGCAGGCCTGAACGATTTCAATGCTGTCGGCAGCGACCACCACTTGGAAAGCATTGGAAAGTGCAGCCCTTTGGGCAACGCGAACCACCATGGGCAAGCCATAGATGTCTGCCAATGGTTTACGCGGCAGTCGGGTGGATGCTAGGCGAGCAGGGACAATGACTGTGAAGGCTTGCGACATGTGTCACTTCAAGAAAGATTAGACCAAGGGCGTGCGCGGTTTGAGTTGTTCTAACTCTTCGTCGCTCAGTGTGCGTGCTTCATTTTCTAGCAAGATGGGAATGCCATTGCGGATGGGGTAAGCAAGCCGCGCACTGCGCGACCATAGCTCTTGCAGGTCGCGCTGCACATCTAGGGGGCCCTTGGTGACAGGGCAAACCAGCAGTTCAAGTAATTTCGTGTCCATGCCTCAATGATACCTGTGACGGCTTTGAAAGAGTTGATCGAATGCTTCCCAAAATGATGACTCTGGTTCAAACATCAAGGGCATTGCAAGCGCTTGAGGAAACCTGGCCCACAATTTAACGGCGTCTTTTTCAGTGCAGAGAAGAGGCAATTCAGGATGAGACGGTTTCCATGTCTTAAAATCATCGTGATCGGGCAGGGCCGTTGAATGGCGAATTTGAAATTGGTCTTGTTTCAACATGGCCAAAAAGGCATCTGGCTTGGCTATGCCCGATACCACTTCGACAGGTTTTAATTTCAAATCTGCTGTGGGGACTTGTATGCCCTCAGATGTCAAAGCAAATGAGCTGAGTTCACGACGGGATGCAAAACCTTCAGGCAATGTTCTCTGATGTGTATGTAAAAGCAAATCAACTTGACGGGGCCAGGGTTCGCGCAAAGGCCCCGCAGGCAGCAAATGACCATTGCCCAAACCAGTTGCATCCATGACGCAAATTTCGATGTCACGTTGCAGTGCAATGTGTTGCAGTCCGTCGTCACACACCAAAACATTGACAGCGGTAAATTGATTGAGCAGATGCCTTGCCGCCGCAACTCGCTGGGCGCCTACAACCACAGGCACATTGCACTTTTGGAAAATCATCAGCGGTTCATCGCCTACATCAGTGGCCAAGCTTTGCGCATTCACAATTTGCAGTGATGTGTGTGCTCTGCCGTATCCGCGGGATACCACGCCTACCTGGTGACCTTGCTTCACAAGACGCTGAACAAGGGCCATGGTGAGCGGTGTTTTGCCGCCGCCACCCACCACAACATTGCCCACCACAATGACAGTGGCATTGACCCGATGCTGCGCTATCCAACCCAAGCGGATGGCCCCTTGCCTTAAGCGCCATGCAACTTTGTAGGTGACTTCTAGGGGCCACAGTAAATAAGTGATGGCATTGCGCTTGCGCCAATACTTAGGAAGTTGTTGCAGCCACTGGAGCATGATGGCTTGTTACGGCTTGTTGGCTTGCGATGAATTTTGAGTTGCAAAGGCTATTTTGACAACACCATTCATTCGGGCAGCTTCCAGCACATTGACCACAGATTGGTGGCTGGCCGATGCGTCGGCTTTGATGATGAGTGCCGCATCCGTTTTGCGCAGTCCAGCCAAGGCCGCACTGAGGTCTTGCAAAGTACGTCCTTCAATTTTGGCGCCGTTGACGGCATAGGTGCCTTGGGAACTGACAACCACCACCCAAGACGGTGTCTCCTCGGTCGAGCCCTGGGCAGCGGCGGAAGGCAAGCTCACATTCATCTGATTGAAACGCGACCAAGTGGTGGTCAGCATTAAGAAAATGAGAACAACCAGCAGCACATCAATGAAGGGAATCAAATTGATGTCGGGTTCAATGGCCGTGCTCTTTTTAAATTTCAAAATGAACTCATTCGAAGTTTGTTTTTAGTCACGCATGGCTGCCAAATGTCTGGCAAACCTTTCAGAGGACCATTCCATTTGCAATACCAAACGGTCCACTTTGGACTTGAAGAAACGCCATGCCATGAGGCATGGAATTGCAACCATCAGGCCAAGTGCCGTGTTGTAGAGCGCTATTGAAATGCCATGCGCCAGTTCGGCAGGTTGTTGTTGGCCGGGCGTTTGTAACCCAAAGATCTCAATCATGCCAACGACCGTGCCCAACAAACCCAATAAGGGTGAGGCAGAAGCCAATGTGGCCAAAGCGGTGAGGTAGCGCTCTAAACCTTGCGCTGCCATTCGACCTTCCATTTCCATGCTTTCGCGAACATCTTGATGGCTGGCTTGGGGGTTCAAAGACAGTGTTTGTAAACCGCTGGCAAAAACAGGCCCAATGGCACCCATTTGAGCGATCTCTTGTATGCTGGCGACGCTTGGAAACCCTTGTTGGGTACTGTCGATGGCGCGTTGCAAAGCATGCTCAGGCAAGACCTTGGTGGTTTGCAAGGCGTAAAGGCGCTCCAAAATAATGGCAAGCGCAAAGATGGAGCATGCAATGAGAGGCCATATGGGCCATCCTGCTGCTTGTATGATGCTTAACAAAATCAATCTTTCTACTTCTGGTTTCAGTTTTGATTATGGCCGATCGAATTGTTCTACATTTCTGTGGATAACTTTGTGAAGAACATGGCTGTCGCAGGCTCGCAAACCGCATGAATGCTGGATTTTATTCTGGCGCTCAATTTTTAGACAGTAATTTTTTTAATTAAATCAATGGCTTACACACTACCATGCCTGTTAGGCCTGCACTGCAGAGGCGCAATGCAAGTAAATTGCAAGCTGTGGACTGTTTGATCAAGAAAAGACAAGCTTTTGCAACTGATATGGCCCTGGACACCGCAAAAAATAAGGTTTTTTCATGACGCGATTAGATTCTGAGCCCCGTGTTTGGTCAGTTGGAGCACTTTGCCTTGCAATTGCTGACACCTTGAATGCGAGGTTCAATCCTGTGGCGGTCAAGGGGGAGATATCTGGCTTTTCTAGGGCGGCCAGCGGTCATTGTTATTTCAATCTCAAGGATGAGAGCGGGCAAATACGCTGTGCCATGTTCAAAAGGGCCGCCAGTGCTTTAGGTTTCATGCCCAAAGATGGCGAAATGGTGGAGCTGAGAGGCAAGCTGGGTGTGTACGAAGCCCGGGGTGATTTGCAGTTGGTTGTGGAAACCATGCAAAGAGCGGGACAAGGCGATCTGTTTGCACAATTTTTAAAACTCAAAGCCAACTTGGAAGCCGAGGGCCTGTTTGATGCTGCGCGCAAACGAGATATTCCCGCTCAACCACGTGCCATTGGTGTGATTACCTCTCTGGGGGCAGCAGCTTTGCATGACGTGGTGAGCGCATTGCAAAGACGTGTGCCCCATATTCCCGTCATTGTGGCGCCGGCTTCGGTACAAGGTATCAACGCACCTGCAGAGTTGCTTCAAAGCTTGAAAAAGCTGGTCAGTTGGCAGGGCCAGTTGCCTCACGCATTGTCCAACTCATCGCCTCATTTTTCCACGCAGCCCTTGTCGATCGATATCATCTTGATGGTTCGCGGTGGTGGTTCTATGGAAGATTTGTGGTCCTTCAATGACGAAGCCTTGGTCAGGGCTGTTGCATCTTGTCCCATTCCCATTATTTCAGGCGTTGGCCACGAAACAGATTTCACTTTGACTGACTTTGCAGCCGACTTGCGAGCGCCCACACCAACAGCTGCAGCCGAATTGGTTGCGACCGAAGGTGCTCAGCTTTTGGCCGATTGCCAGCTTCTGCAAAACGCCCTTGCAGATGCGCTGACCACCAGCTTAGACCGCATGAGCCAAAGGCTGGACTGGATTGCCAACCGACTTGGACGGCCATCGAGCCGTCTGAAAGATCAAACCGCTCAATTGATGCGCATGCACCAGTCGCTTCAATATGGCTTTAAATCTCAGGTACAAGTTCAAAAGCAAATGCTTTCTAGACATTCAGAACATTTGCCAAGGCTGCTTCAGCAAAACTTTCAGTTGCACCACCAGCGCAACTTGAACATGAGCACCCGATTGGGGCTGCTCGATCCGCACTTGGTTTTGGAGCGAGGCTATGCCTGGCTAACCGATGACACGGGCCGAGCACTCACGCATGCCAGTGACTTTCAAGCGAACCAATCTGTGACGGCCAGCTTGGCCGATGGACAAGTGAATCTGCAAGTCAAATAGCGCTTTGACCGCAGGGCTCCATGTCAACCCCAGATATGCTGTGCCTATTGAACGGGATTCACAGACAAGCAGAGCCGATCAAACTACAATAGGCGATTGGATTTTTACTGCACTTTAACGAGGAACACATGGAACACACCCTGCCAGCATTGCCTTATGCCATTGACGCATTGGCACCCAACTACAGCCAAGAAACTCTGGAATTTCACCATGGCAAGCACCACAATGCTTACGTTGTGAATTTGAACAATTTACAAAAGGGCACTGAGTTCGAATCAATGTCTTTGGAAGAAATCATCAAAAAATCCAGCGGTGGCATTTACAACAACTCTGCTCAAATCTGGAACCACACCTTCTTCTGGAATTGCATGAAGCCAAACGGCGGTGGCGAGCCCAAAGGTGCTTTGGCTGCAGCCATCAATGCCAAATTTGGCTCATACGCTGCTTTCAAAGAAGCCTTCGTGAAAAGCGCTGTGGGCAACTTTGGTTCAGGTTGGACTTGGTTGGTCAAGAAGGCTGACGGCAGCGTTGACATCGTTAACATGGGCGCCGCAGGCACCCCTTTGACAACGGGCGACAAAGCCCTTTTAACTATAGACGTATGGGAGCACGCCTACTACATCGACTACCGCAACATGCGCCCCAAGTTTGTTGAGACTTTCCTGGACAAATTGGTCAATTGGTCTTTTGCAGAAGCCAATTTTGCTTAATTGAATTTGCTTTGGAGTCTGTTCAACCAGATTCCACTTAGCACCCACAAAAAAGCCCAGCGCATTGCCCTGGGCTTTTTTTGTAGCAAACAAGTTACCGAATCATCATGCCGCCATCGGCCACAATGGTTTGGCCGGTGATGTACTTGCCGGCGGCGCTGGCCAAGAGAACCGCAATACCGCCAATGTCATCTGGCTCGCCAATGCGGCGCAAGGGTGTTTCATTTTCGACCATGCCCGCTTTGACAGGGTCGTCTGTCAGGGCCTTGGCAAAGGCCGTTCGAATAAGGCCTGGTGCAATGCAATTGACGCGGATGTTGTCGGGTCCCCATTCCACCGCCAAGTTGCGAGCCAATTGCATGTCGGCAGCTTTGGAAATGTTGTAAGCGCCAATGACCGATGAGCCATGCAAGCCTCCCACCGATGAGACCAACACAATGGCGCCATCCTTTTGAGCTTTCATGTCCGGATAGACCATGGTGCAGAGCCATGAGCTAGACAGAACGTTGTTGTGCATGACCTTGTTGAAGATTTCATCGCTCATTCCCGTGGTGGGGCCGTAGTAAGGGTTGCTGGCAGCATTGCAAACCAAAATATCAATGGGGCCCCAAGCATCGCGGGTTTTTTGCACCAAGTTCTGCAGTTGTTCTTTGATGGCAATGCTGGCGCTGATGGCCATGGCCGTGCCGCCTTCCGCTTGAATTTCCTGGACCACGGCCTCACAGGCTTCTTGCTTTCGGCTTGAGATCACGACCTTGGCGCCGGCGCGAGCCAATTGAAAGGCGATAGATCGGCCTATGCCTCGACTTGCGCCTGTGACAATGGCAACTTTGTTGTGTAAGTTGAACAGCTTCATGGGTCTCCTTGGTGGATGGGCTTGATTTTTTAAAAAAGTAGTTTGCCTGTAAGAATCCATTTGAACTGTCGTGCGTGTGTCAGCGAGAATAGGGCATGGATCGAATTCAAACCGTTGTTTTAGGGGCCGGCGTGGTTGGCTTGGCCGTGGCACGTCAGTTGGCACTGGAAGGACGTGAGGTGTTGCTCTTGGAGGCGGCAGACGCTTTTGGAACAGGTACCAGCTCTCGCAACAGCGAAGTCATTCACGCAGGCATTTATTACCCAGCGGGTTCTTTGAAAGCCAAGCTTTGCGTCCAAGGCCGAAAATTGCTGTACGGCTATTGCCAAGAGCGCCACATACCCCACAAACAGTGCGGTAAATTGATCGTGGCCACCTCTGCATCCCAAGTTGCCCAATTGGCTTCCATTCAAGCCAAGGCCGATGCCAATGGCGTTTTGGGTGCCGATCAATTGAGCTTGTTGACGGCAACCCAAGCCCAGGCCATGGAGCCCTCCTTGCAATGTGAGGCCGCGTTGTGGTCTCCTGGCACAGGCATTATTGACAGTCATGCCTTGATGCTGAGTTACTTGGGCGATTTTGAAAATGCAGGCGGCATGTTGGCGCTCAATTCTCAATTTTTGTCAGCCCAGGTTGTGCACGAGGCGGGGCAAACGAAGTTCATCGTTCGCACTGCGGATGGCACTGAACTTTTAGCCGACCAAGTGATTAATTCAACAGGCCTGATAGCCCCCCAAGTTGCGCGTCAGTTTGCGGGATCCAATTTGGCGCACCTGCCACTGGCTTATTACGCCAAGGGCAACTACTTCAGCCTCACGGGAAGATCGCCCTTTTCAAGATTGATTTACCCGGTTCCTGAGGCGGCAGGTTTGGGGGTGCACTTAACTTTGGACATGGCAGGCCAAGCCAAGTTTGGACCCGACGTGGAGTGGGTCGAATCGCCCGATGATTTGGATGTCAACCCCAGCCGAGGTGATGCTTTTTATGCCGAGGTTCGCAAATATTGGCCAGGCCTCAAAGATGGCGCTCTGATGCCTTCGTATGCCGGCATTCGACCCAAAATCAATGCACCCCATGAAAAGGCTGCCGACTTTTGCATCATGGGGCCAGCGTCACATGGCGTGCCGGGTTTGGTTCACTTGCTGGGCATTGAATCTCCGGGTTTGACCAGTTCATTGGCCATTGCCAATGAAGTTTCGCAGGCCTTGAAACACTGAGCTTGACCAGCCCTTAATTGTGAGAGGTCTGCTTCAGTGCCTTGGCCACTTCATGAACCAAAGCAGGTCCTTTGTAAATGAGGCCAGTGTAGATTTGCACCACATCAGCGCCCGCCTCAATTTTGCTGACGGCATCGTAGCCACTCAAAATGCCGCCCACGCCAATGATGGGAAACTGTGTGCCTAGGTGCTGACGCAACAAGCGAATGACGCGGTTGCTTCCTGCCAAAACAGGCGAGCCCGACAAGCCACCTGCTTCATCACAGTGCGGCATGCCTTTCACAGCATCTCTAGACAAAGTGGTGTTGGTTGCAATCACGCCATCCATTTGGTGTTTGACAAGACTTTGGGCAATGACGGCCACCTGCGCATCGTCTAAGTCGGGGGCAATTTTGAGAAAGACAGGCACGCGTTTTTGATGGGTGTCTGCCAAGGCCATTTTGCGTTCGTTCAAGGCTGACAAGAGTTGATCCAGCGCTTCATCGGTTTGCAAGGAGCGCAGGTTTTTGGTGTTGGGGCTTGAGATGTTGACTGTCACATAGTCGGCATGCTCGTACACACCACTCAATCCAATGAGATAGTCGTCGGTGGCCCGCTCGATGGGGGTGATGGCATTCTTGCCAATGTTCAAGCCCAGCAATCGACCTTGACTTCTGAACTTAGACTTTTTCACATTGGCTACAAAAGCTTCTAGCCCTTGGTTGTTAAAACCCAGTCGGTTGATCAAAGCCTTGGCTTCGGGCAGTCTGAACATGCGGGGTTTGTCGTTGCCGGGTTGCGGCAAAGGCGTGACTGTGCCCACCTCAACAAAACCAAAGCCCATAGCACCCAGACCATCAATGCACCTTGCATTTTTATCCAGTCCTGCCGCCATGCCAACACGATTGGGAAATGTGAGGCCAGCCAATTGAACGGGGTCGGCAATCCAAGGCTGTCGATAGGCCCGATCCAGAAATGTATTCTGCGTTTGTGTCAATTGATTCAAGGTGAGATCGTGGGCAGTCTCAGGATCTAAGTTGAATAAAAAGGTGCGCGCCAGTGGGTAAAGGTTCAGGGACATTGGATAATCTCATTCAATTCAAGCATTGTCTCAAATAAACCCTATGAATCAAGACGAACTCAAAGCCCTGGTCGGTCAGGCTGCGCTTCAATACGTAGTGCCTGGCCAAATTGTGGGCGTTGGCACAGGCTCTACAGTGAATAAATTCATCGAGGCTTTGGCTTCGATGAAAGATCAAATCAAAGGGGCAGTGTCCAGTTCTGAAGCATCCACAGCGCGTTTAAAGGCCTTGGGCATTCCCGTTTTTGACAGCAATGAGGTTGCTGATTTGGCTGTTTATATCGATGGCGCAGATGAAATTAATGGCCAAGGCCACATGGTCAAGGGCGGCGGCGCAGCGCTCACGCGTGAAAAAATTGTAGCGGCGCAGTCAAAGGTATTTGTTTGCATTGCCGACGAATCCAAACTGGTATCAGTGTTGGGAGCTTTTCCTTTGCCTGTGGAAGTCATCCCCATGTCTAGCGCACGCATCATGGCTCAATTTGCCCAGATGGGTGGACAAGCGCAATTGCGCATGAAAGACGGCAAGCCCTTGGTCACTGACAACGGTCAGCACATCGTTGATGTGAAGGGCCTGCAAATCAAAGACCCAGTGTCTTTTGAAGCACAAGTCAGCCAATGGCCTGGTGTTGTCACAGTGGGCGTTTTTGCTTACCAAAAAGCCCAGGTTTGTTTGCTGGGCACTTCAGCGGGTGTGAAGACGCTGAAGTTTTAAGTCATCCATTGGCTGCCATGCCTTGATGCCTGAGCAAGGCATTGATGGAGGGCTCGCGACCTCGGAAGGCAATGAACGACTCCAACGCAGGGCGGCTACCACCTGCCTCCAAAATGGTTTCCCTGTAGCGCCGACCTGTTTCCAGGCTGGGTGAGCCGTCTGCTTGCGCAGTTTCTTCAAATGCAGCGTAGGCATCGGCGGATAAAACTTCAGCCCACTTGTAGCTGTAATAACCCGCGGCATAGCCGCCCGCGAAGATGTGGCTGAAGGTGTGTGCCCAGCGGTTGAAGGCAGGGGCCTGAATGACGGCAACTTCAGCCCGGACTTTTTCCAAAACTGGCATCAATGTTTCTGCGGGTTTGTGTTCACTGTGCAGTAACATGTCAAGCAAAGCCAGTTCAATTTGCCGCAGCGTTTGCAAGCCGCTTTGGAAGTTTTTGGCAGCCACCATTTTGTCAAATAATTCACGCGGCAAGGGTGCGCCTGTTGTGACATGAGAGGTCATGTGCTTCAACACAGACCACTCCCAACAAAAGTTTTCCATGAATTGGCTGGGCAACTCAACGGCATCCCATTCCACACCACTGATACCCGACACATCGCGCTCATTCACTTGTGTGAGCATGTGATGCAGGCCATGCCCAAATTCAT
>Ga0315903_10002510_pt1 | contig 26815 bp, 52 predicted proteins | sample LakEriMetagenome_7_FD_203524 | JGI IMG/M metagenome (GOLD analysis project Ga0315903, IMG submission 203524) | Freshwater fungal communities from buoy surface, Lake Erie, Ohio, United States - Buoy 2 MA119 | ecosystem: Environmental > Aquatic > Freshwater > Lake | place: USA: Lake Erie, Ohio... | reverse complement strand
TATCCTCGCATATTAAGTGATGTTGCAATGCATCTTCGAGACATACTTCGTCATGAAATTGAACATACAACGCAAAGTGGTTGGAATACGATAGATGGAAAATACATTGCATCAGATCAAGCTCTTCGTAAAAAAATAGAATCTGGTAAAATGCCGGCAGCAAGATACTTTACATTGCCAAAAGAAATCCCAGCAATGATACAAGGTTTATATTTCAAAGCTAAAAAAAGCAAACAACCGTTTAAACAAGTAGTAAATGATTATTTAGATTTATGGGTTAACAACGGCACATTGATAAATCAAGATAAAGAATATATATTAAAAACATGGAGAGAATATCTCCCTAAATTAGCAATACGTCAGGAGTTGTAATGCAGTATATTGATGAATCAGATCCATGTTGGTCTGGATATGAAATGATTGGAATGAAAAAGAAAGGGAAAAAGAAAGTTCCTAATTGTGTTCCTATTAACGAAGCAGAAGGTTTTTGTGAACAATGCTTAGTAGAATATATTAAAGAAGCATACGCTACAGATAAACCTGAATTCATTGAAATGGTTCAACCAGGACTTAATGAAGCAGAATATCAAGGTCGCAAAGTGCAATTGGGTAAACCAATGCGCGGCGATGTTAAGAAATTCAAAGTTTACGTTAAAAATGACAAAGGCAACGTTGTAAAGGTCAACTTTGGCGACCCCAATATGAGAATCCGTAAAAGCAATCCAGCACGTAGGCGTTCATTTAGAGCAAGACATCGTTGTGAAACTCCAGGGCCAAGATGGAAAGCTAGATATTGGTCTTGTAGAAAATGGTGATTTGAATTTTGAAAACGTTTTCATATATTTATTTGTATGGAAAAGATTCAAGTCACATTGCAAGAAATTTGGCAAGCAACACGTCCGATAGTTCAAAAGAACAAGAAAAAATATACTAGAAAAACTAAGCATAAAGGCACCGATAATAAAACGGCATAAGTAAATACTAATTTATATTAAGTTTTTTATGAAATAGGTTATGATTTTTATATTTATTAATAAATCAACCTATCATGAACAAAATTATTTTATTTATTACGGTTTTACTAGCAACACATATTACATTATGTCAATGTAATGCATATCAAGCATTTGAAAGTTTTGGATCAACTACATTGCCAACACAAGGAGGAACATGGGCTGCAAATTCCATGTTATCTACTACAAATGGTGCTCGTATAGGTGCTAGAGCTATTGCATTTAATGGTGCTGGAGATTGGATAAGAACACCTCAACTTGCATCTCCTAGCGTATTTTCATTTTGGTATAGAAGAAGCACAAACACAACGGCTTGGCCTTTAATTGTAGAAACATCTCCGGATAATGCAACATGGACTACACGAAGCACTATAACTAATGCTACTGCAACATATCAACAATATACATTAAATTTAGGGGCATTGGGTTTAACTAATGTATATGTTAGAATGCGAGATAATAGAGCAAGCGGTGCACATGAACGTTATATTGAAGATATGACTTGGACGTCAACTAACTCAACTGATAACAATATGGTACCTTTTCCATTAACTGGCAATTGTACACAAACAATTGGTTCTCAATTCATAATCATTGACCAGGGCGGGCCAAATGAAACATACAATAACAGTATGGATCACACTCTTGTATTGCAACCTTCGGATCCTACTAAAAAAATAGAATTAACATTTACTGCATTTAGTTTAGAAACAGCATATGATACATTGTTTGTATATGATGGGCCAACTACTTCATCAACTAGGATCGGATCATATACAGGCACAACTATTCCTGGAGCTATAACTTCTACATCTGCAGGTGGTGAATTAACATTGCGAGTAAAAACAGATGTATCAAACATAGGAACATGGACGGGATTTCAAGCAACAGCAAACATGATAACACCACTACCGGTAGAACTTTTATATTTTGAAACGCGACATTATCCGTTATTTAACGTTTTAAATTGGGCAACCGCTTCTGAATCAAATTCTTTAAACTTTGTCGTTGAACACTCAACGGATGGAGAAACTTGGATACCAATTGGAATTAAACCTGCTGCGGGATATTCTGCAGAAAAAATAACGTATACATATTTACATATATACAAAGAGCATGTTATAAATTATTATCGATTAGTGCAATATGATGTAGATGGTGCATATAAAATTTACGGTCCTATTGCATCGGATAATAGGTTATCGCAGAAAAGAATTATACGATACATTAATTTAATAGGCCAAGAAGTAGATGCCAATACACCAGGTGTAGTTATTGAAGTTTATGACGATGGCACTATAAGAAAGGTGTTACGATGAGTGAACTAGTTGCCAGATTGATGTCTATTTTAATTGCAGTTACATTTCCATTTCTAATCATTCAATTTGGTGACGAACAATCATTAAGTGCTTATTGGAATACTCCGGCACAACCCTTATTCATTATCATGAATGCAGTTACATCATATTTTTTATTCTCCATGGAACGTTGGCAATTCTCAGCAATACTTCTTTTATTGTTAACGGCATTTAATTTTCATGAATGGCCTGTATTTCATAATATATTAGCTGTTACTTTTTTTATAGTATCTACATTGTTTGTTGCATTAGGACACAGATTTACGTGGTATACTGCGTTAATGATTATTGGAGGCATCGTTGCTTATCATGATTTTTTAATAGGCGAAATTATATGTGTTGAATTGCTTTGTGCATATCACTTACATTTAATGTTATATAGACTTTGGTTGTTACATCGGCATAAAAAACATGCACAATTGGTTGGACGTTAGCTCTTTATTTCATATAATATAGAAAAATAAAAGAGCTATGAAAAAAACAAAAACAATTGGCGTTGTAATGTTTACGCCAGAAAATTCTAATCCTTACATTTCTGAAGTAGGCACAGGTAATGACATTACATCATTGTTCCGCCCCATTATGGTAAAACATGCGGTAGATAATGGTGAAGCCTTAGAATATGATTATGAAACGGGTCGTGCTAGAAGAATTTCTAGAAGTGAAATTGAACATTTGATAGTAGAAGCAATAATAGAACAATCAGAACAAACTATGCCTAAACAAGAAATGGATGCAACGTTAGCATTGATTCATAATGCACATAAGATTAAACCAGCTAACTTAGAAATGTCTGATATCAAATGGAAGTATTTGGTTAGATCGGCAGTTAGAGGTAAGAACATCATGATGGTTGGTCCTGCAGGTTGTGGTAAGACACAAGCGGCTAAAGAATTACCTAAGGCAACAGATCGTCCATTCTTTTATTTTAACTTGGGTGCAACTCAAGATCCAAGAGCAACCCTTATTGGTAATACCCATTTCAAAGACGGCCAGACAACCTTTGATGAATCTGCATTTGTAAAAGCAATTCAAACCAAAGATGCAATCATATTGCTAGATGAGTTATCAAGAGCACATCCAGAAGCATGGAACATCTTAATGACTGTATTGGATGAAGGCCAACGCTATTTGAGATTGGATGAAGATGTTAATTCTCCTACAATTCAAGTTGCACAAAATGTATCCTTTATTGCTACAGCAAACATTGGTACAGAGTATACTTCAACCCGAGTATTGGATAGAGCTTTGATGGATCGTTTTGAAATTATCGAAGTAGACATCTTATCTAAAGAACAAGAAATTAATTTGCTTTGCAAACGCTTTCCGGCAGTGAAAGGTGGTATGATTGAAGCAGTAGCAGACATTGCAGATGCAACTCGTAAGGAGTGGAGATCAGAAGAAGGTAAATTATCCACAATGGTATCTACTAGGATGACCGTTAGAATATGTGAATTATTGGCAGACGGATTTTCTTTATCAGAAGCCGCTGAGGTTGCAATCTTTCCTTTCTTTGATGCATCAGGCGGTGCTGACTCAGAAAGAACCTTTGTTAAACAAATTGTACAAAAGCATATGGCTACCGAAATGAAAGACATCTTCAATACAGGCGAAGAAGATGGCAACGGTATTCCATTTTAATTTTTCATAGCTCAAAAAGGAAACAGTTACGGCAAAAATCACCATTCGTTAATCAGCGTGATCTGTTTCTTTTTTTTCTATTTTGCTTGGAAACTGGCAAATAATTTCTTATATTATTTATATAAAAATTAAAGATATGTCACAAAAACAAAATCCAACTAAGACAACATATTATGCATCTAGCTTTTGGTTAGATAGAGAGTTTGATACTAACTTTAAAACCGAGCATGGCGGAGTTGATTTAACTAAATTAGCTGCTGCACAAAGAGCAATTGGTAACTTTGTTAATATTGTTACTGGCAAACAAATACCAGTTGTATTTCAAAGTAGTGATAATAGTTATACTGACGGAGAACGTGTTGTTATTGGAACTAAATTAGAAGATAAGAATTTTGATCCTGCAGTTGGGTTAGCACTTCATGAAGGCTCGCATATTGCTTTAACTAATTTTGATTTATTTAAAAGTTCAAACAAAACTTATACGGGGTTCATTGAAAATACAGAGTTTGCAAATATTATTCGTTTGAATGGCGCCGATCCGGATATGACAATGACTCGTTCAGATTTCAATATTATCAAAGATTTGTTAAATTGGATTGAAGATCGTAGAATTGATTATTATATTTATACAACAGCTCCAGGTTATCGTGCATACTATGAAGCAATGTATAACAAATATTTCAATGACAAAGTTATTGATAAAGCATTGCAACAACATGAAAAGACAGAAGAAACTTGGGATGATTACATGTTTCATATTATTAATTTTACTAATCCTAACAGACAATTAGATGAATTAGTTGCATTGAGAAAAATTTGGTCTTTGATTGATTTGAAAAACATTGCTCGTTTGACATCTACAACGGATTGTTTGTTAGTAGCATTAGAAGTATACAAAGAAATCAAAAAAGCCGTTGCAACGGCACAGCCTCAACCAGGAAATTCAAACAATACACAACAACAAACAGGTTCAGGCGTTGGGTTTGGATCGGGAGAATCTGATGATGAAAGTGAGTCTGATGAAAGTGAATCTGATGAAGAGACTGACGGCGGCGAAGATAGTGAATCAACATCATCTTTAACTGATAAGGAATTAAAAAAGCTTAACGAAGTTATTGAAAAGCAAAAAGATTTCTTAAACGGAGAAACAAAGAAAAACGGTCGAGTTACCAAGCAACAATCGCATATTATTAATGCAATGCGAGAATCTGGAACAGAAATCCGTTCTGTTGCAACTAATGAAGCCGGCACAGCTGATATAATTGATACCATTGTTATTAAAAAATTAACACCAGGAATCATTCAATCATTGCCGCAATTGTTCGCCGGCGTTGTTTACGTAGATGGTTCTAGAAATTATCAACGAGATTTAGAATCTAACTCTTACAATGTAAGAGGTGTTAGAGAAACAGATGAAGCGGTTACTAAAGGTATTATTCTAGGTAAACAATTAGGTAGAAAATTGCAAATACGAGATTCAGAACGAAGTCTTAAATCTACTAGATTGCAGTCTGGTAAAATTGATAGACGTTTAATTTCACAATTAGGTTATGACAATGTAAATGTATTTCATAGAATTGTAACGGATAGATTTAAGAATTATTTTATTCATATTTCAATTGATGCCTCAGGTTCAATGAGCGGTACTAAATTTGCAAATGCAATTACATCAGCAGTTGCAGTTGCACAAGCAGCATCAATGACAACAGGTATACGAGTTCAAATATCATTGCGAGGAACTAGTAATATTAATTCTAATAAAGAACGTTGTGTAACCGTATATGCATATGATTCAGCTCGAGATAAAATGAGTAAAATTAGAACAATGTTCAAATATTTGACTACATTTGGATGTACACCGGAAGGATTATCATTTAAAAGTATTGAATCAGATATACGTAAAGATGCAAAAGGCGATGAATGTATTTTTATAAATTATTCAGATGGCGAACCAACAACGGTATCTGGTTGTGCGTATAGATATAATGGTGTTGAATTTACACGAAAAGTTATTAATACATATCGCGAATTGGGCATTAACATCATTTCATATTTTATTTATGATAGTGGTTGGTTACCTGACAGCTCTCGACGCAGTTTTAAAACAATGTATGGAGCAGATGCACAATTTATTAATCCAACCAATATGAATGAAGTATCCAAAACGGTAAATGCAAAGTTCTTGGAATTAGCAGATTAATATCATAATATATTTATATAAAAGTTATAAACAAAAAAGGAAAGGTTATATGAGTAAACAAATCGAGTTCAATTCAGATGCTCGCGCAAAATTGAAAGCAGGAGTAGATGCATTAGCAAATGCAGTTAAAACGACGCTAGGTCCCAAAGGAAGAAATGTAGTTATCGGAAAGAAGTTTGGCTCACCGCACGTTACCAAAGATGGTGTATCTGTTGCTAAAGAAGTTGAACTTAAAGATCCAATTGAAAACTTAGGTGCTCAAATGGTTAAAGAGGTTGCATCTAAGACTGCTGACTCGGCAGGGGATGGAACAACCACAGCAACCGTATTAGCACAAGCGCTTGTTACGGCAGGACTTAAGAGTGTTGCAGCTGGATCAAATCCAATTGATTTAAAAAGGGGGATGGATAAGGCAGTTACTGCAGTTGTTGCAGAACTTAAAGAAATGTCCACTCCGGTTGGTGTTGATGCTGACAAGGTAAAACAAGTTGCAACAATATCTGCAAACAATGATGAAGCAATTGGAGGTCTTATAGCCGAAGCAATCAAGGTTGTTGGTAAAGATGGTGTAATCACTGTTGAAGAAGCAAAAGGAACTGAAACAGAAGTAAAAACAGTTGAGGGAATGCAATTTGACAGAGGTTACCTATCTCCATACTTTGTTACGAATACAGAAAAGATGACGGTAGAAATGGATAGTCCATTAGTATTGCTTGTTGACGGCAAAGTATCTTCAATGAAAGAATTGCTTCCAGTATTAGAGCCAGTAGTTCAATCAGGTCGAGGATTGCTTATTGTAGCAGAAGATGTTGATGGGGATGCTCTAGGAACACTCGTAGTAAATAGAATTAGAGGTGCATTGAAAATTGCAGCAGTTAAAGCTCCGGGATTTGGAGATAAACGCAAAGCAATGCTAGAAGACTTAGCAGTTCTATTAGATGCAACAGTTATTTCAGAAGAAACAGGATACAAATTATCTGATGCAGATATGGACATGTTAGGAAGTTGTGAGAAGGTAGAGATTACCAAAGACAAAACAACTATCATTAATGGATATGGTGAATCAGATGCAGTTCAAAAACGTATTGCTACAATTAGAACAGAGATTGAACAAACAACATCTGACTATGAACGTGAGCGTCTTCAAGAGCGTTTAGCTAAATTAGCTGGAGGTGTTGCTGTATTGTATATTGGAGCTCCAACTGAAACTGAAATGAAAGAAAAGAAAGACCGAGTAGATGATGCATTAGCCGCAACAAGAGCAGCAGTTGAAGAAGGCATTGTACCCGGCGGGGGTGTTGCTTTGATTAGATGTACGACAGCATTAGACGCAGTAAAAACAAGTAATTCTGATGAAAAATTAGGTGTGGATATTGTAAGAAAGGCATTAGAAGCTCCATTAGATCAAATTATTACAAATGCTGGCGGTAACGGTAAAGTAGTATTATATCATGTACAAGAAGGCAAAGATGCATTTGGATACAATGCACGTACTAATGAGTATGGTGATATGATTGAAATGGGTATTATCGATCCAACTAAAGTAACCAGAACAGCCGTTGAAAATGCAGTATCTATTGCATCTATGGTATTGATGACAGAATGTGTTATTGTAGATGAGCCTAAAGAAGATGATGAACCACAAATGCCAATGATGTAATGACACCATTGTATTATCATAACAAAGAAGCATACATAGTAAAAAGGAGCGTTTTGATTCATCATTTTGCTCCTTCATTGGACACAGAACCAAATTTAGAGTATGTACAAATGTATAGGGATTGGGTTGGAGCAGATCATGTATTGAGAACTCCAACTCATTTTCTTTTTTGTGAAACAATTCATGACACGGAATTTGAAGAAATTAATTAATTTTATATAATAAGTTATGACAGAACGAGAATTGCAATTATTGGGATTTACAAAAGAAGTAAGTGATGGAGCTACACATATCAAAGAGGATGGTTCAGAATGGGTAGAAGATCAATTTTATTACTATTCATTAGATATTGCAGCCGGCTTTGGATTCATAACATGTGCTTCGGATGAAGTAGGTGAAGATGGCCAATGGTTTGTTGAATTCTTTGATTCACATCCTTCAATTCGTTTTACAGAATTCGGAGAAATGCAAGCATTGATTAACTTAATAACAAGTAGGATTGTAAAATGAATCAATTAGATAAACAATACCAAGAGCTATTATTTGATATCATTGAACGCGGTGTTGATAAGGATACTAGAAACGGAAAGACACGTTCTGTATTTGGTAAACAGATCAGACACGAAATGAAAGATGGCTTTCCGTTACTCACAACAAAGAAAATGTATTGGAAAGGTATCGTAACAGAATTATTATGGTTCCTACGCGGCGATACAAACATTAAGTTCCTTGTTGATAATGGCGTTCATATATGGGATGGCGATGCTTATAAAAAATATTCTCATCATTTTATAGGTTACGAAGATGTTCCAAATCAAGAATGGTTTATTGATAAAATTAAAACAGATTTTAAATTTGCCGAAAAGTGGGGTGATTTAGGTCCTGTGTATGGTAAGCAGTGGAGAAAGTGGCACTTTAATGCTAAATTTGATATGAATGGTAAATATCACGAAGAAAAAGGTATAGACCAAATCGAAAACCTAATCAACGACCTTAAAACAAACCCAGATTCAAGACGTTTAATGGTTTCAGCTTGGAATGTTGGTGAATTAGATCAAATGACACTTCCACCTTGTCATTATGGATTTCAAACGTATACAAGAGAGTTGACAACTAAAGATAGATTAAAAATATGGATCGATCGATGTACTGATGCCGAATATAAACAAGGATTAGAGGAAGCATTTAATGATTGGAATAATCCTAAATGGGCTCATGGAGTTTTTGAAACGGATATGGATGATGCAAAAATACCAACTAGAGCAATCTCCCTAATGTGGAATCAACGTTCAGTAGATACATTCCTAGGTTTACCATTCAACATTGCATCTTACGGATTACTCTTAGAAATCATTGCTAAAATGACAAACATGGTTCCTGATGAATTGATTGGTAATTTAGGTGACACCCATTTGTATCACGATCATATGTCTCAAGCAAGAGAACAACTAGTAAGAGAACCATACGCTCTACCAAAGCTTTGGATAAATGATGAATTTTGGGCTACTGAGAATGATGTTAAGCATCTTGATACTGATGTATTAATCAATTCAATGCTTATAGAAGACTTTCAAATTGAAGACTATCAATCACACGCAGCAATCAAAGCACCATTATCAACATGATCAATATTTATTAATATGAAATGGTTGTTAACAATATACATGTTATTATTTGGATACGCATTTTCACAATGTGTAGGAACTCAATCATTTACTTTAACACCACCTCCCGCAGCAGGAACATATCAGCCTGGTCAAACCGTAACATTGTGTTATACTATGACGGGTTACACACAAGCAGGTACTAATTGGATCGAAGGATTTGATTTAACTCTAGGAGCAGGTTGGGCTTCTGTGTCTCCACAAACAGCACCAGCTAATTGCGGCGGAAATGCAACAGGAGGTCAGTGGGTATGGAAAACTTCGGTAACATCAACTACGACACCAGTACAAACAGTAGGACCAGGATATTTCTTTGATTTAACAGTAGATGGCAATCCTGGAAATGACTTTGGAGATTCAGGTTCATGTACATGGACATTTTGTGTAACACTTACAGTAGCTAACGTATGTACACCACAAAGTTTACTTGTACAAGTAACTGCCGGTCCGGATGGATTATGGGGAAGTTATACTAGTAACACGTGTGATGCAGTAACCCCATTCACAGTATTCAATGGAACAATCAACGCCGCACCAATTGTGTTAGGTGCAATACAACATAACTAAAAAAAGGAACACTATGAAAAAACTATTACTCTTTGTTGGATTGCTAATTAGCAGCATTGCAACAGCACAATTAACAACAACCAACCCGGATACAGTCTGTTATCAAACCACAGCATTATCAACATATCAAGTACCTTCGGTAGGTGCAGGAACATATACTTGGACAGTCCCAGCTTGTGCTACTCTAGTTTCAGGCCAAGGAACCAATTCAATATCTGTCAATTGGTCAGCTTGTCCTCCCGGATTGATTAACAATGCAATCACAGTTTCATATACTAGTCCAGCTGGATGTCCCGCAACTCCAGTAACACTCAATGTATTAATTTATCAGGTTGTTCCTGTGATAACTCCTATAGGTCCATTTTGTGCCAATGATCCATGTGTGACATTAGCAGCAACACCTGCAGGTGGAGTATGGTCTGGTACGGGAGTAACTGGTAATCAATTTTGTCCAGGCGTCACAAACTCTTTGATAACATATACTTATACACAAAGCGGATGTACATTCTCTGCTAGTACCGGTGCTCAAATTAATCCAACGCCAGTATTATCTCCAATACAGCACAATTAATGAAGTCTTGGTTGTACATATTATTCTTGGTGCCTTTGCTAGCAATCTCGCAGCAGACCGTAGAAATATGTGGTGATACGAAGACTTTTAGCTATTCAACACAATCGGACATTGCAAGTAGCATTGAATGGTATGTAAATGGTGCATATTATTATGGAGAAGAGATTAGCATAACATGGTCACAACCAGGTACGTATACACTTACAGCAACAGCAACAGCCGATGGTTGTAGTAGCACTCCACAAACATACACAGTTACTGTTACGGAATGCGATCCATTAGTATATTTTGTTCCTAATACATTTACTCCCAATGGCGATGAATTTAATACAATGTGGGGTCCGGTATTTAATGGACCTTATGACAAACAAGATTTTCATTTAATGGTATTCAATCGTTGGGGCAATTTAATTTGGGAAAGTTGGAATGATGCAGAACGTTGGGACGGAATGTATGATGGTCGCAAAGTGGCAGATGGAGTTTATACTTGGGTTATTGATTTTGGTTTATTAGATACTGATGAACGTAGAGTGATTCATGGACACGTAACAATTCTCAGATAAAAAAGTTACAAAAATATTTGGATTACAGTAATTATTTCTTATATTATGAATATAATTAAAAAGAGATGGAAATAATTCAAATAAATGCAGAAACATTTAGATTAATCAATCTTAGTAACAATGAAATCTTGTATACGGGTAGTTTAGAAGATTGCCAAACGGTATTGTATGCAGAAGAAGATAAAAGGTTACAAGAAGAATTTATCTTAATGATGAGTTGATACGTTCCCATCGTCTAACGGTTAGGACATTAGGTTTTCATCCTAAAAATCGGAGTTCGATTCTCCGTGGGAATACAATATTGCGGGCGGCAAGGTTGGTATCTTGGGAAGTCTCATAAGCTTTTTAAATCTGGTTCGATTCCAGAGCGGCGCAACAGCAGTTACTTGACTCCGATAGTTAACAGTAACAATCGTTAGGATTTCGGAAAGTCCATGAACGGTGGCGCAAGCTAAGAGATACTTGCAAAGGTAGAGTGCCAAACACGCAGAAACGAGATGTAAGGGTGATCTTGCATTGGTGCACAAATCTCTACCAATTTAGTCAGGTGGCGGAATGATAGTACAAAGAGTAATAGTATGTGCTTGATATGGTAGACGCAAAAAAACTGTAATGAGGTATGTCCAACCCTCACATTAAACAAAAAGGGTTAAACGCAGAAGTGCGGATGCCGTGCAGGTTCGAATCCTGTCCTGACTACAACACGTAAACCTAAGTACCCAAACAGCGGTGAGTAACGGGCTAAGTTATATACAATTCCTCGGAGCTGGGAGTAGAATGCTTAGGAGCGTGTTTTTTATTGTCCTATGGTGTAATTGGCAACACGTCTGGTTTTGGTCCAGAAGAGTCGAGGTTCGAACCCTTGTGGGACAACGCAAAAAACAAGTGACGTAGTTTCCTTACCTCAACGGAGATGGGTTTTACAAGTCACATATTTATTTATGACAGTACCTACCACGCTTTGGATTTGGGTGTCCCAGGTCGGCGTACCGGGGTAGGTCTTTTACCTCCACTGTTAGCAATAACAGAACCCTCTAGTTCTCCGGTTCTAGAGATTTGAATCCCCCCTGCGTTGAGATAGACGTAGGCCAAGTGCCATCGAGCATACCGTTAGATCTGCTCACTCGTATGGCCTTTTTGGTATTGGGAAGTAGGACCTGCTTCATGGGTGCAAGACGTTGCCTTCATGAACAACCTTATAACCACTATCGCCCCTTAGTAAGACTGCTTGATCAACAGCCACTGCTAAGGGTTTTTTTTTTGTGTTCGAATCTTTTGAAACATGATATTTATTTTATATATTCTATTATGAAACATGTTATAACCTTTATATCAGATACGCACGGTAAGCACACGCAAACAACAAAAGATTTACCTGGTGGTGACATTTTGATTCATGCCGGTGATTTCATGAATTCAGGTTGGTATAAAACAGAAGCTATCGAGTTTTTCAATTGGTTTGATGCAATTAACAATTATGATACAAAAGTATTCATTGCCGGCAATCATGACCGCATAATGCAGGATGATCCGGATTGGGCTGCAGGATACTTAACAGGATACAAAACAATAGATTATCTACAAGATGATGAGTTAGGTGTATATCATGATGATTTGAACGGTAAAGGTGCTGAAGATAATATTCATATTTATGGCTCGCCATGGCAACCTGAATTTCATAATTGGGCATTCAATCTTCCTCGTAATGGAGATGCTCTTAAAGATCGTTGGGCTGCAATACCGTCTAACACGGATATTCTAGTAACTCATGGACCTGCATTTGGATTCTTAGATATTCCAGGTTTTGGTACTCCGATGAATGTAGGTTGTGAAATGCTTAGACATCGCATAGATGAATTGCGTCCCAAGATACATGTATTTGGTCATATACATGGCAGTGCAGGATATTATTTTAATGGGCACACTCATTTCATTAATGCTTCAGTGCTCAATGAAAGATATGCATACAGTAATGTACCGTTAACATGCGAATGGGATAACATAACAAATGAGATAGTATGGTTGAACAAGTAATGATGTTAGTATTTTGTTGGGTGGTAATAGGAATTGGATACTGGCATCATAAAGGAAGAAGAAAATGAAACAAGAATTGTTAGTAAGATTTGCAAATGAAAGCTACTATACCAAAACGGTAGCAATTGATGTAACTAAATTAACAGAAGTAACAAAGTTTCCGGATGAAGTGTTTGCTACAATTGACGGATTGCGTATTGCAATTCGCAGAGAAGAATATGAAACAGCATTGCAAAATTTGGAAACTAACTAATTATTTCTTATCATATAAAAAAAGAGTATGGCAAAGGTAACATTAGAATTTGATTCTTATGAAGATAGAGAAGAAATGGAATCGGCACTTAACGGAGGTAAATGGAAAATGTTAGTATGGGATTTAGATCAGCATTTGCGTTCTGAATTAAAATACAATGATGCAATTACTGGAGATGTCTATGAAGCTTTAGATAAAATTAGAAAACATCTTCATGAATTAAAAAACGAAAGTGGTTTAACTTTAGAATAAAATGGCAAAGCGATTAACAAGAGAAGAAAAACGAGAACAAGCCGTAGTTGATTTGATCAACGAAATGTTTCGTATTGCAGGACACGCTGTTACCTTCGACGATATTCAAAATCAAGAAAATTGGTTTAATCAGTATGAAATGACCGAAGAGCAACAAGATGAATGGAAACTTTGGGGCAAAAAGTATTTAATGAAAAAGTTAGGTTTATATGCTGCACGTGCAGAAAAAGAAATGTCTTGGGTTGTATTAATGTGGGGATTGAAAATAAAAACAAATCAAAATGCCGAATAAAGAAGCTTTAGAAATACTATTAGGTGCATTGACTGATGCTGAATGGACTCAACTCAAACATTTACGAGAATCAAGGAGTGCAAATCAAATCACTAACATGGTTGTAGCTAGGAAAACAAGTGCTATACGATTTGCAGATTGGATTTTAATGAACACTGTTAAATCAGGATATGATGAAACAGGTTGGATGAAATGGGTGTTAACGGATGGATCCGGAACAACATTTACCTCAACGGAGTTATACAATGCATATATAAACGGATTATTTGAACCAGATATAAACGGATTATTTGAACCAAAAGAAGACAAAGATGAGTAAATTAAATCAAACTAAATTGCCTTTAGATCTAGAGGAATTTGCAGATTACATCAAACAAGAAATGCCTAAACCAAATTGGAAACTTGTTAGAGAAAGAGATGGATTAACTAAACAATCTGCAGAAGTTATGTGGATTGAGTTTGCTGAAGATGGATTTTTTAAGCAACGACACGAAGAACCAGCAATTGGAAGATCATTGATCATGTCTCCTTTCAATCAGTTTTTTACTTGGCAAACAACCATTGTAACAGAAATTACGGAACAACGTGAAGATTGCATTAAATTTAAGACAGAAAACAGCGTTTACGAATTAACTAGGATATAAAATGAAACAACTCTTATTAATAATACCGTTATTGGTTGCATGCAAGTCAACTAAGAATGCAAATTGTGATGCCTATGGCGAAATACTTAAAGTAGATACATTGCATCTAGATGAAACTCATGCACACATACAATTGTATGGCACATATAAATGTATATATCGGCCTAAAGAAACGGTTACTATTACATGGTATACAAGCACACAAGTTCAAACAAAATAAAAAAAAAAGGAAAATTATGGAAATTACATCATTCGTTTTAGGAATGCTTGCGATTGTTACGGTAGCATTGGTTGCTGTGATTGTTGTAGGTATTGTTAAGATACTGAAATTATCAAAACATGTAAATGATTTGCAAACAGATTTTTTTCAAACTCGAGGAGATTTGTATAGAAATCTTGATGAACGCGTTCAACCAATTTGGAGACAATTTGAGGACACGGGACGAGATATCACGATGGTAGAAAAAACCATCAGGAATCAAATTGATCAAACTAATCAAGAACTTCATCGAAGGATTGATCAAATTAATCAAGAACTTGATCTTAAGATTGGTCAAAATAAACAAGAAGTTGAACGAGCAGTAGATGACATACATAGAGCAATGGGTGAGTTATCTCATTCAGACAGACGCTATATTGATTCTCGCATCGATAAACTTATCGACACTTATTTTGAACATATAGGTGCCAAGAAACCAATAAGAACCAATAAAGAATTTATTAACGGATAAAAAAATATTTGAATTTGTGTGTAAAGGGCTTGGATAACAGGCCCTTTTTTACTATATTATAGAAAAAGATTATGAAGAAAAGAAGTTTTAAATTAGTTATGCTTCGCATATTAAAACGTTTTGGATTATTATGCAAGCCAGAAGTTAAAGATCCTTACATCAAAGTTGCATCAGTTGCACGTCCGGATGGCACTAAAACAATATTATCTGGTAGAGTTCACCGTGATGAAATTGTAAATGAAAAGGATTTAGATTCTGCGATTCATGTATGGAAAGAAATTAGAAAGAAACCTAAAACAAGTAAAACAACAAATAAAAATAAATAATGGGAAAAAGTATTACAAAAGTATTAAAGGCAACTGCATTAGCAGTGATCGGAACGATCGTGTTCTTTTCAATTGACAAAATTATTAACATTAAATCATTGATTCCAGAATTGCAATTCGTTGTATACGGATTTATTTTCTTTGGTATCATAGTATTTTTTAATCAATTACATAAAATTTTAAACGAAGATTAATATGATGTCAGAAGAACAATTTCAGAAATTCATGGAATCAAAAGGTATCGATTCTTATGATGAAGCCGTGCAACAATTACTTGAGCAAATGCAACAAACAATTGATCCGCGTGATTTCATGACGCCAACAATGCGTGAAATTGCAGATTTGACGTTAGAAGAGTTGCAACAAGAATATGATTTAGTGCAACAAAAGATCAATACTCGAAGTGCCGCACAACGCAAATTTATTATACAACGCTATGAATACGAACAAAATGCAGCTAGGGAATCAGCCGTTGAGCAAGATTCTACCGATGCTTCAGCCAATAGCTAAGGCACACGGACTTAGATTGTATGTTGCTCGAGAATTCAAAATGGCTCGAATGATATTTGCTAATCAATACATAAACGGATTATGAAACAAAATGTAACATCAACGTTGCTAATAACATTATGGTTTATATTAGTAACTGTAATTGCAATAATTTTTGGATAATATGACAGACCAAGAAATGAATGAGTTCCTGCAATCCATAGGAGGATTGAAAAATGGATATTACTCAGATCGAGAATCCATAATGGATGCAGGCTTTCTTTGTGTAGGTCCAGGTTGGTATCCTTTAATAAAGGAATTAATTGAAGATCTTATCGAAATGGGTTGGGATAAAGAAGTATGTCAAATCAAAGAAAAGTTTGGCGGATTGAGATTTTATGTAAATTTAGCTAGTGATGAAATGTATGATCGTATCAGTCAAGCAGAAGAGTTAAGCTATGAAACCTGTGAAGAAACAGGTCAACCGGGTAAATTGAGACAAGATTTAGGTTGGTGGGTAACACTTTGTGATGAAGAATATGAAAAACGAATAGCTGAAAAACTCAGAAAAGAAATTGAAAATCGCAATGAAAGTAAGTGAATTAATAGAAGCGTTGAGTAAACTAGATCCAGAGTTGCATGTATTTCGTCCCGGATATGAAGGAGGATTTGCTGATGTAACGATATCAAAACCTCAATCATTTTGTTTGGATGTACACGCTGAATGGTATTATGGCCCACATGAAACATCTTCATATCTTGATGAAGAAGCTAGACAAAGTTATAAACAAGTTACCGGAATCATATTATGAGTAAACCAATTTTTATATGGAGAGTACCAGCTCACGTAATAGCATCTAATCCGGAACATTTTAATAATATCGCTCGAGATTTGCAAACGAAACTAAGTGACTATCATGTATTAACTATGACCGATCCAATGATAAACTCAGTTCAATTCGAATGTTACAACACAACCGATATGGATACTAAATCTTTTGAGGAATTGAAACGAATAGCATCATACTCCGTTCCCGATGACGATCCATACTTAAACGATTGGGACGCCACTTTAAATGATGGTTTAGAAGACCTTTAAGGTTGGATTATTGATGTAATTTTCATATATTACATAAAAAAGCTATGAAAATAAGAATCAATCAAATTGAATGCCGTTTCAGTCAAGGCCGCTATGAAATTGTTTGTTGGCAACCTAACAGTTATTATAATAAACAAGAAGAATATTTAGCCGATGGGTGGGAACGTTCCGGCGGATTTTATCGTAAAAATAATACTAGTATATCAGAACAATGCTTTGTGAATCCTGAAACATGTTATACCGTTGCAACAATGCATTATAATTCTGATGAAGGATGTTGTGATATGCGAATAGTTGGCCCTCGCTTATTGCAATTGGATCGTGAGCATCGAGAAGATTTCTTTGCGGTATATGAATTAGCAGAAGACCGAATACCAAAACAAAAAACTAATACAGAAGATGATGAATTCTAATAGAATACAAATTAATGGAGTATGGTATGTTAAAGAAGATGACATACAAGATCTTACACCACAACGCGATGAAGAAACGTCAGTTACTGATTCATTGCAATGTACCTATGAGGTAATTGATTGGTGTTTTGAAGCTTCAATCTTATTACAAGATGATGCAATTGATTTAAGTGATGTTAATGGCGATCCTTGGATCAAAGTTACAGATAAAAGACCTGATATGTTGAAATGGAAAGAGCAGGATGTTGATAGTGCAAATTGGATGCTAGGTGTATTAGAAGGAGATCGCGATTCAATGAAAGAAGCTTATGAAATATTCAATAATGATGGAATATATCATTTCAGAGCCTTTATAAGCATATTAATAAAAAAAGGTTGGTTGAAAAGACAATAATATGAATGATGTACTTAGCACTTTAAGGAACCGAATGCTACGCATAGGCATTGAAGTAGAATTTGTAGGAAACTATCCATGGATCTATTTAGATCGCGTTAACGGTATTCGTATACGACGAGAAGATTTCACTGCTAATCATGGATTCAACATTGCTTGGTATGGCATTCGAAATGAAGACAAAATACGATTTGCTGAAGAACCAAAAACAATAATTGCACTAATACGTCGTTATGTTAGAGAATCAAAATTGACTCAGATGATGCAAGACGATAAAGAATTAGGATTATATCAAAAACCAGAATAATATGCCAGATTGGAATAAATTACATAAAGAAATTGATGATGCATTAGAATCAATGTCAAATGAAATGTTTCGCACATTTTATATAAAATCAAAAGCAGATTCCTTAACGGAACGATTCTATTACATGTTGCCTAACAACGGATCTTTCTCAGGCAATAACAATGTCAATGAACGTTGGGATCAAGCACGACAGTGTGCCATTGTATGCATTGAAGAAATGATAGATGAAATAGAATGCATTCAAGAATATAATGAGTTGCTGGTAGATTATACGGAATTTTGGAGAGACTTGTTAACGGAATTGAAAACATTATCTAAATCAGAATAGAATGAAAGCAAAAGAACAACAATCAGCAGTAGAGTTTGCGGTGGGGCAATTAGAAAAATTTATCCCTAAAGGTAATCAAATAGCTATTTATGCTATTTTAGAACAAGCCAAAGAAATGGAATTTGAGCAGAGAAAAAAAGACTTTGTTAATGGATATAAATCAAGAGCCAAAGGAAGCAATTTAATTTTTGATGAAACCTCTGAAATGTATGCAATTAAATTATTTAACAAAACCTTTAAATCTGAATAAAATGAAAACAGCAGTAGAATGGTTAATTAGTCAGCAAAAGCATAATAAATTTTATGATATTGAAACTATTGAGCAAGCCAAACAAATGGAGAAAGAGCAGATAATAAATGCTTGTAAACAATGTTCTTATAGTTATGAAGAAGCAGAACAATACTACAACGAAACCTTTAAATCAGAATAGAATGGCACCAAAAGAAAAAGCAAAAAAGTTAGTAGATAAGTTCTATCCAAGAGCCACATCCTATTCTTTAGATGGAAAAAATCAAAATGAAAATGCTAAACAATGTGCATTGATTGCAGTGAAGGAAATGATTAAAGTATTGTATTCATTAAAATTTGGAAATGCACTTTCAGATGAAATAGAATACTATGAACAAGTTAGACAAGAAATAATTAACCTTTAAATCAGAAAAATGAAAACAGTATTAGAACAAGTAATATTTGACTTATTTGATGGAAACCCACCTCAATGGGCAGAACTTATAATTAAGGAAGGTTTAGAAGCTGAGAAAGAGCAGATGTGCAAGTTCGCATCTGACTATGTAGAAACTCAATGCAGTGCAAGTTTTGATGGTAGTATATCTGTTGATATGACAACAGAGGAGTATTATAATTTAAACTTTAAATCAGAATAGAATGTATCAAACAGCAGTAGAATGGTTCGTTGAGGAAATGTTTAAGCAAGGCTATTTTGATGATAAACCATTGGCAGTTGCTAACATAACTTATTTTGCTAACATGGCCAAAGCCTTGGAAGCTAAACAACGCCAAGAAGATACTAATAACGGATATGCACAAGGATATGATGATGCTGCTCAAGGTAAAGAACCAATGCGGCCTGAAATACGTAACGCAGAGAAACAATCCTATCAGGATAAAATGCGAAATAAAGTAAACAAAGCTAAATCAAGATTAAAATGACACCAAAAGAAAAAGCAAAAGAGTTAGTAAGTAAGTTTGAAGATATTGACAACATGGGACGATATTCTGGAGAGTTTGGCGAATCAGTATGGTCAACTATAGAACTAAGAAGACAAGCCAAACAATGTGCTTTATTAACAGTTGCGGAGATACTCCTAACATTAAACAAAGACATCAAAGATTTAGATGTAGTAGGCAACGTGTTATTAAATTTGATTGATTATTGGAAAGAAGTTGAACAAGAAATAGAAAAGTTATGAGACATATTAAAAGAATTTATGATTTTTTTCGCTTATGGTTTAAGTGGAAAGATGCACGTGAAGCTTGGCAAGATTCCGGAACATTGAATGATCCAAAGTTTAAAAAGACATTGCAAGACTTTGACAAAGCAATTGAAGACCATTTAAACCGTAGAAAAAAATGAGCCCACAAATGAAAGAATTTCTCGACAAACTAGATCAGCTTTGTTGGGAGAAAGGTTTCGAGATAAAACCTACATATCCTGTACCGCAAGGAGAGTATGCTACCATAACAATTACGGGTAATGCGGAAACTGTGAAAGTATTATACATTGACGGCGACGGCATTGGAATTGGATCTGATAATTAAAAATAAAATAAAATGAATCAATACAGATTACGGATAGATGAATTAAATAATGGTACTAAGAAGTACTACATACAGAAAATGTATTTGCGTATCACAAAAGGTTGGATACAGCGACAAGAAACTGTATGGGAAGATTATCATCGTAACCCATATAGTACCGAAGAAGCGGCAATGGAGATAATTAAACGTATTAAAGAAGATGATGCAGAAAGAGAAGGTAAACAAATTAAATCAACAACATATAAAGATGTATGAGTAAATTCTTTCAATACAATAACATCAATTCCGAATCACAACCTGACGTCATTACGGATGCAGACTTACGTCGTTTAATTGAAGCAGAGATGCGAGGCAACATCATGATACTGATTGATCCAAAGAAAAAGGATAGCTTCAGTCAAGCTCGTGTCAACACCTGGACCACCACCACTTCGGAACGGATATTGCGTTATGTAAAGAAATGGATGAAAAATGAATAGATTGAATATTTATTATTGCAATGAGTAAAGAATATGGTAATTTTTTAAGACGTACTGATTTAGTTCGCAATCAAGTAGAACGAGAACGAATCCGCGAACAACAAGCGGCTAAGTCTCGTAGCAAACTAACGCAGCAACAAAATGCACGACGCTATGCAGACTATCAGCGTGTATTACGGGCTGAATTAGAAGCTCGTATATTTCATAACGTATTGAGCGTAGGAGGTGAAACAGATTCGATAATTACTATCGACCCCGATGCACAAGCATTCATTACAGCTGCTTCAATTACAGACCCTACTCAACAAAGTGCTATTAATCAATTAGTGCTTGACTTAAAAGGGTATTCTATTTGGAGTAAATTTTCTGCTATTTATCCATTTGTAGGAGGTACGGCAACTACTCATAAATTCAATTTAAAGAATCCTTTAGATACGGATGCAGCATTTAGATTGGTATTTAGTGGAGGATGGACACATAGTTCAACTGGAGCAACTCCTAACGGAACTAATGCTTATGCTGATACATTTTTAAATGCTTCTTTACATACTTCTCAAAATTCAGTTCATTTGAGTTATTACTCAAGAACAAGTACAGGAAATGGTCAAACTGAAATGGGTCATTTTACAGCGGGAAATGGTTTATATTTAATATATAGTTATGATGGATTTAAAGCACTAAATTCTCTAAGCTTTCAAATTGGAACAAGTTTTACTCCTACAAATGGAATGCTAATTGGTAGTAGAATAGACTCAACAACTGAAAAATATTATCATAAAGGAGTTTTAAGTAATACAGTTTCAAAAGCGAGTACCGTTCCACAAAATTCAAAAGTTTTTATAGGGGCAAATAATGTTAGCGGTTCAGCTTCTCAATTTTCTTCTAAACAAACAGCCTTTGCTTCAATAGGAGATGGTTTAACAGACACAGAAGCAGCTAACTTTTACACAGCGGTACAAGCATTTCAAACCGCTTTATCACGTAATGTTTAATATATGAAATTAACAGATTTAACAACAGAACAAAAGTTAACTTATGTCGGACTATTGACAGAGGTACAAAAAGACGAATTAGTCGGACAATGGTATGCACCTGATAGCTATTTCAATCCTATTCAAGACTTGAATGATAATTGGGTAATATCAGTAGAAGAAATGGAGCAATGTGTTAATCCTGATTATCTTTGGGTTAAAGATTTAGATTTGATACCTTATGAGCCAAAACAAAATACACCCAGTAGCACAAGACTATGCTAGTATATTAGGTTTCCATAATTGTGATTTAATTAAATCTAGTTACAAATGGTATTTTGATAAATTTAATTATGTTTAAACTGAAATAAATACATTAAATATTTATTCATAAAGGTATCTCATGATAAAACTACGTTTACTATTAGAACAAACTGCTAAACATTATAATAGTATATCACAGTTTAAACGTGATTGGGAATCTATGGGAAATACGATTAGAATTAATCCTAGATATTCAGGGCCCGATGAATTGAATAATGGCGGAGATGTAGATGGAAGTCTATTAGGAATTATGATAGAATTATTCACCGAATACGGAAAACAAGGAGTTGAAATTACCGGTGGGAATGATGAAGCTCATATCGGAATGACTCGTACAAAAAACATACATGAAACTGGTAATGCTGTTGATTTAATTCCACCTAATAAAGGAGTCGACAGAGACTTAGATAACATACTAGAAAAATACAAAAACAAATATCCTGGATTTAATTATATCAATGAGTTCACGAATCCATCTCCTTATTCAACAGGAGGTCATTATCATTTGCAATACAAAGGACCAAAATTATCAACTACGGTAGAAGATATCCCAACACGGCCGGTAGAACAAATACCAATGAAACCTATTCCGGATACAATTACGCAGCCGGCTGATGCAACGCGGGTCAACATACTTAAGAGGACATTTCCTAAGCTCAATAAATTCAAATCTTAATATGTAAACTTACATATATATTATAAAAAGGACGATAATGATAAAGTTAAAACATATTTTAAACAACTTATCAGAAAATCTGCAAGTACTTAAAGAAATTGATATCAATAAGAATTTTGAAATAAGTTACGTCGTAAATCCGGATGTAAAAGAATTACAACGAGTCTTAATCAAAGCCGGATATTACATTGGCAAATATGGTGATAAAAAAGATGGCGTTGATGGTAAGTATGGACCAATGACTAAAGCAGCACATGTAGCATATAAAAACAAACTATCTTCAAAAAATTTCAATCAAAATAGAACTAAATTGTCACAACAATTTGTCGCAGATGTATCGAATTCTGATATATCAAAGGAATATAATTTTCATAAAATTCCATTAGGAAGTAACAATTATCGTTCAGCTCAAATACCAGTTACGGTAGGAGGTAAAGAATTACTAGGTACTATTATTGATGATTACGGAATAAAAACAATAATCAGATTAAATGGCGATGGTAGAGATTCAAGACATAAAAGTTCACATCCTTACACTAGCATTCAAAGTGAACAACAATTAGCTAATTCAAAAGGCGTGTCATTTTATAAATTGTCATCTACAAGAGATCAAGATCAAGTAAACAGTTTATTGGATTCTGGGAATGTATTAATACATTGTGCACATGGTGCGGATAGAACCGGTGGTAATGTAGGAGGATATCTTTACGCAAACGGTTGGGGAGATACAAAAAAGATATGGGATTATACTACTAAGTACAATGGTTGGAAAAATTTATTAAAGAATGGAACTTTTGATTCTAGTTATCTAAAACAAGCAATGAAGTTTGGAGTTAAGAGTATAGCACACGCAAAACAATTGGCTGGGTTGAAATAAGAATTTTAAAGGAAGTTAGAAATAGCTTCCTTTTTTACTGTGCGTATAAAACTATAGTATGTACGGAATGGATGGAAAATGAATAGATTGAATATTTATTCATAAAGGTATCTCATGATAAAGTTAAAACATATTATTCAAGAAGATTTTTTTTCTTTTGGTAGAAAAAAAGAAGATCAAAAAGCCAAAGAAAAAGCAATGTCAGAAATTGACAATTATTCTTTTCAAAGACTATTTTTTGAACCTGCAGCAGATAAGATGAATGATCCCGAAGCTATCAAAAAATTAGTTAAAATTAAACTCGTTGATGCAAAAAATTTCATGCCGACAGTTGCAACAGCGTTACCGCATCTATTTGAAATGAGTACTACAGCTGATAACGGTTCTATATTTGCAATGTTAAAATACAACAACAACATGCTTAAAGGAAGAATACCAGCAACGTTTTCTTTTATATTGGATAGAAACAATTCCAATCTCATGCACAATGATCAAAAGTGTAGAGAAGAGATGAAATCAATATTAAAAATTTATTCCGGAAAATAATAAATTTAATACATAATGTTTGTAATAGGAAGTTAGAAATAGCTTCCTTTTTTACTGACCGCAAACTAAGTAGTAGCCGTAGTATGTTACGGATACTGCAGACAACAACATGGTATGCAACGAAGAAGAAAGCATATGCACGTATAAGAGATATAAGTAAAGCACAAGCATATAAGTACGCATACGAGAACAAGTATACGTATCCCTTACTACCCAGGCGTTCCCGGTGTCAGAGTCTAGTATCACCCGCACCCCGAGTTTATTTTTAGATGTAATGTCATAAAAACTCTACTCTTATATTTAGATGATATTACGTTTTTAGTGTCTAGTAGCATCAGACAGGATTGGTTATATATCTTCCTGCCGGTCCTACTTATTCTTACGGGGCATAGTCTCTATATCCCTTTTGTTCTGGAGTCTGAACCTTAATACGGCCTCGATGTTCTTAAACGAACTCAATGGCGCGGATAAAGGACACCCTATTTTTAGACCAATATACGCTATTTTTAACAGAAATGCCTATTCTATTTTTAGAAGGAGTGGTTCTATTTTTAGTCCAAAGTGCGTCTATTTTTAGTCCTCGTATATATGCTATTCTACGTTTAGTTCGATCATGTATATATAGAGTGTAACCTGGAATCCTATTTTTAGTGCGTATAGTGCTGATCATGTATATATAGCGTGTATATATGTATTCTATTTTTAGAGCAATATCCGTTATTTTTAGATGCCACCGGCTATTTTTAGACCAATATGCGTCTATTTTTAGACGAAATCAGGCTATTTTTAGAAAAAACAGCCACTCTATTTTTAGTCCTATTTTTAGTCCATGGCGCACTTTTAGACCTATAGTGCGGTTTTAGTTCAGATCACTAGCTATTGAGAGTAAACTTTTTCCAGGTTTTGGTTGGATTCTGGATCGTTATTTCATATTATATAAGTGTAAATAAGTTGATAAGATGAATCGAAAAAATATTATCATATTAGCAATCGGAATTGCAATTGGTTACTTTGCATGCATGGTTAATATGATGTTAACAATTCGAATTGATTGATATTAATCGACGGGGTCCGGGATCGATGCATTGCATGACCGGCGGATCGATTTGGTGGGATCACGACCACAGGAAGCAATTGCGCTCCGAACACTGTTGATCCCACCTGACATTACAAAAGCACGACCGACGGGTTCTCTCTCTTATTTCCCAGGCGTGCCGCAATGGGAGTCAGGTTCTCTCTTATTCCTGACTCCTTTTTTACACAAAAAATTGTGAATAACTTTTCTGAAACTTTTTTGGCAAAATGCTTGGATCGCATTTCTTTTTTACTTATCTTTATATTAATTAAAAAAATAAGAGATATGTATAGTTTAAATTGTGATTATTACACAGCAGAGTTTCCGACGCTAGGAGACCTTATCGCTCACATTATGATTTCCGGAATGGATCCGAATTATGAAATTACCCGCAATGGCAAAGGCACGGGAGAAATGGCAATAGACTTTGTTGAATTTTAGTTAAAAAAAGTTGCTAAAAAAGGGTAACCCTTTTGAAATATTTGGTTATAATAGTATAATTTTAAAAAGAGAGAAAAATGGAAAACAAAAATTTAATTGAGCAGTTAGACGAATTGTACGGATGCATATATGCAGTTTGCGACGACGAAGGCAGTGACGACGTATTATGTTTATTAGACGACGTATGTGAACAAGAAGGTTTAGAGGATGTAAGTAGTCGTTATTTTAACGAGGATCCTTTAACAAATGAGGAAGCATTAGCATTAATTGAAGTTTTCGAAATAGTATTAAGCGAAATCGAATAAAAAAAGTTACCCAAAAAGGGTAACCCTTTTAAAAAATTTGGTTATAATAGTATAAATTAAAAAAGAGAGAAAATGAAAGTTTTTAAATTCGAAGAGCGCATTAAAACGGTAATTACACAGTATTATGAAGTAATAGCCGAGACAGAAGAAGAAGCATTAGAAATGGTTAAGGATGGTCAAGGGTTTCAAGAATCCTTTACCGAAAGCAATGCACCGGGAGAATTTGAGTTATATGACTCTGATGAGTTAGATGAATTGTGAATAACTTTGGGAAAAAAAGTTGCTAAAAAATTAGGATCCGAACAAAAAAATGCTTATCTTTAAGTATTAATTTAAAAAGAGAGAATATGACATTTGAAACCCGACGAGACATTATTGCAGCATTGGTTGCTGAATTTGGAGAAAGAGCAGAGTGCTTTGACTATAACCAGAGCGCAACACGCTTTTGGACCTATAACCGCTTATTGCATTATTATTTTAAATTAAGCATTAAGGCGGAAAAAAAGTTAGAAAAAAGTTTCTGAAATGCTTGGATCGCATTG